>Ga0315276_10000129_pt1 | contig 61596 bp, 55 predicted proteins | sample YL17G05_0_MG_FD_204542 | JGI IMG/M metagenome (GOLD analysis project Ga0315276, IMG submission 204542) | Sediment microbial communities from Yellowstone Lake, YNP, Wyoming, USA - YL17G05_0 | ecosystem: Environmental > Aquatic > Freshwater > Lake > Sediment | place: USA: Wyoming | collected...
CCTGGGACAGTCCATCGCGCGGGCCACCGGGCGCAAGTTCGTGCGCCTGTCTCTCGGCGGCGTGCGCGACGAGGCCGAGATCCGCGGCCACCGGCGCACCTACGTGGGCGCGCTCCCGGGGCGCATCATCCTGTCGATGAAGAAGGCCGGGGCCAACAACCCCACCATGATGCTCGACGAGATCGACAAGCTCGGCGCCGATTTCCGGGGTGATCCCAGCGCGGCGCTGCTCGAGGTGCTCGACCCGGAGCAGAACTTCAGCTTCTCCGACCACTACCTCGACGTGCCCTTCGACCTCTCGAAGGTCATGTTCATCGCCACCGCCAACCTGCTCGATCCGGTGCCCAGCGCGCTGCGCGACCGCATGGAGGTCCTCGAGCTGCCCGGGTACACCTTCGAGGAGAAGGTGCACATCGCCCAGCAGCACCTCGTGCCCAAGCAGCTGAAGGAGCACGGTCTGTCGCCGGACAGCGTCGAGTTCTCCGGCAAGGGGCTCATCAAGATCATCATGGCCTACACCCGGGAGGCCGGCGTCCGGAACCTGGAGCGACGGATCGCCGACGTCTGTCGCGCCATCGCGGTGGAGGTGGCGAGCGGCAGGATCCCGGCGGGCGCCAAGCGCGCCATCGACGAGGTGGATCTCGCCGACATGCTCGGGCCCGAGAAGTTCTACAACGAGACGGCGGAGCGGACCGAGATCGCCGGCGTCGCCACCGGGCTCGCCTGGACGGCGGCGGGCGGCGACCTGCTCTTCATCGAGGCCACCCGGATGCCTGGCAAGGGCACGCTCACGCTCACCGGTCAGCTCGGCGACGTGATGAAGGAGTCGGCGCAGACGGCGCTGTCCTACCTCCGGTCGAAGGCCGACCACCTGGGCATCGCCGCCAACTTCCTCGAGAAGACCGACATCCACATCCACTTCCCGGCAGGAGCCATTCCCAAGGACGGCCCCAGCGCCGGAGTCACCATCCTCACGGCACTCGTCTCGCTGCTCTCCGGGATCCGGGTTCGCTCCGACGTCGCCATGACCGGCGAGGCCACCCTTCGCGGGTTGGTCCTGCCGGTGGGCGGCATCAAGGAGAAGGTGCTGGCGGCCCACCGCGCTGGCATCAAGCGGGTCATCCTCCCCGCGCGCAACGAGAAGGACCTCGTCGACGTTCCGGAGCAGGCCCGCAAGGAGCTGGAGTTCGTCTTCGCGACCCACATGGACGACGTGCTGGGCGCGGCGCTGGAGGAGAACCCGGTGGGGCGGATGGCTCCTGCCACCCCGCCGCCCGACGGTGGCACCAAACCTCCCGAGGTCCGGGCCTGAGGGCATCCGGGTGGGGCCGCCAACCGGTGGCTCGACCCGGACATCCATGTCATAGTGCTCGGCGCGCCATCGGGTCGGGGTGTCGCTTCCCCACGGGAGTGCCTTGATTCGCCGGATCGACCGCTACGAACTCCTCGAGCAGGTGGGAACCGGAGGAATGTCGGTCGTCTACCGGGGCCGGGACACCGCGCTCGACCGGGAAGTGGCGATCAAGATCCTGCACCCGCACCTCGCGACCAAGGCCGAGTCGCGGGCCCGGTTCTCCCGCGAAGCCCGCGCCGTGGCTCGCCTTTCCCACCCGGGCATCGTGGAGATCTTCGACTACTCCGGCGACGCCGCCGAGGAGAGCTGGCTCGTCACCGAGTTCGTCCACGGTCGGACGCTTCGCGCCTTCGCCGACGAGGCCGGAGTTCCCCTCCCGGAGTGCGGGGCACTGGTGGGCGTGGCTCTCGCCGATGCCCTCGCTCACGCCCACGCCGCGGGGGTCATCCACAGGGATCTGAAGCCCGAGAACGTCATGATCGCCGAGGCGGGAGGACGCCCGGCGGTGAAGCTCGCCGACTTCGGCATCGCACGCATCCTGTCCCAGGACGACCGGATGACGATGACCGGCGCGCTGGTCGGCTCTCCCAACCACATGGCGCCGGAGATCGTCGAGGGTGCAGAGGCCGACGAGCGCTCCGACGTCTTCTCCCTCGGTACCATCCTCTACTGGCTGTGCACCGGGCGGTTCCCCTTCGAGGCCCCGAACCCCACGGCCACGCTGCGACGGCTGGTCACGGGCGACTTCCTCGACCCACGTCGGGTGAACCCAGCGGTGAGCGAACCTCTGGCCCGCATCATCCGCGCCAGCCTCGCCCAGGACCCGGCCGCCCGCCCCTCCAGTGCCGCCGTGGTGCGCGATCAGCTCGCCTCGGCGCTTCGCGTCGATGGCATCGACCGGCCGGAGGAGACCCTGTCCGCCTTCCTGGCCGACCCGGCCGCCACCGCCGCGGCGCTGCGCCCCCGCCTGGTCGAGAGCCGGCTCCGGCGCGGGGAAGATCACCTTGCCCGCGGGGAGACGGCGCTCGCCCTCGATGCCTTCGACGGGGTCCTGGCCCTCGAGCCCCGGCAGCCCGCCGTGCTCGGCCACCTCGAGACCATCGCCCGCCGTGACAGGTTCCGCCGCCGGCTGCTTCGCGCCACGGCGGCCCTCGGAGTCGTCCTGTTTCTCGCGCTGGCCGCGCTTGCAGTTGCCCACTTCTCCAGAGGACCGGCTAACGACGCCCAGGACCCTGTCCCAGCACCCGCGACAGGCACTGCGCCGGTTGCCGACGCGAGCACGTCGCCTGCGGCCGTGCCGGCCGACGCGAGGCCGGTCGCATCTCCCCCCCCCGCGCCCCGAGCCTTGCCGGAGGCGCAGCGTCCGGCGCCCGCGCGCCCGGCCGCCGCTGCCGTCCCGTTCACGGTGCACGTCCGTCCCTATGCCCAGCGAGCCTGGCTCGACGGGGTCGAGGTGGCCTCCGGCCAGCAGCGCGTGGTCTTCTCCCTGCCACCGGGCAACCATCGGATCCGCATCGAGCACCCCTGCTGCGAGCCCTTCGACCGGGACGTCGACGCCGCCGCCGCGGCCCGAGCCGGGGAATTGAAGGTTCCCCTCACACCTCGTCCGGCCAGCCTCCGCGTCAGCGGCGATCCGGCCACCCTCGTCTTTCTCGACGGCAAGCTGCTCGGCACGGCCGGCGACTCCCAGCGCGAGCCATTCCGCGTGCCGGTGCCGTCGGACGCTTCGAGCCCCTACGAGGGCGAGGGAGACCTTCGGCTCGAGCCCCCGGGCCGCCCCTTCGCGAGCGCCGTGGTTCGCATCCGCGCCGGCCAGGACATCACCGTCCCGGCCGTGCAGACGGAGGAGCTGCCTCGATGATCGCCCTCCTCGTCGCGCTGGCCCTGGCCACGCCTGACGCCGACGTGAAGCGGGCCCGCGACCGCTACGAGTTCGGTGCCTACGCCGACGCCGCAGGGGCGATCCGCGGCGTGCTGTCGCGAAGCCCCGACCTTCCCGAGCCTGTGGCCATCGAGGCCTGGCGCATCCTGGGGCTCGCCGAGTACCAGCTCGGGAACAAGGGCGCTGCCCGCGCGGCCTTCGTGCAGTTGCTCTCCATCGACCCGGACCAGGTGCTCGACCCCTTCCTCGTCCCTCCCCCCGTCGTGGACTTCTTCGACAAGGTCCGCGCCGAGGCCGAGCCCGAGCTGGCTCCTCTGCGGGAACGGAAGAAGCAGCTGAAGGAGCAGGAGCGGCTGGCCGACGAGGCCCGGCGGCGGCTGCTGGCCGAGGAGCTGATCCGGTCCGGGCCCCCTTCCAAGATCATCGTCGTCCAGGAGCACATCTACCTGCTCAACTTCCTCCCCTTCGGCGTCGGCCAGTTCCAGAACGGCGACACCACCAAGGGCATCATCATCGCTGTGTCCCAGGTGGTCCTGGGCGCGGTGAACCTCGGCGCCATCTTCGCCCACAACGCCATCGCCCAGGACTCCTCCCGGCGCTGCTCGGTCTCCACGCAGACGAACTGCAGCAATCCGCCCATCCCCGACTCGGACCGGGCGCTCCTCCAGAACATCGACGTGGTGAAGTACGTGTCCGCCGGCCTGTTCTGGGGCGTCTACGCATACGGTGTCGCCGATTCGCTCATCCACTACGTCCCGCGCATCGAGACCGAGATCACACCCACGAAGGCCGCCATCAAGCTCTCGTGGGACTTCTAGGGGATCCCACATGGCCGAACTGGTGATCCAGGGAGAGGGCGGCGATCGGCGGGTGCTCCCGCTGACGCGCCGGATCACCACCGTCGGCCGCGACCCGGCCAGCGACCTCCGCATCGAAGATTCCAACTTCCCACCCACCGCGCTCCACGTGCTCGCCGACGGCGACGCCTACACCATCTCGGCCCACGCCGGCGTGGAACTGACCGTCAACGGGCGCCAGCGCACCACCTGCCGGCTGGCACCGGGCGACGTGATCCGCGCCGGCTCCCACCAGATCCTCTTCTCTCCCCTCGCACCGGCCGTGGCACCGTCCTCCGAGGCCGCCGGCCGGGAAGATCCATTGGTTCGCTTCTCGCGGCGGTTGCTCGAGGCCGGGACACTGGAGTCCCTGCTCGACGCGCTCCTCGAAGCCCTTCTGGAGGTGACCCGCGCCGACAAGGGCTTCGTCATCGAGCTGGCCGACGACCAGCCGGTGGTCCGGGCCGCCCGCAACCTCGTGCCAGGAAACGTCGAGGACGCCGTCTCCCGGGTCTCGGACTCCATCGTACAGAAGGTCGTACAGACCCGCCGCCCGCTGATCGTCGCCGACGCCCTGCACGACGCCGAGTGGTCCAGCTCGGCCTCGGTGGTGAACCTCCGGCTCCAGTCGGTGATGTGCGCGCCGCTCACCGCACGAGGCGAGGTCTTCGGGGTCATCTACCTAGGCAACGACAGCGTCCGGAACCTCTTCGACACCCGCTCGCTGGAGACGCTCACGGTCTTTGCCTCCCAGGCGTCCCTCTTGCTCCAGAACGCGCTCCTGCTCCGGGACCTGCGACGCGAGAACGAGGAACTTCGCGAGGCGGTCGAGAACCGCCGCTACGGCGAGATGCTGGGATCCGGCCCGAGCATGCGGGAGGTCTACCGGCGAATCGAGAAGGTGGCCCCCACCGACGTGACCGTGCTCATCCAGGGGGAGACCGGCACCGGCAAGGAACTCGTGGCCAGGGAGATTCACCGGCGATCGCCGCGGTCGGGCGGCCCCTTCGTGGCGGTCAACTGCGCCGCCATCCCCGAGGGACTGCTGGAGAGCGAGCTCTTCGGCCACGTGAAGGGAGCCTTCACCGGGGCCGTGGCCTCGCGCCCGGGACGGTTCCAGGCCGCCGCCGGAGGGACCCTCTTTCTCGACGAGATCGGCGAGACGCCCCCGTCGCTTCAAGTAAAGCTCCTGCGGGCCATCCAGGAACGTGCGGTGCAGCGCGTCGGCGAGGCGCGACCCGAGTCCGTCGACATCCGGGTGCTGGCGGCCACCAACCGAAATCTGGAGGAGGACGTCCGCAGCGGGCGATTCCGCGAGGACCTCTACTACCGGCTCAACGTGGTCGCCATCGGGCTCCCCCCGCTCCGCGAGCGGGGCGAGGACGTGACGGTGCTGGCCCGGTGGTTCCTCCAGCGCGATGCGGTCGAGTTCGACTCGCGCGCCCGGGGCTTCGCGCCCGGCGCGATGGCCGCCATCCGGAAGTATCGCTGGCCCGGCAACATCCGCGAGCTGGAGAACCGCGTGAAGAAGGCCGCGGTGCTGGCCGACGGCCCGCTGGTCACGGCGGACGACCTCGATCTCGGGCGGGAGGAGCTCGAGCCCGCCCTGGCCCTCGCCCAGGCCATCGAGGAGTTCCGCAAGCGCTACATCAGCGAGGTCCTGGAGCGGAACGGCGGCAACCGCACCAAGACAGCCAAGGACCTGGACGTGGATCCTCGCACCATCTTCCGCCATCTGGAGAAGCTGGAATCCGACCGGTGCGGCGGGACGCCGGCTTCCGACGACGATGCGTCCCGAGGAGAGACATGACCCGCCTCCCCCCCCGTCTTGGCTTGGTCCTGGGCGCGGTCCTCGCTGGCGGCGCGATCCTGGGAGGCTGCCCGTTCCCCCAGCCGCTGCCGGGCGTCGGCTCCGTCGACAGCGGCCTGCCCATCACCCCCCCCCGAGTGCTCACGGATAGTGTACATCCTGGCCTGGCCATCACCGACTATGGGCCGCTCGCCTCCTGCCCCGCGGGGTCCCACTTCGACGTCTCGGCCACCCTGGTCGACGAGAACAGCGAGGAACCGGTCGAGGTTCGCTGGTTCGTCGACTACGACCCGGACAGCCAGCCGCTCCGGACGCCCCTTCAGATCGAGACGCTTCCGCCGCCGGCGGACCCCGCCCAGTACCTGCGCTACCCCAGCAGTTTTCCGTTCACGCCCTGGGACTTCGACCGGCCCGCCGAGCGCGTGCACGTGGTCGAGTTGACCGTGTCGAACGGGTTTCTGCCGGTGGGCGTCGCCGGGCCGCCGGGTTCGCTTCTCAACCGGACCGCCGCGCCGGGCTACGAGGTGCAGATCTTCCGGTGGATCTTCCAGCCGAGCCCAACCGGCGGCTGCGGACCCTGACGACGGGTCAGCGCGTGCTGCGGGCCGCCTCGCGAGCGTTGCGAAGGGACTCGGCGGCGGCGCGAGCGAGATCGCCCTGCTCGTCGGCAAAGCGGTTCACCTGCGTGGAATAGGCCCGGTGCAGGGCCAGCATGGCGTCGCGGGCCGCGGCCATGTCAGCGCGTTCCTCGGACCACTCCCCTCTCGTCACGTCGAGTCGACACCGGTCCGAGAGGTCTCCGACCTTCTCCTCCCAGCGCGGCGACCAGTCCCGCCAGGAGGCCAGCGGCGATGTGCCCTCGAAGTGGGAGCCCATGGCCCAGGCACGCTGGTTCTGCTCCAGGTAGAGCGCGTCGAGGTCGTCCATGCAGACCCGGAGCGTGGCACGCGTCGGGAGCGCGCTGGTCGCCACCGGCGGGGCCCTTCGCCCCCTTGCGCTCAGCGTCTTGACGACGCTCGCGACGAGGAAGCCGACCGCCACCGCGATGGCGAGAAAATAGAACACCCAGGCGGCCATCCTGTAGGGCCGGAGTTCGGGGTCGCGTGGGGGCACGGCGCGCAATCTGCCACTAGCTCCGTGGGCTCGTCCAGCAATTCAATATTGAAATGTGTAGATTCATGAATGAAAGATGGACGTACACCCGGCCGGGGGAAGCGATCATGGCAAGCCCCTGATTCTGGCGGCTTGGGGCGCGCACCCGGCTGGCCCCTCCCTTGCTAAATGGAGGTTTGGAGCGCTACGGGTCGTCGAGGGAATCTCCCCCCCCCGCAACCCTATGGTGGCCTGTCGGCGCTTCGGAAAACGGGAGGGGCTTCCGGTCGGTCATCTCGTACGACAACACGCATCCGGCCGGAAGCCCGCCCACTCCCCTCAGCGTCTCCCCACCTTCTTCTCCAGCTCGGCGAGCGGAAGTTCGACCACGACCGGTCGTCCGTGTGGACATCGCGCCTTGAAGTCGATGGCGTCGAGGCCGTCGAGAAGCGCCCGCGCCTCCTCGCGTCCCAGATCCTGGTTGGCGCGCACCGCGGCGTGGCAGGCCATGGTGGCGAGGAGGGAGTCGAACGCCTCGTCGACGGCGCTCCCTCGCTCGGCCTCCTGGATCTGCTGTCCGAGATCGGCGAGAAGCGCCTCCATGGACGCGCCGCCCAGGAGCGCGGGGGCGCTCTTCACCGCAAATGCGTCGCCACCGAACGGCTCCACCTCGAGCCCCACGCGAGATAGCTCCTCGAGCGCCCCGTCGATGGTCCGCGCCGAGGCGGGTGGCAAGGTGACCACCGGCGGCACGAGGAAGGGCTGGATGTCCATGCGGCGCGTCCGGAATGCCTCGCGGAGCCGATGGAAGAGCAGACGCTCGTGGCTCGCGTGCTGATCGATCAAAACCAGCGTGCCGCCGGGGGACTCGCAGACGAGATAGGTCCGCGCGTGCTGGCCGACGTAACGGAGGGAGCCGAAGTACCCTGGCGCGGCACCGTGCGCGGACTCGACGGGCGCCTGGAAGGGAGCCGCCGGGGCCGGTCCCGGCATCGGGGCGAACGGAAGCGTGAAGTTCGAACTCTCGGCGGCCCAGCGCCGGGCCGAGTCGAGAACACCGGCCACGTCGTCGGCGCCAGGTTCGGCGGCGAGAGAGGCCGGAGGTGCGCTCTCGGCGAGCGGGGCCCCGAGCGTGGGCCGGACGTCGCGGTGGCGAAGCCAGGGCGACGGGCGAAGCGCCTCGGAGACGGCGTGGTGAACGGCGTCGGTGGCGCCCCGTGCGTCCTGGAACCGGACCTCCATCTTCTGGGGATGGACGTTGACGTCGACCCGCCCGAGCGGGATCTCGAGAAAGAGCACGCCGGCCGGGTGACGGCCGGCCGGCAGCGACCCCGCGTAGGCGCGAAGGACCGAGTAGGCCAGCGCGCGGTCCCGCACGAAGCGCCCGTTCACGAAGAGGTAGAGGCCTCGCGAGGTGGCGCCGGAGTGGTCGGGCGACGTGACCACTCCGTGCACGCTGGCGTCGCCGCGTTCCGCGTCCACCCGCACGAGGTGCCGGCTCGCCTCCCGTCCCAGCGCCACCGCCGCCCGCTCCTCGATCGGCGCGCCAGCGGCCGACACGATGGCGGCCCGGCCGTTTGAACGGAACGTGAAGCCGACGTCGCCGCGCGCGAGCGCCAGGCGCATGACCGCTTCCGAGGCGTGCGCGGCCTCGGCTGGGGCGGATCGCATGAACTTCCTGCGCGCAGGCGTGTTGAAGAAGAGGTCGCGCACCTCCACCGTGGTGCCCCGGGCCCGCGCCACCTCCTCCACGCCGACGACCCGGCCTCCCTCGACGGCGATCCGGGTCCCGACCACGACGCCCACCTCCCCGTCGGTGCAGGTGTCGATTCGCAGGCGGGAAACCGACGCGATGGCCGGGATGGCCTCCCCCCTGAAACCCATCGTCGCGATGGACGTGAGCCCGCCGGCGTCCCGCAGCTTGGAGGTGGCGTGGCGCTCCAGGGAAAGGACGGCGTCCTCCCTCCCCATGCCTGAGCCGTCATCGGCGACCCGCACGAGCGACAGACCGCCTTCCTCGATGTCGACCTGGATCGAGCGAGCGCCCGCGTCGAGGGAGTTCTCCACCAGTTCCTTGATGATGGATGCCGGGCGCTCGACCACCTCGCCGGCGGCGATCTGGTTCACGAGCCCCGGAGGGAGTACCTGGATGCGCGTCACGGCCTCTCCTACCACGCCGATCCGACCGTTTGACGGAACCCGGCTTCCCCTGTACGAAACCGGAATGTCGACGAGAGACCGGAAGCCCGCGCGCGCCCCCCGGGCCCGGCGCCCGGTCCTCGGAAACGACCCCTTTGCTCGCGGGGCGGCACCGCGGACCGCCTCCCCGGTCCCGACGCTTGCACCGGCAACGCGGCAGGACCCGGTCCCCGCCCCTCCTCGGCCGGCCCACGGGCCCGACCCGTCCGTCGGCGAGGGCGAGGCGCGGCTGGCAGACCAGGCCCGTCGAACCGGGGCAGCCGCCTACACCGACGAGCTGCGGGTGCTCCTCGTGCGCCTCCTCCCGGCGCTGCGTGACGCACTGGCGCCGCTGGCGTCTCTCGCCAGCCTGCTCGGCGCGCCAGCCCGCCTCGACGAGTACGGGATGGATCCGGATCTCCCCAACCGGGCTCGTGCCGTCCTCGACTTCTTTTTCGACACCTGGTGGCGCGTCGACGCCCGCGGCGCCGCGCTCCTCCCCGAGCAGCCCGTGGTGGTGGTGGCCAACCACGGGGGCACGCTCGCCTGGGACGCGCTGGTCCTCCGCGTCGCCGCCGCCCGCCCTCCCGCGCCCCGAGAACTGCGCCCGCTGCTCGACCCCAGGGCTCTGGCCGCTCCGATCATCGGCCCGCTTCTTGTCCGGATGGGCGCGGCGCCGCTGCGGCCGGAGGTCGCCCTTGCGCTCCTCGATCGCGGTTCGAGCATCGCGCTCTTCCCGGAGGGGCCTCGAGACGCGCCCCGCCCCTGGAGCGACCGCTACCGGGTCACCCGCTTCGGCCGCGGTGGCTTCGCGCGAGTGGCTGCGCTCGCACGCGCCCCCATCGTGCCCTGCGCCATCCTGGGGAGCGAGGAGGCGTCGGCTCCGTTCGACCGGAAAGGCTGGCTGGCCGAGGCTCTTCGCCTTCCCCTCCTGGCGGTGGCGCCCCCGTTCCCGCTCGCCGCGCCGCTGGGCTGGCTGCCCCTGCCCTCGCGCTGGTCGGTCCGATTCGGCGAGCCCATCGCGCCTCCTCCGCCCGAGAAGGCGGACGACGCAACGGCGATGGCGACGGCGGGAGAGCGGGCGCGCGCCGAGCTACAGCGCATGCTCGACGCCGACCTCGCCGCCCGCCGGTCGGTCTTCCTGTAGGCGTCGGGGAGGCAGCTCTCCGGCTCGGACGTGCGCCGGCGGGGTCCGGAGGTCCCAGACGACCCCGACCACGGCCAGCCCTCGCAGGACGAGGTAGCTCACGTCCAGCTCCCACCAGAACCAGCCCTGGTTGGCGGCGGAGGCGTAGAAGTGGTGGTTGTTGTGCCACCCTTCACCCATCGTCAAGATGGCCAGCACCGGGTTGTTGCGGGAATCGTCGGCGGTCGGGTAGCGCCGCGAACCGAGCACGTGGGCCACCGAGTTGATGGCGAAGGTGACGTGCCAGCAGATCACCACCGGCACGAAGGACCCCCAGAGAATCCAGGGCAGGCCCCCGGCGGCGAAGAGGCAACCGGCCAGCGCGACCGGCACGACCATCCCCCACCGGTCGAGCCATCGCAGCTCCGGAAAGCGGAGCAGGTCCTTCACCCGATCCGGACGGGTCTCGTCGTAGCGGGCCGAGAGGATCCAGCCGACGTGGCTCCACCAGAAGCCTCGCTGCACGGGCGAATGAACGTCCTTCGGTCCGTCCGAGTAGCGGTGGTGGTCGCGGTGGTGGGCGGCCCACCAGAGCACGCCCTTCTGGACGGAGAGGGTTCCGAGCAGCGCCAGGACGAGCTGGAAGGCCCGGCTGGTGCGGAAGGCCCGGTGGGAGAAGTAACGGTGGAAGCCGGCGGTGATGCCGAACATCATCGCCGCGTACACCCCGAGTGCGAGACTGGCCCTCGCCCAGGTCGGCGGCGCGAGGAAGGGTGCGGCCACCGCAACACCGTGGATGGCCAGGAATGGGACGGACTTCAGCCACTGGGGCCGGTCGAGGTCGATCTCGCGAAGCGCGGAGGGGGTCACGCACCTCTTTCTAGGGGGCCCTTGTCACCGGGCGGTCACCGCGAGCGAGTCCGTCAAGTCGCCCTTCCGGTGGGCCGCCCTTTGCGCTATCTTCCCCGCTCCTCCGGCACGAGGTTCTCCCGAGATGGCGCGCGCTTACATCGGCAACACCCCATGCGAGGTCCTGGCGGACAAGGACCTCGGCGACACCTGGGCGATCTCCGTGATTCCTCCGAAGCCAAGGACACCCGGCGAGCGGTTCCTCGCGCCTCTGGTCATGAAGCTCCAGGGAGAGGACCGGGAGAAGTGCGTGGTGGGCGCCCTCGAGATCCTCCAGAAGGCCGGGAAGATCGACCGCTTCGAGGTTTGACAGCCTAGCGGTCGAGCCCCTCTGTCCGGACCAGGGCCTCGGCGGGCACGGCGGCCAGCACCGCCTGCGCCGCGGCGCGAACCTCCTCACGGTCGCGCCCCTCCACCGTCACCTTCACCCGATATTCGGATTCGTCGAAGCGCGGGTAGCTTCCGACCTCCACCGCGGGATGCGCCCCGGCCACCGCCGCGAGCGGCACGGCCAGCCGGTCCTCGCCCCACCGGAAATAGAGGCAGGCAAGCTGGAACGGCGCGCCGTGGAACAGGTGGGCCACGGCCTGGAACTGGTGGCGCAGGAACGAAGGCACGCCAGGCAGCATCACCACCCGCGAGACCACCAACGTCGGGAACTCGGGGTCGCCGAGCAGTTCCGTTCCCTCCGGGAGGTCGGCCATTCGCAGCGCCACCTCGGGGAACTCGGCGCCGGGGTGGTGGCGAGCGTGCATCTCGCGGAGCACCCGCGCCATCCGATCGTCCCGCCGGAGCCCCACCCCGAGGGCTCGGGCCACCGCCGGGACCGTGAGGTCGTCATGGGTGGGACCGACGCCGCCACTGGTCAGGACCCAGTCGGCCCGCCGGCGCGCGGCGAGCAGGGCCTCGACGATGGCGTCCACCCGGTCGGGAACCACGTGCAGCGCGGTCAGTTCCACGCCTAGATCCCGGAGCCGCCTCGTCAGATAGGGACCGTTGGCGTCCTCCACCTTGGCCGAGAGCACCTCGCTGCCCACCACCAGCACGGCAGCCGTGGATGGCGTCATGGAAGGAGCGGTTCCACCGCCCGCGTCACCGCGTTCCCGATCGCCTCGATGGTTCCCTCGCCGCGCACCTCGACCACGCGCTCGCCTGCGTCCACCATGCCGGCGAGCGCACGGACGTATGCCCGGTGGACCTTCCGCTGGAAGTCGGGGAACTCGAAGATCTCCCGCTCGGAACCGGCCGCGTACCGACGCCGCAACGCCACTGCCGGGGCCACCCGAAGGAACACGGTGAGGTCGGCTGCGGGGGCCATCGAGTTGATGGCTGCAACCCAGGGCGCGTCGCCGGTGCTCACCGCCTGGTAGGCCAGGCTGGAGAGGACGTAGCGATCCGAGATGACGTCGCACCCCTCCTCGAGGCGCGGGTCGATCTCGCTCTCCCAGTGGTCGAGCCGGTCGGCCGCGAAGAGCAGCGCCAGCGAGCGCGGGTCGAAGTCGCGCCCCCGGGCTCCACGCACCCGGCCGGAGAGCACGTGGCGCACCTGGGTCCCGATCGGACCGCGCGACGGCTCGGCGGTGAGGTGAATGCGCCGCCCCCGGGCCTTCAGCCAGGTGGCGAGCTGCTGGGCCTGGGTGGTGGTGCCGGCCCCGTCGAGCCCCTCCAGCACCAGGAACAGGCCGCGCCGCCGCTTCACGCGTCCATCCCCAGTCGCCGCCGGATCTCCCGGAGGCGACCGAAATCCCTGTCCTCGCTCCTCATGGCGCGCCGCGCCCGCCGGAAGGCAGCCACCGCCACGAAGGCCAGGAGGAGGGAGAGACCGACCGCCCCCAGGAAGAGCAGCGGGTAGCGACCCATCGGCTTGGTCGAACGCACGCCCCAGCCCCAGCGATCCCAGGCGAACTTCACGGACAGTCCGGCAGACATGATCAGGGCGAAGGAGGCGTAGGCGCCCTTGCGAACGTCGTCGATGGAGCGGCGGGTGGCGACCCGGCCGGCCAGATCGTCGTGCTCGGCGCGCAGGGCGGTTTCCTCGACGGCCTTCATCTTCTCAACCCTCCCCGAAGCGGGCGACGACGGCTTCCTGCACCGCCGCCAGGGTGGCGGGGAGCTTCACCGGGGGGTTGCGGAGCGCCGGCCGGAGGCCGGGAAGCGTTCCCTCGTGATAGCCCACCTTGAAGTCGGAGAACTTGAGCCCGTGGGCGGTGGAGATGACCACCACCCGCTCGTTCGGCTTCACGACGCCCCGCGCCGCGAGCTTCTCGAGCGCTGCGAGTGCGACACCGGTGTGGGGACAGGCGAAGGCGCCCGACAGGTCGGCCCGGGCGGCGGCATCGGCGAGTTCCTGCTCGCTGGCCTGCTCGACCAGGCCGTCGAGCGCCTCGATGGCCCGCAGCGCCCGCTTCGACGACACCGGCGCGCCGATCTGGATGGCGCTGGCCAGCGTGCTCTTCGCGGAGATCGGCGCCACCTCCAGGTCGACGCTCGGACGGCCCGCTCGCTGTACCGCCCGGTAGAGAGGGTTCGCATTCTCGGCCTGGGCCACCACCAGCCGGGGCAACCGCTCCACCAGCCCCAGCTCCTTCATGAGCAGGAAGCCCTTGCCGAGCGCTCCGGCGTTTCCCAGGTTTCCGCCGGGGACGATCACCCAGTCCGGGGAGGACCACCCGAGCTGCTGCGCCAGCTCCACGGCCACCGTCTTCTGCCCCTCGATGCGCAGGGAGTTCATCGAGTTGGCGAGGTAGATGTCCGGCGTCCTCGAGAGCTCCTGGACGACGCGCATGCAGCCGTCGAAGTCGGTGTCCAGCTCGAGCACCAGGGCGCCGTTCGAGACCGGCTGGACGAGCTGTGCCGTCGAGACCTTGCCGCGCGGAAGCAGCACCACCGAGGGAATCCCGGACGCGGCGCAGTAGGCGGCCAGCGCGGCGCTGGTGTCGCCCGTCGATGCGCAGGCCACCGCGCGGATCGGCATGCCCCGTGCGCGCATCTCCTTCACCGCCGAGACGAGCACGGTCATTCCCAGGTCCTTGAAAGATCCAGTGTGGGTGACGCCGCACTCCTTCATCCAGACGTCCCGCAACCCGACGTCGCGGCCGTAGCGCTCGAGCCTGAGCAGCGGCGTCCCCCCCTCGTACATCGAGACCACGTTCTCCGGGGCGAGCTGCGGATAGACCCACTCCTTCTTTCCCCAGACGCCGGAACCATACGGCCATGCCCCACCGCGGAAGCGCCCCTCGAAGAGGGCCTTCCAGTCGGCCGCGCTGCGTCTCCTGAGCGCGTCGAGGTCGTGCTCGACCTCCAGCAATCCCTGGCAGCGGGGGCACCGGTACACGACCTCGGTGAGCGGGGCGCGGTAATCGCAGCCGTCCGCGCAGCGGAACCACGCGGAGAAGGTGGGCTCTACGGAAGCGTTCATGGCGGTGGGCGGCCCAATCTGCCTGCGGTCGCTCTCCTTGGCAAGCGCACCCCGGACGCTCAGCGAGACGGTCGAACGCCGCAGACGGGACAGGACTCGCCGCGCACCGGCGTGCCGCAGTCCCGGCAGAGCACGGCTTCCAGCGCGGCCGCCTGGGCCCCGGCGATGGCGGGAAGGCGCATCCCGCAGTGGGCGCAGAAGACCTCCCCGGGAAAGCCCGGGGTGCGGCAATATCGGCAGATCGCGACGATCGCTTCCGCGGAGGGGCCGTCGTCTGGGATCCCCTCGACAGAGGTGGTCTCGAGCCCCTCGAAGGCCGGAACCTCTCCGGCGTCGCCCGTGCTCGGGAGAAGGGTCGCCTCCATGTCCTCGAGCGGGTCCACGGGCACCTCGACGCGCTCCCGCGCCGGGAATGGATGCCCGCACACCTCGCAGGCATCTCCGGCGGGCTGAACGTTCTCGCAGAGTGCGCAGGAGAGCATCCCGCGATGATACCAGCGCCTCGGCTCCGGCGCTCCCTCGCTCACCCCACCCGGGCGAGCGACAGTCGCGACGCCCAGCGCTCCAGGGCCTCGGCGGTGGGCGCGTTCTCGGGGCGCTTCAGCCCGGGGTCGACCTCCGCCAGGCGGAAGGCCTCTTCCCGTGCCTCGTCGAGGATGGCCTCGTCGCGGTACAGGTCCGCCACGTCGAAGATGGGCTGCCCGGCCTGGCGGGTCCCCAGCATCTCGCCTGGACCGCGGATGCGCAGGTCGGCCCGCGCGATCTCGAACCCATCCTGGGTACGGACCATGGTCTTCAGCCGCTCTCGCGCCTCGCCCCCTGCCCTCGCGAAGTGGGCGATGAGCAGGCACTGGCTGCGCGCCTCCCCACGCCCCACCCGTCCGCGCAACTGGTGGAGCTGGGAAAGGCCGAAGCGCTCGGCGTGCTCGACGATCATCACCGTGGCGTTCGGGACGTCCACGCCGACCTCGATCACCGTGGTGGCCACGAGGACCCGGGTCTCGCCGCTCCGGAATCGGGCCATGACCGCCTCCTTCTCGTCCGCCTTCATCTGTCCGTGAAGAAGGTCGACCGGGTGCGGCGCCAGGATCGCGCGAAGCTCCTCGGCGCCACTGGTGGCGTCGGCCAGGTCGCTCTTCTCCGACTCCTCGACGAGCGGGTAGACCACGTAGGCCTGTCGGCCGGCCGCGAGCTCCCGCCGCGCCGCCTCGTAGGCCTTCTTCCGCTGGGTATCGCCGAAGACGCGCGTCTCCACCGGCGCGCGCCCCGGCGGAAGCTCGTCGATCTTGGACTGGTCGAGGTCACCGTAGAAGGCCAGCGCCAGCGTCCGCGGGATGGGGGTCGCCGTCATGACCAGCACGTCGGGCCTGACCCCCTTCCCCATGAGCCGGGCCCGCTGCATCACCCCGAAGCGGTGCTGCTCGTCCACCACCACGAACCCCAGCCGGGCGAACGTCACGCCCTCCTCCTGGAGGGCGTGGGTCCCCACCGCGATCCGGGCCCGGCCGGAGGAAAGCGCATCCCGCACGTCGCGCTGCTCGCGACCCCGGGCCTGGGCGCCCACGAGGACCAGCTCGATGCCCGATCCCTCCAACCAGCCGCGGAGAGTCCGGGCGTGCTGCTCGGCCAGGATCTCGGTGGGCGCCATGATGGCTGCCTGCCAGCCCGACCGGACCGCGAGCATGGCGGCGGCGAAGGCGACCGCCGTCTTGCCACTCCCCACGTCCCCCTGCAGCAGCCGGTTCATGGGTTCCGGTCGCCCCATGTCGGAGGCGATCTCGGCGAAGGCCCTCTCCTGCGCGCCGGTGAAGACGAACGGAAGGAGCGCCCGCGCCTCCGCCTGCAGCGCGGGGGACGCGTCGAAGGCGATGCCGGGCTCCCGCCGCACCCCGCGCCGCTTCAACGCCAGCGCCAGCTGGAGGAAGAAGAGTTCCTCGAAGACCAGGCGGCGGAAGGGCTCGGTGGCCCGCGCCGCGGCGGCGGCGAGGTCGGTTCCGGGCGAGGGGAAGTGGGCCTGGGAGAGGGCCTCTGCGCGCCCCAGGAGGCGGCGACGGACCCGGACCTCCGGTGGAAGGTCGTCGACGGCGAAGGGCGCCCATTCGTCGACCAGCCGCTTCATGAGCTTGCGAAGGGCCGGATGCTGGTGATCCGCCGGGCCGACGTAGATCGGGACGATTCGCCCGAAGTTTGCCGAGTCTCCCTCTGTGACCTTCTCGACCTCCGGCTGTGTCATCTGCCGGACGCCACCGTACCCCTCGGTCACCTCGCCGGACACGAGGATGGTCTCGCCGGCCTGGAACTGCTTGTGCCGCCACGGGGGCGGATTGAAGAACACCAGCTCCAGGCGGCTGGTCCCGTCGGCCGTGGCCACCTTGAGCATGGGCTTGCCGCTGCGCATCCGCTGCTGACGCACGGTGCGCACCGTGACCACCGCGATGCCGGGCTCCCCCGCATGCAGATCCGCGACCCGCTTCACATGGGTGCGGTCCTGCCAGCCCTTCGGCCAGAACTCGAGCGCGCCTTCCACCGTGGCCCGCCCGCGTTCCTCCAGCAAGGCGCGCGGGGCCTGGTGGACGCCCGGAACGTCCGCGAGCGGCGTGGCCAGGCGGGCGCGCCGCTCGGCGCGCTCCTCCGGGGGAGCGGCGAGCGGCGGCGACGCAGGGATGCGCCCGCGCCGAGCCAGGGCGCCGAGGTCGGTGGGGAGGGCGACGAGAGAACCCAGCTCGGCGGCCATCCGGCACACCGCCGCCAGCCGCTCGGCCGCGGGCAGCCGGTCGAAGGCCTCTGCCTCGGCCGCAAGGCGCCCCAGTGCCGGGCTCTCCGGAGCCCCGGCCCGCCGGGCCAGGCCAAGCGCGCCTCGCACCGTGTCGCCGAGGCCGGCCAGCCGCTCCAGACCGGCGCCCTCCTGGCGAGCGGCAAAGCGCAGCGGCGCGAAGAGCGCCATGAACTCGCGGGCGCCGGGCGGCCACCCGGGGACATCTCGCGGAGCCATCCCCCTCCCGTGCGACCTACTCCGGGTCGGAGGAGATCGCTTCCTCGACGAACTCGATGCCGCGGATCTCGTACTCGCGCTCCCCACCCGGGGCGCGGACCTTCACAACGTCTCCCTCCGACTTGCCGATGAGGGCCCTGGCGATGGGGCTCGTGACGCTGATCTTGCCCTGCTTGAGATCGGCCTCCAGCTCGCCGACGATCCGGTACCGGACCTCGTCGCCGCTCTGGCTGTCGGTGAGGTGGACCGTGGCCCCGAAGACCACCCGGTCCCCGGAGAGGCGGGAGACGTCGATGACCTCGGCGGTGGCGATCCAGTGCTCGACCTGGGTGATGCGCCCCTCGACGTGCGACTGCTTCTCCTTGGCGGCGTGGTACTCGGCGTTCTCGGAGAGGTCGCCATGCGATCGCGCCTCGGCGATCTCCTTCACGATGCGCAGGCGGTCCACGGACTTGAGGCGCCTCAGTTCCTGCTTGAGGCGGACGAGGCCGGCCGGGGTGATGGGCGTGCGAGGGTTCGACATCCTGTGTCACCTTCCGTGCGATACGGCGGGTTCCCGCCGGCGTGGCGTCAAGCGCCGGGGGCGCGATGGTACTCCTGCAGGGAACGGACACCGTACCCGGCGTCGAGGGACTTCTCCATCGCGCCCAGCGCGGCGCGGGCGCCGGTGAGCGTGGTGAAGTAGGGCACGCGGTGCATCAGGGTCTCGCGCCGGATGGAGAAGCTGTCCGAGATGGTCCGCTTGCTGGCGGTGGTGTTGATCAGGAAGTGAACCTCGCCGTCGATGATGCGGTCGACGACGTTGGGACGCCCCTCCCCCACCTTGCGAACCGGCGTGGCCGGAATGCGCTCCCGGGCCAGGAAGGCCGCCGTGCCCGAGGTGGCCAGGACCTCGAAGCCCAGGGAGACGAGCCGCCGGGCCAGGTCGGCCGCCGCCGGCTTGTCGGCGTCCTTGACCGAGACGAAGGCCCGGAGCGATTCCCCGCGCCTGGGCACGGGCAGGGCGTTTCCAGCCGCGATCTGCGACTTCCAGAAGGCGCCGTGGAAGTCGGATGCGATCCCCATGACCTCGCCGGTGGACTTCATCTCCGGACCGAGCACGGGGTCGACGCCGCGGAAGCGTGCGAAGGGCATGACCGCCTCCTTCACGGAGACGTGCTTCGGCCGTGGGGTGGCGAAGAGCCCCTGCCGCGCCAGCGAGATGCCCGCCATGGCCAGCGCAGCCTTCTTGGCAAACGGGACGCCGGTGGCCTTCCCCACGAATGGCACGGTCCGGCTGGCGCGGGGGTTCACCTCCAGAACGTAGATCTCCTGCCCCTGGATGGCGAACTGCACGTTCATGAGCCCGACCACGCCCAGCTCGCGGGCCAGCTCGACGGACTGCCGTTCGATCTCGGCCACCGTCTCCGGGGCGAGGCTGAACGGGGGGAGCGCGCAGGCCGAGTCGCCGGAGTGGATGCCGGCCTCCTCGATGTGCTCCATCACCCCGGCGACGACGACGTCCTTGCCGTCGGAGACCACGTCCACGTCCACCTCGGCCGCATCCCGGAGGAAGCGGTCGACCAGGACCGGCCGCTCGTGGGAGGCCTGCACCGCCTCGGTGAGGTAGGCGCTCAGGTCGGCGTCGTCGTAGACCACCTCCATGGCCCGGCCGCCCAGGACGTAGGACGGGCGAACCATGACCGGATAGCCGATGCGCCTGGCCACGGCGAAAGCCTCGGCGACGCTGCGGGCCACGCCGTTGGCCGGCTGGCGAAGCCCGAGCTTGTCGATGAGGGCGGAGAATCGCTCGCGGTCCTCGGCCCGATCGATGGCGTCGGGAGTCGTCCCCAGGATGGGGGCGCCGGCCCGCTCGAGCGGAACGGCCAGCTTGAGCGGGGTCTGCCCGCCGTACTGGACGATCAGCCCCTCCGGCCTCTCCACCCGGACGATCTCGAGGACGTCCTCCAGCGTGAGCGGCTCGAAGTAGAGCCGGTCGCTCGTGTCGTAGTCGGTCGAGACGGTCTCCGGGTTGCAATTGACCATGATGGTCTCGAACCCGGCCTCCCGGAGCGCGAAGCTGGCGTGGACGCAGCAGTAGTCGAACTCGATTCCCTGGCCGATCCGGTTCGGCCCACCGCCCAGGATCATCACCTTGCGACGGTCGGTGGGGTTGGCCTCGCACTCCTCCTCGTAGGTCGAGTAGAGGTACGGGGTGTAGGCCTCGAACTCGGCGGCGCAGGTGTCGACTCGCTTGAAGACCGGGTGAACCCCGGCTGCCCAGCGGGCGGCGCGCGCGGCGTCCTCGGTGGTGCGCGCCAGTCCGGCGATGCGCTTGTCGGCGAAGCCCAGGCGCTTGGCCTTCCGCCAGGCGGCCGCGTCGGGAGGCAGCCCGCGGGCCAGCTCCGGTTCGTGATCCACGATCCCCTTCATCTCCCGGAGGAACCACGGGTCGATGGCGGTGAGGCGGTAGAGCTCCTCGATGGAGGTGCCGGCCCGCAGGGCCTCGCCGATCCAGAAGACCCGGTGGGCTCGCGGTACCCGGGCCTGCTCCAGGATCTGCATCTTCTCGGCCTCGGTGTAGGCGTCGCCGGGGCGCTTGCCGAGCGGCGAGTCGAGGCCGGGCCGGTCGATCTCCAGGCTGCGCAGCGCTTTCTGGAGGCTCTCCTGGAAGGTTCGCCCCATCGCCATCACCTCGCCCACCGACTTCATCTGGGTGGTGAGGACGTCGTCGGCCCCCTTGAACTTCTCGAAGGCGAAGCGCGGAACCTTGGTCACCACGTAGTCGATGGTGGGCTCGAAGCAGGCCGGGGTCTCGCGAGTGATGTCGTTCCGGAGCTCGTCGAGCGTGTAACCCACCGCCAGCTTGGCGGCGATCTTGGCGATGGGGAAGCCGGTGGCCTTGGAGGCCAGCGCCGAGCTGCGCGAGACGCGCGGGTTCATCTCGATGACCACCACCCGTCCGGTCTCCGGGTGAACGCCGAACTGGATGTTCGAGCCGCCGGTGTCGACGCCGATCTCCCGGATGATCCGGATCGATGCGTCACGAAGCCGCTGGTACTCCTTGTCGGAGAGCGTCTGGGCCGGGGCCACCGTGATGGAGTCGCCGGTGTGGACCCCCATGGGATCGAAGTTCTCGATGCTGCAGACGATCACCACGTTGTCGTTCCGGTCCCGCATCACCTCCAGCTCGTACTCCTTCCATCCGAGGATCGACTCCTCCACCAGGATGGTGTGGGTCGGCGAGAGCTCGATGGCCCGGCGCGCCAGCGCATCGAACTCCTCCTTGTTGAAGGCGACGCCGCCGCCTTCTCCACCCATGGTGAAGCTGGGGCGGATGATGACGGGGAAGCCGATTCCCTCGGCGGCCGCGCGGGCCTCCTCGAAGGAGGTGGCGTAGCCGCTGCGGGGCATGTCGACCCCGATGCGGTTCATGGCCTCCTTGAAGAGTTGCCGGTCCTCGGCCATCTCGATGGCCTCGAGCGAGGCTCCGATGAGTTCCACCCCATGGCGCGCCAGCGCCCCGTTCCTCGCCAGCGCCACGGCCAGGTTGAGCGCGGTCTGCCCGCCCAGGGTGGGGAGGAGCGCGTCGGGCTTCTCCCGGGCCAGGATCTGCTCGGCCACTTCGGGGGTGATGGGCTCGACGTAGGTCCGGTCGGCGAAGTCCGGGTCGGTCATGACCGTGGCCGGGTTGGAGTTGAGGAGCACGACCTCGTACCCCTCCTCCTTCAGCGCCTTGCAGGCCTGGGTGCCGGAATAGTCGAACTCGCAGGCCTGCCCGATGACGATCGGCCCGGAGCCTACGATCATGATCTTCTTGATGTCCTTGCGGGACGGCATCGGGGGCGGACCCTAACATACCAAGGGCGCCTGGCCCCGGCCCTTCGGGTTACTGGAGGCTCTTCACCATCTCGGCGATGCGGTCCACGCCCTTGTCGATCTGGTCCATGCCGATGGCGAAGGAGAGGCGCAGGTAGCCCGGCGCCCCGAACGCGGAGCCCGGGACGACCGCCACCTTGTGGTGGTCGAGCAGGTGGGCCACGAAGGCGTCATCGGTCCCGATGGGCTCCGTCTGGCCGGGGATCTTCTTCCCGAGGAGCTTTCCGACGAACGGGAAGGCGTAGAACGCTCCGCCCGGATCGAAGCAACTCACGCCCGGGATGGCGTTCAGCCGCTTCACGATGTGCTGCCGCCGCTCGTCGAAGACCTTCCGCATGGCCTCCACCTCGGCCTCGAGGGGAAGGGTCATCGCGCCCAGCGCCGCCTTCTGGGAGATGGAGGCGGGATTGGAGGTGGAGTTGTCCTGGAGCTTCTGCATGGCGCTGATGAGCGGCTGCGGACCGGCCGTCCAGCCGATGCGCCAGCCGGTCATCGCATAGGTCTTCGACACGCCGTTCACGAGCGCCACCTGCGAGTGGAGCGACGGGTCGACGGTGAGGACGTTCTCGAAGCGCCCCTTGTAGACCAGGCGGTCGTAGATGTCGTCGGTGACGACGAGGATGTCCTTGCCCTTCACCTCGTCGACGATGTTCCGCAGCGTGGCTCGCCCGAAGACCGCGCCGGTGGGATTGGACGGGCTGTTCACGATGACGGCCCGGGTCCTGGGACCGATGGCCGCCTTGATGGCCTCGTGGCTCGGCTCGAATCCGTCCTCGTGCCGGGTCTGCACGATGACCGGCACGCCGTCGGCCAGCCGCACCATGTCGGCGTAGCTCACCCAGTAGGGAGCGAAGATGACCACCTCGTCGCCGGGGTTGAGGAGGGCCTGGAAGAGGTTGTAGAGGGCGTGCTTGCCACCGCAGGAGACCAGCACCTCTGTGGCCTTGTAGGCGATGCCGTGCTCCTGCGCGATGCGCTTGGCGATGGCCTCGCGCAGCTCGAGGATGCCGTTCGTGGGGGTGTACTTGGTGAATCCCTGATCGATGGCCTGGATGGCGGCCTGCTTGATCGCGCTCGGGGTGTCGAAGTCGGGCTCACCCGCCCCGAAGCCGACCACGTCGATGCCCTTCGCCTTGAGTTCCTTCGCCTTGGCGGTGATGGCGAGCGTGGGGGACGGTTTCACTGCGTCGAGCCGCTTGGCGAGTCTCATCCTCGGGATCTCCTGGGGGCAGGTGGGGGACGCAGTTTCCGGGCGAGGGAGGATACCAACTCGAGCCTGGATTGGAAACGGCCGCGAGGATGCCCCCGCCGCCGGCACTAGCGACGCGGGAACTTCCGGCGCAGCCCCTCGGCCACGTTGGGGGGCACGAGGCCGGTCACGTCTCCCCCGAAGCTCGCCACTTCCCGGACCAGGCTGCCGGTCACGTAGAAGTAGTCCTGCCCCGTCATGACGAAGACCGACTCGAACTCCGGGTCGAGCTTGGCGTTCATGTTGGCGAGCTGGAACTCGTACTCGAAGTCGGACATGGCGCGCAGCCCGCGCAGGACGGTGTGGATCTTGCGATGCTTGGCGTAGTCGACGAGCAGCGTCTCGAAGTGGTCCACCTCGACGCGCGGCTCGGCCCCCACCGCCTCCCGGATGAGCTGCGTGCGCTCCTCCAGGGAGAAGAGCGCCTTCTTCCCCACGTTGTTGGCCACCGCCACCACCAGGCCGTCGAAGATCTTGAGGCCGCGGTGGATGAGCGACAGGTGACCGTTGGTGAGGGGATCGAAGGAGCCGGGATAGATGGCTAGACGGGGCATCGGGGCGGATTATCCCCTACTCAAGCCGATAGATCGAGATTCCGGTGTCGCCGTAGGTGCGGCGATCGAGGACGACCAGCGCGCCGATGCGGTCCGGAGGCGGGGAACGCCGATCGTGCTCCGCCACGACCATCGCGCCGGGCCGGAGCACCCGGTCGAGCGAGGCCAGCGCCGCACCCGGCCCCTCGGAGTACGGGGGATCCAGGAAGGCCAGGTCGAAGGAGGTCGACGAAAACGTCGGGATCGCGGCCTCGACTCTCCGCCGGACGACGGTCACGCTGGCGGCGAATCCGCAGGCCGCGGCGTTCTCGAGGATCACGGCGGCGGCTCGGGGCGAGGCCTCCACGCAGGTGGCGGCGGCGCACCCCCGCGAAAGCGCTTCCAGCGCCAGCGATCCGGTTCCGGCGTAGAGGTCGAGGACCCGGCCGCCCTCGAAGAACTGGCCGAGGATGTTGAAGATGGAACCGCGCACCTTGTCGCTGGTGGGGCGGGTGCCCTCCCCGGCCGGCGCGGCGAGCCTGCGGCCGCGGGCCGTTCCGGCGACGATGCGCACCCCTTCAGCCCCCGGCGGCGTGCGGGGCGCAGCGCCGCTCCGGGTCGTGCTGGTGGGCGTGGACGTCGTCGTACAGGTGCGCGTATCGGGCCGACTCGATCTGGATGGTGGTGTGGTCGATGCCGAAGCCTGTCCGGAGCCGGCCCTTCACGTCGTCGAGGATGGCATCGTTGCGCCCGAGGTCCTCCTCGCCGACGACCACGTGGGCGGACAGGGCGTAGAGGCCGCTCGAGATGGTCCAGAGGTGCAGGTCGTGCACCGCCAGAACGCCGGGGACGTCGCCCATGGCGCCGCAGACCTCCTCGATGGCCATGTGCCGCGGCACGGCTTCCATGAGGATGTCGGCGATCTCCAGGCTGATCCGCAGGGCGCCCCAGAGGATGAGGAGCGAGATCCCCAGCGAGAGGACGGGGTCGATCCAGGTCCAGGTCGGCTCGAGCCACATCGCCAAGGCTCCGGCCAGGACGACCACCGAGGACACCGCGTCGCCCAGCACGTGTAGAAAGGCCGATCGCGCGTTCAGGCTGTGATCGGCGTGGAGCCAGCGGAGCACGAGGAGATTCGCGACCAGGCCGATGGCCGCGACCCCGGCCATGACCGGCAACGCGATGGCAGCGCCGGGGTGGCGAAGCCGATCGACGGCCTCCCAGGCGATCCAGGCGGTGAGGACCACCAGACCGGCCACGTTGGCCTGGGCGGCGAGGACCTCGGCCCGACGAAATCCAAAGGTGCGCTTGTCGTCGGCCGGCCGCGAGGCGAAGCGAACGGCGAGCAGCGCCAGCCCCAGCGCCGCCACGTCGGTGAGCATGTGCCCGGCATCGGACACGAGCGCGAGCGAGCCGGAGATGAGGCCACCCACCGCCTCGGCCACCATGATTCCCGCGGTCACCACCAGCGAGAGGCCCAGGCGCCGGGCGCTCCGGGCGACGCTGGCACCGTGGGCGGCGGCGGCGTGCTCGTTCGCGTGGTCGTGGTCGTGGTCGTGAACCATGGGGCTTGGCGCAGTGTAATCCAGTCGTCTAGCATCGGCACCCGCCCGAGCGCGACCCTTGACCCGAATCGAGAATGCCCTCGCCCTGCTGCTCCTCGCCCTCGCTCCCGGCATGGGGGCAGCGCAGTACGACCCGTCGCTCCGCTGGCGGACGCTCGAGACCCCGAACTTCCGGGTGCACTTCTACCAAGGGGAGGAGTCCCTGGCCCAGCGCACGGCAGGCGCGCTGGAGCGTTCGCGGGTCCTGCTCGCTCCGGCTTTTCCCGCGCTACCGGCCGGGAAAACCGAGGTAGTCCTCGCCGATAACGCGGACGAGGCCAACGGCCTCGCCACCGCCTTCCCCTACGACGCCATCCACCTCGTGGCCACCCCGCCCGACTCGCTGTCGGAGCTGAACGACTTCGCCGACTGGCTCTTCTCCCTCACGGCGCACGAGTACGTCCATGTAATGCAGATCAACATCCGGAGCGGCGTCCCGGCCTTCGTCACTTCCGTGTTCGGCAAGGTGCTCCTGCCGAACGGGTTCGTGCCCCCCTGGCTCAACGAGGGCATGGCGGTGCTCCACGAGTCGGGGCCAGGCCACGGGCGCAACGCCAGCGCGCTCTTCGACATGTACGCCCGGGCCATGGTCCTCGAGGGCGGCCTCTTCCCGCTCCACGAGGTCTCCAATATTCCGCTCGACTGGCCTCTCGGCAACATGTGGTACCTGCTCGGCGGCCGCTTTCTCTCCTTCCTCCACGAGCGTTCCGGGGCCTCCGGGCTGTACGACTTCATGGCCGAACAGGGGCGCTGGGTCTGGCCCTTCGCCATCGGCGTGGTCGCCGAGGAAACCCTCGGGGGGCAGGACTTCCAGGCGCTCTGGGGCGAGTTCGGCCAGGCCCTTCGCACCCGCTACGAGGCGCAGCTGGCCCGCATCCGGCAGAGCCCGGTGACCGCCCCAACCTGGATCACCCGTCGCGGCGCCCGCGTCCTCCATCCTCGCTGGTCGCCGGACGGCAGCTTCGTGGCCTACTGGGACCGTGGCCTCGACGGCCCACAGGGAATCCGGCGAGCGACGCCGGCGGGCGTGGATCTCGGGCTTGCGGCGGAGATCCCCGCGAACGGCACCTTCGCCCTTCGCTCGCCGGAAGAGGCCATCGTCGCCGTCGAGGACTACTACCAGTTCTACTGGCTCTGGAGCGACCTCTGGCGGGTAGATCTGAAATCCGGGCGCCGCACGCGCCTCACCACCGGGGAGCGGGCCACGGATCCCGACGTTCGACCCGGCGGAGCCTGGGTGGTCTACGTGGCAAGGATCTCCCCCGGGGAAATGGCGCTTCGCCGGCTCTGGCTCGAGGACGGACGGATCGAGACCCTCTTCCACCACCCCGGGGCGCAGATCTACCTGCCGCGCATCTCCCCGGACAGCCGGCGCGTCGCCTTCGAGCTCCAGATCGAGGCCCGACGGGACGTGGGCGTCTGGGAGGACGGTCGGGTGGTCCGGGTGACGAACGACGACGCGATCGACATCAGTCCCGAATGGCTCCCGGATGGCCGTCTTCTCTTCTCCTCCGACCGGACCGGCGTCTACGACCTGTACCTCTTCGAGGCCGAGACCGGGGGCTGGTGGAGCCCCGTCGAGGTCGCGCCCTCGCCGCTGCTCCCGCCCCAGCCCGACACCCTGCTCTCGCTCGTGCCGCCGGAGCCAAGGCCGCCCGTTTCCGGGGCTGACCTTACGCCGCTGCCTGCCCCCCGACCGGCTCTGGCGCCTCTGCGGGTCGTGCCGGGCACGATCCGGAAGGTGACCAACTCGGAGATGGGAGCCATGCAGCCGGCCTCATCCCCGGACGGCAGACAGGTCGCCTACGTCTCCTACTCCCGCACCGGCTACGACCTGGCTCGCCTCGATCTTTCCGGGGAGGCCTATCCCGCTGCGCCGGCCGCCGCGCCCCGCCCGGCAGGCCTCTCCTACGACCGGGACCCCGGGTATCCGTCCAGGCCGTACGACCCGTTGCCCATGCTCCTGCCCCGCTTCTGGCTCCCGGTCTTCGGATGGGACGCCGCGGGTTTTACTTTGGGTGCACTGAGCTCGGCCTCCGACGTGGTCGGGCTCCACTCCTGGGCGGCCGAGGTGCGCTGGAGCTTCGGCACGGCCTCGCCCGTGTACGACGTGGCGTACCTGGGAGAGTGGCTGCGCACGCCGCTCCTCCTCTCGTCGAGCCGATGGATCAGCTCCGCGCCGGGCCTGACGGGGGTGAACCAGGAGGCCTGGACTCCGCTCCGCGCGTCGGTGCTTGTCCCGATCCGCGAGCTCTACCAGCACCTCTCGATCTCGCTGGGCTGGAGCGGGACCTTCTTCCGGGCGCTCCATCCGCCGCCCGGCCCGCTCCCCCTGCAGGACGGCTTCCGGAGCATGATCAGCGGGAGCATCGCCTACGACGACACGCGACAGTTCGTGAACAGCATCTCGCGGATCTCGGGGTTCCAGGCGTCCGTCGCGGCCGGGGTGACCTCTCCGGTGCTGGGGAGCGACTACGACTACGTGTGGGGGGAGGTGTCCTGGAACGGATTCCTGCGAGTGCCCTGGACGAAGCAGTGGGTGCTGGCGCTCCACCTGGCGGTGGGAACGTCGCAGGGAACCTTCGGCGGGCAGTACCCGTTCTCCCTGGGCGGCATCCCGCCGCCTGACGTGGCAGACCTTCTCCTCGGCGCGCTCGGCTTCGCCACTGCGGGCGCGCAGCCCAATCAGCTTCGCGGATATCCGTCAGGCATCTTCCAGGGGAGCCACCTGGCCAGCGGGACCTTCGAGCTGCGCTTTCCCATCGCGGCACCGCAGTGGGGCATCTCGACGTGGCCGATCTTCCTGAGGCGAATCTCAGGGGCCGCCTTCCTCGACGCCGGAAACGCCTGGGTGCCCATCGACGGCATCCCCTGGGCGCAGCGCATTCGCTTCGGGGCCGGCGCCGAGCTGGATGTGGAGCTGGTCCTGGGCTTCTACCTGCCGGTGGTCCTGCGCGTCGGCGTGGGCCAGGGGCTGGGGCGACTGCTGGCGCCCGGACATCCTCCCGACCCGTACGCCGAGACCCAGTTCTACGTGACGCTCGGGGAGTCGTTCTGACGCGTCGGTCGTGCTTGCGAGGGCTTGCGAGCGGTGCTAAATAGCCCGGCGTTTCCTACTCTTCGCCGACATAGCTCAGCTGGTAGAGCAACTGATTCGTAATCAGTAGGTCCCCAGTTCAATTCTGGGTGTCGGCTCCAGAACACCTACATGACGAGCCCCTTCCCCGCTTGCATCGGAAGGGCTTGTCCTTTGTCCCTACAGTCCCCGACTGGCCTTCCCAGTTTGATCTTGCTAGCGTTTCGGCCAGGGGGTCGTCATGCCTCGAACCACGACGCGAGAAACCTCGTCCTTCCCTTCGATGGTCATGGCCGGCGCGGGCCTCGCGATCGGCGCGGCCTTCGTCCACGACATGATCGACAGCCGCCTGCTCACCGCCTCGAGCATCTTTCACTCGCCCATCGCCGCGGTGGGCGGGGCGCTGGGCGTGACCATGGCCGCCGTGCTCGCCTGGGATCTGATCACGTCCCGCCGATCGAAGTGATTCCTCCGAGGGCGCGAGCGGCAGGCCTCCGGTCCTGGGTCGCCGTCGTCCTCGCCCTGACCGGTTGCCGCTCCTCCGCGCCCTACACCCTGCCATCGGCCGCCATCAACACCGCCATCGCCGCGGGTGCCTCCGCGGCCCAGAAGTCGGCGGGTGGCTGCTACGCCCAGTGCGTCGGAGGCACGATCTGCAACCCCCGCACCGGGTTCTGCGAGTCGCCTGGCGCCGTCTGCGTTGGCTCCGAGGCCGACTCCCCCGCCTGCCTGAATCGGGCCGGACCCACCATGGGAACGTCGGCCCCCGGTCCAGCCGGTCCGAACACGACGCCCTTCCCGATCGGTGTGTCCCCGGCCACCGGCAGTGTCCCTCCCCCTCCGGGCGCCCGGCCGTAGCGCCGACTAGGAAGGAACCATGGCCCGACCGACGAACCGCCAGTGGTTGCTCGCCCGTCGCCCCGAAGGGCTCGTCTCGGCCGAGGACTTTCGTCTCGCCGAGGCGCCAGCCGCCGAGCCATCCGACGGCGAGGCGCTGGTCCGCAACCTGTATCTATCGATCGACCCCACCCAGCGCGGCTGGATGGCCGGGGACACCTATTTGCCGGCGGTCAAGATCGGCGAGGTCATGCGGTCCTTCGCCGTCGGACAGGTGGTCGAATCGCGCCACCCGGCGCTGCGCCCCGGACAGATCGTCCAGGGGCTCTTCGGCTGGCAGGACTACGCCATAGCCCGTCCGGGCTCTTCCTCGTCGCCGACTCCCGTGCCGTCGGGCCTTCCCGTCGAGACCGCGATGAGCCTCCTGGGCCTCACCGGCATCACGGCCTACTTCGGCCTGCTCGACGTTGGCCGTCCGAAGCCCGGGGAGACGGTGGTCGTCTCCGGCGCCGCCGGAGCCACCGGCTCTGCGGCTGCGCAGATCGCCAAGATCGCCGGCTGCCGGGTCATCGGCATTGCCGGCGGACCGGAGAAATGTCGATACCTCATCGACGACCTCGGGCTCGACGGCGCCGTGGACTACAAGTCGGAGAACCTGGCCAAGCGGCTCCGCGAACTCTGCCCTTCGGGGATCGACGTCTTCTTCGACAACGTGGGCGGCCCCGCGCTCGACGTGGCCCTGCTCCTGCTGGCCCTGCGCGGCCGGATCGTGATCTGCGGCGGCATCTCCCACTACAACGACGCCCGGCCCACCGCCGGCCCGGCCAACTACCTGGCGCTCATCCCCAAGCGCGGCCGCATGGAGGGCTTTCTCGTCCTCGACTACCTGGCCCGCTCCGGCGAGGCGGTGGCGGCCCTCTCGGGCTGGATGCGCGACGGCAAGCTGAAGGACCGGGTGGACGTGATGGACGGGCTCGAGAACGCCCCGGCCGCGCTGCTGCGGGTCTTCGAGGGCAGGAACCGGGGCAAGCAACTCGTGAAGCTTGCCTCCCCGACCCCGGCCCCGTGAGGAACGCTCCCCGGCTCGTCGTCGTCGCGCCCGATTCCTTCAAGGGAAGCCTCTCCGCCATCGAGGCCGCCGCCGCGATGGAGCGCGGGGTCCGGGCCGCCTGGCCCGATGCACAGGTGGTGAAGATCCCCATCGCCGACGGTGGCGAGGGGACGGTCGAGGCCCTGGTCTCGGCGACCGGCGGCCGCTACGAGACGCGAACCGTCCGCGGGCCGCTGGGACGCCCGGTGGAGGCGCGCTGGGGCGTGCTCGGCGACGGCCGGACGGCGGTGGTGGAGATGGCCGCGGCCTCCGGCCTCACGCTGGTGCCCGAGGGACGCCGCGATCCGCGCGTCTCATCGACCCACGGAACGGGCCAGTTGATTCGCGCCGCGCTCGACGCGGGCTTCCGGCACATCGTGGTCGGGATCGGCGGCAGCGCCACCAACGACGGCGGCTCGGGCATGGCCAAGGCCCTCGGCGTGCGCTTCCTCGACGGCCGCGGCCAGCCCCTCCCCGAGGGCGGCGCCGCGCTCGTCCGGGTGGCGTCCATCGACCTCTCCGGGATCGACCCGCGCCTGGCCGAGACGGAATTGCTCGTCGCCTGCGACGTCGACAACCCCCTCACCGGCCCGCGCGGGGCCTCTGCGGTCTACGGTCCCCAGAAGGGCGCGACTCCCGCGGTCGTTCTCGAACTCGACGCCGCGCTCGAGCGATTCGCCAAGGTGGCGCGCGACGCCACCGGGCGCGACGTCGCCCGGCATCCGGGTGCCGGCGCCGCGGGCGGACTCGGAGCCGGGCTCCTGTTCTTCACACCGGCCCGCCTCGTCCCGGGCGTGGACCTGGTGCTCGATTCGGCCCGCTTCGACGACGTCGTTCGAGGTGCCAGCCTGGTCGTGACCGGCGAGGGTCGCACCGACCACCAGACCGCCATGGGAAAGGCGCCGGTCGGCGTGGCTCGCGTCGCGCAGCGGCACGGGGTCCCGGTCCTGCTCGTGTCGGGAAGCCTCGGGCCGGGGGCGGACGAGGTCCTGGCTCTCGGGATCTCGCGGATCGTGGCGGCGACACCGCCCGGCATGCCCGTCGGCGAGGCCATGTCGCGCGCCGCCGAACTCCTCGAGGCGGCCGTTGCCCGATCTCTGCTTGGATGAACTCAACCATCCGTTATTCCAGCCCAAAGTGGCGGGAGAAAGAGTTTGATTCCCGAGTCGACCGGGCTTAGCATCGATCCGTCCCCGCCCCGACCCCCCCCCACCCGAGGTGCGCCATGAAGGCGTCGCGCAAGGACAGCCACAGGAAGAGCCTCTTCGATGAGTCGATGGAGGCGTTCTACCGGGCGGCCGAGCTCATCAAGCTCGACCCTCGCGTCCGCCTCGAGCTCGAGGAGCCCGACTTCGAGCACATCTTCTACATCACCATCGAGACCCGCGACCGGCTGGTCCCGGTGACCAAGGAGGAAGAGGCCCGGTTCAAGGACCTGCCCGCCTCCTCGGTGAAGGCCGGAGAGGCCCTCGAGCCGCTCGCCAACGGGCAACTCGTGCTCCACCGCCGTGCCCTGCTCAAGGCCGACATCACCCTCCGTGAAGGGGTCCTGCGCATCCCCAAGCGCGGCCTCTTCCGCATCGAGAAGGGCGGCCCGAAGAAGTTCAAGGCCTACCGCATCCAGTACAACCAGGTCCGCGGCCCCTACAAGGGCGGCGTCCGCTTCCACAAGGACGTCTCGCTCGACCTGTTCAAGGCGCTGGCCGCCGACATGACCTGGAAGACCGCCATCGCCGACATCCCCTTCGGTGGCGCCAAGGGCGGCGTGCGCATCGACCCCTCGGCCTACTCGAAGGAGGAGATCGAGCACGTCTCGCTGCGATTCATCTACAAGCTGAAGAGCGTCATCGGCCCCTACGTGGACATCCCGGCGCCCGACGTGAACACCAACCCCGAGATCATGGCCATCATGATGCGGCAGTTCACCGATGGTGAACGCATGCCGCACGCCATGCGCGGGGTGGTCACCGGGAAGGACGTACGCATCGGCGGCTCGGAGGGGCGCGCCAAGGCGACCGGCCAGGGCACGGTCTACTGCCTGGAGGAGTGGGCCCGCTGGCGTGGCGAGAGCCTGGCCGGCAAGAGGGTGCTGGTGCAGGGCTTCGGAAACGTGGGCACCGCCTCGGCGGAGATCCTCCACGCCCTGGGGGCGAAGATCGTGGGCGTCCAGGACGCCTACGGCACGGTCCACAACGAGAAGGGGCTGGACGTACCGGCGCTTCTCGCACACGCCGCCGCGCCCGACAACCTGCGCCGGTCGGTGGAGGGATTCACCGGCGGCACCAAGGTCGCCCGCGAGGATTTCTGGAGGCTCGACGCCGAGATCGCCATCCCTGCCGCCCTGGGCCAGTCGATCACCGGCGACGTCGCCGAACATCTCAAGTGCCAGGTGGTGGCCGAGGGCGCCAACGGCCCGACCACCCCCGACGGCGACAAGGTGCTGGGCGATCGGAAGATCGACCTCATCCCCGACATCATCTGCAACGCTGGCGGCGTCACCGTCTCCTACTACGAGTGGCTGCAGAACCTCCGGATGGAGCACTGGACCGAGGCCGACGTCAACAACCGGCTGGAGCGGGCGATCAAGGCCAATTTCGGCATCATTCACGACATCGCCACCAACAGCCCCCAGAAGACCCCGCTCTACGATTCCCGCCGCTTCGTCGTCGGCAAGAAGATCGACATGCGCACCGCCGCCATGGCGCTGGCGCTCCGGCGAATCGAGAACCACTACCTGCTCGAGGGCTTCTCGCAGTAGCCGCGGCAGCTGGGTGGCGCGATCAGGCGTCGTCGCCGCAGACCGTCGGGAGGAAGTCGTCCCGGCGATCTGCGAGCAGCCGGGCCTCCCGCGGTACCGCCTTCCACCACACCCAGGCGCCCGCCGCCCCCAGGAGGCCCCAGCCGGCCAGGAGCTGCACCGTCGATTCGGCCCGGATGGCCAGGAGCGCGGGCAGCGCGAAGAACCCCATCACCCCCGACACGATCCCCATGCCCATCAGGCCAGAGAAGGTGGAGAGCGCCGAGCTTCGCTGGATGGCGAAGGAGGCCGCCCTGGGGCGAAGGATCGAGACCAGGTTGCCCGCCGCCAGGAGCCACGGGGCTGTCCCGGCGTGAAGCAGGAGGGCCGCGGCGAGCGCCCAGGGCGGCGCCGACCCCTTCCCGACAATGGCCATGAGCGAGGCCGAGGCGAGGAAGAGCAGGAGGCTGAAGAGATAGAGGACGAGGCCCTTGGCGCGCAGCACCGCGGCCAGGTCGAGTGGCGCGAGGAACATGACCCGGGCTCCCCCGCGCTCCCAGCCGAAGGCGTTCAGCCAGAAGGCCTGGAGGAGCAGGTGCGTGTACAGGGCCACGCCGAAGAGCGGCAACGCGCGCAGCACCTCGCCCGCCTCCAGCGAAATGCGGGGTTCGACCTTCCAGGCGACGAACGTGGCGATGGCCGGTGCGAGAAGGACGTCGACCCGCGCCAGTGGCTGTCTCCACAGACAGCGAGCCTCCTTCTCGACGAGCGCCCCCCACCTCCCTCCGGGGAGTCCCGTGCCGGCCGGGGTGGGCCCCCCGCGTGACGCGCTGCCGCCGGACGTGCCCGCCCCCCTGGCCTGCCGCAGCGCGATGTGGAAGGAGAGCCATCCGGTGGCCGCGGTCGACGCGAGGAGGCCTCCGATCCAGGGCAGGCTCGCGCCGTTCCGCCCGGCGAACAGCTCGCGGGACGCGGCCGCCGGGAAGGCAGCCGGCCAGGCGAGCCACTGCAGCACGCGCAGCGAGGGCAGGACGTCTCCGATCGCCCGGAAGGGACGGTCCGTCGATTTCAGGAGGAGCGCCAGGATGCCGACCGAGACGACCACCGAGAGCACCGTGGCCCACTCCCTGAGTCGGCGGGTAGAGAGCACGAGATCGAGCACCTCCTGGACGAGCGCCACGAAAACCACCGTGGCGACGGCGAAGGCCGCGAGCGTCACGGCCAGCAGCCCGAGCCATGCTCCGGGCCGGGCCATCGCCGCTCCGACGAACACGCCGAGCAACATCGCCCCCCATACCAGCCCCATCGGGTCGCCGACGATGCCGGTGGCGAGCCCCATGCCGTACACGCGCCCGGGGGCGATCGGGTAGACGAGAAACCGGTTCAGGTCGAGCCCCTCCCGGTCGTTCAAGGTCAGGCTCACCGCGGTCCAGGTCTGCCACAGACCGAAGAAGATCGCCGCCGCGCCCACGTCGCTCCGGAGACCGCCGCCGGCCTTGACCGACTGGTAGGCCCCGAACCCCACCGCCACGGCGAACCCGAGCCCCACCGGGATCGCGAGGGCGAGCAGGACGACGCTGGCCACGCCCTCCGCGATTCCTCCGCGGGTGGTGAATCGACGCCACAGGAGCCGGGCGCGCAACTCCACCAGCGCCCGGAGCGCCTCCTTCACTTTTCGTCGCCTCGGGTGCCGAGCCAGGAGAGGCCCGGTCCGGGCGCCCGCTCCTCGCCCACCATGCGGATGAAGGTCTCCTCGAGCGAGCCGGAGGCGCGAACCTCGTCGAGGGTGCCCTGCGCCACCAGACGCCCGCGGTGGATGATGCCCACGTGGGTGACGAGCCGCTCCACCACCTCCAGCACGTGGCTGGTGAGAAAGATGGTCAAGGAGCGCCGCGTCACCAGATCTTGCAGCATGCGCCGGATGCCCGAGACCGCCACGGCGTCGATCCCCTCGAACGGCTCGTCGAGAAACAGCAGCTCCGGCCCGTGGATGAGCGCGCAGGCCAGTGCCAGCTTCTTCTTCATGCCGTGGCTGTAGTCCTGGACGAGCTTGCCGCCCTCGGATGCGAGATCCATGGCCTCGAGCAGCTCGGCTGCGCGCCGGGCCGCGACGAGCCGGTCGAGCCCGTAGAGCTGCCCCTGGATGCGGAGCATCTCGCTTCCGGAGAGCCGCTCGAAGAGGGCCAGGCCGTCCGGCACGACGCCGATCCGCCCCTTCACCGAGAGACCGTCCCTGGAGAGGTCGGCGCCCAGGACCCGGGCCTCCCCGCTGGTGGGGCGGAGCAACCCGGTGAGCATCTTCATGGTGGTGCTCTTCCCGGCGCCGTTCGGCCCCAGGAAGCCGTAGAAGGCTCCGGCCGGAACGCGCAGGTCGAGGGAGGTGACGGCGGGCTTGCCGTCGAAGAGGCGGGTCAATCCCCGGGTCTCGACCGCCAAGGGATCGGCCATCCCCGTCGGATAGCACGAACCCGGCGCGTCGGCTCGCCTGCCCGGGCAGGCGGGCTCGCTAGTGGAGGGCCCGGACGGCCTCGCCACGCGCCTCGAAGTAGAGGAAGCGAACGCCCATGCCGTGCACCGAGGCATGAACGTCCTGTCCAGCCTTGCGGCCGACGAGGTGGCAGACGTAGCGCACCTCGGCCACCGCGGTCATGTCGCCCGACTCGGAGGGAAAGGCGATCTGGACCTGGGAACCAATGGGGTGCGGCGTGGCCGTCTCGACGAACATCCCGCCCTCGGAGATGTTGCGGGCGATGCCCATCCCGAAGCCGTGCTCCCCCTCCAGCCATACGGGGAAGACCTTGTCGAGGCGGGACCCGTCCCGCCGGTCCGACCGGTGCGACGCTGCTGCCTCCACCACATCGGACGCTCGTCGGAACCAGGACATGAACGAGAAAGCCTCCGCCGCAAACGCTACGGCGGAGACCTCATGTGGTCAACTTTCCGACCTTTACCTACACGGTCGAAGGGGTTACTTCTTGGAGGGGGGCTCCGGCTCGGGAATCTTCACCGGGATGAACGAGGCCGCGCTCCCCCGCTTCACGCGGAGGAGAACGACGTCGCCCGGCTTGGCCTTGGCCACGGCCGCCACCACCTGGTCGGGCCGGGTCACGGCCTCCTGGTTCACCTCCAGGATCACGTCCCCGCGCTGGATGCTGGCCCGCGCCGCTGCGCCGTCGGGCGCGACCTCGGCGACCAGAACTCCGGCGTCTCCTTCGATCTTCAGTTGCCGGGCCATCTCCGGGGTGACGGCCTGGAGTTTCACCCCGAGCTTGGCGCCCTTCAGGTCGCTGCCGGCGTCGCTCTGGACATCGCCGTCTTCGGGGCCCTCGCCGCGGGCCAGGGCGTCCTCGTCCGGACGCGTGCCCACGGTGACGACGATCTCCTGCTTCTTCCCCTTGCGGAGCAAGCTCAGCGTGGCCTTGCCACCCGGGGGGATGCCGGCCACCGTGCGGGTGAGCTGGCCGCGGTCCTCGACCGGCTTGCCGTTCACCGCCACCACGACGTCTCCGGCCTTGACCCCCGCCTTGCCGGCCGGCGCCCTGGCGATGACATCCTGGACCACCGCGCCCTTCACTCCCTCGCCGAGGCCGAAGCCGCGGGCCAGCTCGGGGGTCAGGTCACCCACGGTGACGCCCAGGTAGCCGCGGGCGATCTTGGCCCCCTTCTCGAGCTGAGGGAGGAGCTGCTTCGCCAGGCTGATGGGGACGGCGAAGCCAATGCCCTGGCCGATCTGCGGCGACACGATGGCGGTGTTGATGCCCACCACCTCGCCCTTCATGTTGAAGAGCGGCCCCCCGGAGTTTCCGGGGTTGACGGCCGCGTCGGTCTGGATGAAGTCGTCGAAGGGGCCATTCTGCAGCGTTCTCGCCTTGGCCGAGACGATCCCGAAGCTGGCAGACCCGGAGAGGCCGAACGGGTTGCCGAGAGCCAGAACGAAGTCGCCCTGCTCGAGCGCGTCGGAGTCGCCGAGAGCGACGGTGGGGAGATCATGGGGCGCCTTCTCGAGCTGGATGAGGGCCACGTCGGTGGGGGGATCCTTCCCCACCACCCTGGCGCCGAACTCCCGGCCGTCGGAGAGCTTCACGCGGATCTCGGTGGCGTCGCCCACCACGTGGTTGTTCGTGAGGATGAAGCCGTCCTTGTTGATGATGAAACCGGAGCCGAGGCTGTTGGATCGGAAATCCGGCATCTCCCTGGGCTGGCCCTGGAAGCGCTCGAAGAACTCCTCCATCGGACCCCCCTGACCCCCGGGGGCGCCCTGCGGACCGCGGGGGTATCCCGGCACGCGGGGGTGGTTCTTGGTCACGGTGGTCGTCGAGATGTTCACCACGGCCGGCTTCAGCTGCTTGATCAGGGGAGCCAGCGACTGCATCGTGCCCCCCACCGGGGCGGCAGCCGGGAGCTCGCGCCAGAGTGGCTCGGCCGCGGCCGTGGCGCCCAGACCCGCGTCGGCACGCCCTTCGCGACTGCAGGCCAGCGTCACGGCGACGGCGGCCGCCAGGGCCAGGGAAAGCAACAGCAGTCGTCTCATGGGTCTCTCTCGCTCCGTGCGATGGGGGGGAAACGTCGATTCAACGCAGGCCGGGGCGGTTCCTATTCCCCGACCCCCGAGGTTCAGGCCCGGGCGGTCACGCCCTCGAGGTCACAGTCCCAGGAGCTTCGCGACGGTCTTCTCGTCGGCGGCGGGGAACTCGTACTGGTCGAGCTCCTCGGGACGGACCCACCGGTGGTCGTGCACGCGGGCGTTCTGGACGGCCCCGGCGCGGATCTCGCAGCGATAGACGCAGAAGTCGATGTCGTAGCTCGCGTAGGCGTGCTCGACGTGGATGACCCGCTCGCCGACCCGGACGGAGATGTCCATCTCCTCCTCCAGTTCGCGCGCCAGCGCGGCCTCGTCGGTCTCCCCAGGCTCGACGCGCCCGCCCGGGAACTCCCAGAGCAGCGGCAACGACGCCGTGGGCGAGCGCTGGGTGATGAGATAGCGGCCGTCCTTCTCGATCATCGCGCCCACCACCCGGATCTTGCGCCGCATGAACTCTCCGCCTCTCGTCCCACTCCGCCGGCGCCGCATTGTAGAATCGCGGCGTCATGGCGTCCATCCGCTTCCTCGGCGCCGCCGGTACGGTCACCGGATCGCGCTTCCTGGTCGAGGCGGCCGGGCGGCGAGTGCTCGTCGACGCCGGCCTGTTCCAGGGTCAGAAGGAGCTTCGCCTCCGCAACTGGGCTCCCTTTCCCGTGGAGCCCGGCTCCCTCGATGCAGTCGTGCTGACCCATGCCCACATCGACCACTCGGGCGCGCTTCCCCTTCTTCTCCGCTCCGGGTTCCGGGGCGACGTCTGGTGCACGCCGGCCACCGCCGACCTGGCCGGCGTCATGCTGCCCGACTCTGCGAAGTTGCAGGAGGAGGCCGCGCGCCACGCCAACGAGAAGGGGTACTCGAAGCACGCACCGCACGCCCTCCCTCTCTACGAACTGGCCGACGCGGCGGCCGCCATCGAACGACTGCGGACGCTGCGCTACGGAAAGCCCCGGGAGATCGTTCCCGGATTCACCCTTTCCTTCAGCCGCGCCGGGCACATCCTCGGGAGCGCATGCGCGCTGCTCACCGTGCCGGGTGGCGGGGGCGGAGATCCCATCCGGTTGCTCTTCTCCGGCGATCTGGGGCGCTACGCGGCACCGATCCTCCCCGACCCCGAGCCCCCGCCCGAAGCCGACTTCCTCGTCGTCGAATCGACCTACGGCGATCGGGAGCACCCGAGCGATTCCCCCGCCCGTGAACTCGAGCGCGAGGTGCTGGCCGCGGTGGCGAGAGGCGGCGCCATCGTCATGCCCGCCTTTGCCATCGGCCGGACCCAGGAGGTGCTCTTCCTGTTGCGTGAACTCGAGCAGGCCGGGCGCATCCCGGAGTTGCCGGTCTTCGTCGACTCGCCGATGGCCACCGACGCGACCCCCATCTACCGCGCCCATCGGGAGGACCACGACACCGAGATGGATACCCTCCTGGCCCGGGGGATCGAACCGTTCTCCCCGAAGCGGCTCACCTTCACCCGCTCCCCGGAACAGTCGAAGGCCATCAACCGCGTTCACGGTCCGTGTATCATCGTCTCGGCGTCCGGCATGGCCACCGGAGGACGGGTCCTCCACCACCTGGAACACCGCCTGCCCGACCCGGCCACGACCGTCCTGCTGGTGGGGTACCAGGCGGCCGGAACCCGCGGATGGAGCATCCAGAACGGGGCGGCCACCGTGCGCATGCACGGGAAGGACGTCCCGGTGCGTGCCCGGGTGGTCTACCTGCCTGGCTTCTCCGCCCACGGGGACCGAGGGGAGGTGGCGCGCTGGCTCGACGGGGCTCCGCGCCCGCCGCGTCGGACCTTCTGCGTCCACGGCGAATACGCAGCCCTCTCCGCCCATGCCGCGCGCATCGCGGCCCGTGGCTGGGACGTCCACGTGCCCGGCCACCTCGAGACGGTGGAGGTAGGATGACGCTCCCGCGACGCATGGGCGACTGCGCCCTGCTCGACGGCGCCATGGGGACGGCGCTGCTCGCTGGAGGGCTTTCCGGCGGCGCGCTCCCGGAGCGGTGGGTCGTGGAGCGACCCTGGGAGGTGGCGCGCGTGCACGCCCAGCACGTGGCCGCCGGCGCCCAGATCCTCCTCACCTGCACGTTCAACCTGGCGCGGGTCGAGGCCTCCGAGTTGCAGGCCAGCGTGGAGGAGGTCGCACGACGCGCGGTCTGGCTCGCCCGATCGGCGCGCCCCGGGACCGTCGCCGGCTGCGCTGGAGCGACGGCCCTGTCGCGAGCCGACGGGCGAGGCGCAGCGGACGGGGAACTACGCGAACGTTTCGAACGCGCCTTCCGCGCACTCGCCGACGCGGGCGCCGACCTGCTCTGGACGGAGACCCACCTGACGCTTCGCGAGGCGCGCGCGGCCGTCTGGGCGGCCCGGCGCACCGGGCGGCCGGTGGTCGCGACGGCCTTCCTGGCCCCCGGGCCGGGCGGCCTCGCAGCCATCGACGGCACGCCCGGCCACGAGTTCCTCGAGGCGCTCTGGCGCGACGGAGCGGCCGCCGTCGGCGTGAACTGCGTGGCGCCGGACGGCGCGCTCGCAGCAGTCGTCGCCCAGGCGGCGGTCCGCGTCCCCGTTCCTCTGGTCGTGAAACCGAACGCCGGGCTCCCCGACGCGCCCTGGACGCCGTCGCGCTTCGCCGCCGGCGTGATGCGCGCGATCCGGGCCGGCGCCAGCATGGCTGGGGGCTGCTGCGGCGCCGGCACCGACCACCTGCGCGCTCTCGCGGCGATGCTGCCTCCGCGATGCCCGGCCGTTCCTCAGGCCCGGGGGTAGGAACCCAGGAGCAGCATCATGTGAACCTGGCGGCGGACCCCGCCGAGCGCATCGGCGCACTCCGGCTCGGCGCGGTGCCCCTCGAAATCGAGGAAGAAGACGTAGTGCCCGACCGCCGTCTTGGTGGGGCGGCTCTCGATGCGGGACAGGTTGATGCGCCGGGTGGCGAACTCGGCGATGACCTCGTAGAGGCCGCCGGGACGGTCGCGGTCGAGGGTGAAGGCGATGCTGGTGCGGTCCCTTCCGGTGACCCGTCCGTCCTCGCGTCCGAGCAAGACGAAGCGCGTGAAGTTCTCGGCGGCGTCCTGGATGGACGCGGCCAGCAGGGTCAGGCCGTAGCGCTCGGCCGCCGCGCGCCCCCCGATCGCGGCCACCTCTGGCTCCGCGGCCGCGCGACGCGCCGCATCGGCGGTGGAGAGGGTCGGCTCGGTGGGCACGCCAGACAATCGTTGCCGGAGGAACGCCGAGCACTGGCCCAGCGCCTGTGGATGGGAGAGGACGCGCCGGATGGCGCCGAGCGCCATCCCCGGTCGCGACATGAGATGTTGCTCGACTGGCAGCACCAGTTCCTGCTGGATGCGGAGCCCGGGCCGGTGGACGAGGAGGTCGAGCGTGGCGCCGACTGCCCCCTCGATGGAGTTCTCGACCGGGAGAAGCGCGACGTCGACCTCGCCCTTCCAGGCTGCCTCGTAGGCGTCGGCGAAGCTCGAGAACGGAACCCGATCGGCGCCGGCGAGCGATGCGCACCGGCCAACGGCCTCCTCGCTGAAGGTTCCTGAGGGGCCCAGGTAGGCGACGCGCATCCGTAGTTTCTAGCAGGGGTCTCGGGGGCTGTCTCCTTCGAGGCCCCCCTGGGACTCGGCCGCGGCCCCTCTGCTAGTATCCGGCGCCCGCCGTCACCGGAGGTGCGGTGCTTCTCTCCGATTGGATCGAGGAACTTCGCCGCCGCCGCGTGCTCCTGGCCGTCCTGGGCTACGGCGTGGTGGTCTTCGCGATCCTCCAGGTCGTTCGCCTTCCGGACTGGTCCCTGACTACGGTGACCGTGAGCCTCGCCGCCGGCCTGGGGACGGGGGCGTTCCTGTACCCTGGCCGCCCGTCGTTCGTTCGGGCCGACGGGCTCCCGTCGATCGCGGTGCTTCCCTTCGCCGACGAGAGCGGGGACCCCGATCAAGGCTACTTCGCCGACGGGCTCACCGAGGAGATCCAGGCGGCTCTCGCACAGATCCCAGGTCTTCGAGTCATCGGTCGAACCTCCTCCTTCGCGTTCAGCGGAAAGCCGTGAAATCCGCTGCGCAGGCCATCGCCATCGACCCGGGCCTCGCCGAGGCCTTTGCCCTGAGGGCCCAGATGTTGGCCCAGCTGAACTGGGACTGGGAGGGCGCCCGGGAGGACTACGACCGAGCGCTGGCCCTCGCCCCCGGCGACGCCGACATCCTGCGAATTCACGGGGCCTGGTTCCTCGCCCCGCTCGGTCGCCTTCCGGAGGCCATCGCGGAGATGAAGGTGGCCACCGAACTGGACCCGCTGTCCGCGTCCGCGTGGGCCACACTGGGAGCACTCCAGGTGGCGATTGGACGCGGCGACGATGGGGAGCGGCGCTCCCTCGCTCGCGCGGTGGAGGTCGACCCGGAGAGTGACCATGCGCGCCAGGCGCTGGCGGTGCGTCACCTCCTGGCAGGGCGGCCGGAGGCCGCGCTCGACGAGCTCGTGGCGCGATACGCCTCGCCCTCGGCGTTCCAGATCGCCGAGGTCCACGCCTGGCGGGGGAACCTCGACCAGGCCTTCGCCTGGCTAGAGAAGGCCTGGGAGGCGCACGACGGCGGCCTCCTCCTGCTCCAGTGGGACCCGCTGCTCCGGAACCTTCGAGGCGATCCGCGCTTTGCCTCCCTCCAGAGGCGGATGAACCTCCCGGCCGGGTAGGACGGGGCGGAGGAGTACCCGCGGTTCGTTCAGGGGTGCGCGGGCCGGCGGAGACGACCCGAATGAAGTAGCGCGCCGGGGTCCTGTGCCCGGCTCCTAGCCTTCGGACCCGGGCATCTCGACCACGCCCGTGACGGCCTTGGCGTCCGACAGGTGCGGTTCGATTCTCGGATGCTTCTCGCCGGGCCACGGGCCGCTGCTCAAGTCCAGCGGGGCTGGCCTCAAGTAGACCTGTCGCTTGCAGATGTCGCACACGACGCCGTCGCCGGGTTCGAGGTGCGGAACTGGACGCCAGGAGCCAGCGCAGTCGACCGGATCGGTTGCCATCGCGGCAGCCTAGCTCCGCGCGTGATGCTCGCGCGAGCCGCAGCGCGTCATGATCGCTCGGGCCAGGCGCCCGGAGTCATCCGGCGAGCCGCGACCGCCGGCCTGCTGCACGAAGTTCCGCCTACTCCCGGCAGCGCCCCTGGAAGCAGGTGTTGCCTTCGCGACACTCGGCACCTTCGACGTACGTCTCGCCCGCAGCCATGCCCTGTAAGGACGGCGACCCACGCAGTGGCGCGCACGAGGCTTCGACTCCGCTCACGCACGCGAGTTGGGCCTCCTTCAACTGTCGACAGTCGGAGGTTGTCGCGTACCCGTACCCTGCCGAGAAAGCCAGCGGCACGGCGGCGGCGACCAGCACGGCTCCTCCTACCGCGATCCCGGCGGTCAGGCCTCTGAAGAGGCCGCAGTAGTCCGTGCATGGGGCGCCAATGGCCTGCGGGCTCGCGGCGACGATGGTGGCCACACCCAGGCCAGCAAGCAGCCCCGCCGCAACGGTATCCATCACGGGGGATGCCACCGAGGTCGTGCATTCAATCCGGGGGGAACCGGGGATCGGCGGCTCCGGCGGCCTGGTGACAAAGAGCCATGAGCAGCCGGTGGCGGGCAGGAGAGTGAGGGCGAGAAGCCCCGCGCCAGCGCTAACTCCGAAGTTCAGACCCATTGGTGGAGTTCCCTGGGCGCCGGCGGGCGGTCGTGCCCTCAGTATACCCGCCATGACCGGGGGGAAGCCGGGTGGCCCGGTTGGATCCGTGTGGGGCCTGCGGGGTGAAGAAGGATCCGTCATCGGACAGGTGCGCGCCGTGGACGGAGAGTCCCTCATCCTGACCGTCGTCGGACTGGGCGAGAAGGCGCTGCTGGAGGGCGTCGAGATCGTCTCCTCCAGGGAGGGGCGTGGTGGATGTGCTCGCGTCTCCGTGGGGTCGCTGCTCGCTCACTGGGATCGGATGAGCGGCGGCCTTGCTCGATTCCTGGCTGTGCCCCATCACGACGCAGCTTGAGGGAGCCGCGCCACGGGTCGGTTAGCCCGTGTCGAAGGCCTCCGCTCCACGTTCCGCCAATCTGCGTCCAGACGCGACGCATCAAGAACTGCGCCCAGCGCACTCCATGGACAGGGGCACTTGCTTTCACGAGTCGAGATGGGGAACACTTCCTGTGAAACGGGGAACTCCTGACATCGGGTCAGGCGAGCAACGTGGCGCAGAGCCACTCCCGCTCCCCGTTGTTGTCGCGATCATCGCGTGCCCAGGGGCACGCAAAGGGGGCTCGATGCGATCCCATCAATTCAGACGGGCGACCCGGCTGCATGCGGCCATGATCACCTTCGCTGTCCTGGCGGCCTTTTCGACCGTCCGGGCGGACGCCGAGGAGACCCCCTCGCCGCAGGTGGTGTCCGCCGGGTCGCTCCCGAAAGACTGCAAGTCCCTGGGAGAAGTGGCGGTAGAGCACATGGACCCCTCGCCCAGGGAGGAAGAGGCCCAGAGGCGAGCGATCCTGGAGGCCAAAGGTCTCGGCGCCACGCACCTCGTGACCGGTAACCTCTACGCCTGCGGCGGGCATTCGATCTGCTACGAGGGCACCGCGTACCGCTGCCCGGCCGTCGCTCCTCCTTCTCAGGGGAAGTGACCGCGCGTCTCCCGCCTATCGTGTCGCCACATTCTCCCGTGGGAACCAATGCACGTGGGCTCGCGCATCCGGTGAACCGAGCCACGGGTCGATGAGGCCATCCCGTGGTGGCACGGTCAGGTGGACCTTCCGGTTGCACGCCGGGCAGTAACCTGCGAGCGCGTTGGCCATCCCCAAAGGGGCTGGCATCGTCTGCCAACCCCCTGAAGGAGGGCGCGCTGAAGCGGGGTGAGAACCGCGAGCACGCCGCGCCCGACACGAAGACCCGGCTCGCTGCTCGGGGAGAGGCTGGGCGTCGAGGCGCACCTCGCGGAGAGGGGCTTGAACCATTCGATGGGCAAGCTCGTGACGGCAGGCCAGGGCGCGCAGGCGCAGAAGCTGGGCCTGCGGGGACTACCGGGCCTCACCTGCCCCGCCACCGCCAGCCAAGACGAGGGGCATCGTCTCCGCGACGCGATGCCACTCCTGATTAGAAGTGGAACTCGGGCGAGGCCACCAGCTGCAGCCCGCTGATCCAGTAGCCGCGGTAGCCGCCGCCCTCGAAAACCAGGTCGAGGCCGATGCCGAAGCGGCTCAAGTTGAAGAAGGAGGCGCCGCCACCGATCCGGAAGGCCCCACCGAGCTCCGAGTTCGGGCCGATGTACATGCCGCCGCCCACGCGGAACCGGCCGGACGTGTTGGACGGGGGCCCGAACTTGGCGACGTAGTCGAGGGTCGGCTCCCAGATCGTCACGCTCTTCGACACGCCCCTGGCGCTGAGGCCCGAGTAGACGGTGCCCGTGACGGTCCCGAGGAAGACGTTGAAGCCGACGCTGATGTTGTGCATCCCCTGCAGGTTGAAGTCGACCTGCGGGCCGACCGTGAAGGGGATGTAGCTCACCCAGGAGCCCGAGCCACAGTTGACGGTGGGGTAGAAGCCGTACCAGTAGCTGCAGTTGTAATAGGCCGAGTAGAAGAAGGTGACGCCCAGGTTCACGCGCGCAACGTTGTTCCAGCGCTGGACCAGCTGGACGGACTGCCGCAGCTCCTGCTGCCTCTCCTTCTCCTCCTTCTCCACCTGCCAGGCCGGCTTGAAGACGTACTGCGCCTCAGCCGGCGCCGCCGCCGCGAGGGCGAGGGAGGCGACGAGGACCTTCAAGAGATTTCGCATGCGATGACTCCTCCTGACAGATTTCGCAGCATCGCTGATCTGGGCCCACAGTCGAGCAACAATCTTGCCCTCTCTGATGGGTGTCTGACAGTGAACGACGCTCCCGGCCGGCCGCGCCTCGCCGATCGATCTGGTACGCTGCAGCGCATGAGGACGACCGCCGCGCTCCTGGTGACGCTCGCGCTGACCCTTCCCGCCGTGGCCATGCCCCATCCGTGCGAGGTGGAGGTCGCGCAGATGAAGAAGGACCTGGAGGCGATCCGCGGGGCCGTCGCCACCTTCGAGGCCATGCGGCCGAGCGACATGCAGCGCCAGATGCTCGCGGGTGCTCAAGAGAAGTACGACCTCGAGCAGCGCCGGGCGACGGAGGCGCAGGCCCGGTGCGAACGGCTGGTCCGGGCGGAGAGCCCGGGCGTCACGCCAGGGCCAACCCCGGCGGTACCGGCGCCGGCTGCCGCCGCCGTCTTGGTCGCCCCGGCCGTGGAGACCGCTCGGGCCCCCGTGGCCCCCGCTCCGGCTGCCGCGGCGCCCGAGGCGTCGGCGACGCCGGCAACCCCGTGCCTCACCGGCTGCGGCAAGGACACCGACTGCAAGGGCGACCGCATCTGCGTGAAAGGTGCGTGCCAGGACCCGCCCTCGCGGTGACGCTGCGGTCGAAAAAGGAAGAGCGGCCGGGAACTCTCCCAACCGCCCTTTGTCGTTACTCTTTTCTTGGTGGGCGCTGAAGGTTTCGAACCTTCGACCCCTGCCGTGTGAAGGCAGTGCTCTACCGCTGAGCTAAGCGCCCGCAATCCCTCAAACGGCCGCGGAGTATGCCCGCCGACCCCTACCCTGTCAACGCTTCCGCCCCCTGTCCACGTGCTTCGAAAGATCGCGGATCTTCCTCTTCAGCCGGGCCATGCTGCGCGCGACATCGTCGTAGTCCCCCTTGCTCGGAAGCCCCGCGGCGCGGAGGACCCGCCCCTGCACCTCCTCGAGCTTTCGCTTCCCCTTCTGCGCCGCCCCGACCGCCACGGCGATCGCCTCCTGCCCCCGGGGATCGTCGAGGACGACCTTCGCGGCCCGCGTCGCCATGCGCGTGCCCTGCTCCAGGATGGCCTCTGGTAGGCCCTTGCGCCGCTCGCTCATCGCCCCACCTCGTCCGGAAATTCCGTTGGAACCGACCGAAGAGCCTCGTCGAGGATGTACCGGTACACGGAGCGCCGCACCAGCCCTTCCAGGTCGCCCTTCACCTTCACCCGCCCGGACAGCGCAGCCTGCACGGGATCGGCGCGTCCCATCAGGATCTCCTTCCAGAGCAGGTAGGGCGCCCGGACGACGTAGGCGGGTTCGATCTCGAGCACGTCGTCCTCGTCCTCGAGCACGCGCCACTCCGCGATGCACCCGCGCTCCTGCCGCCCCCAGAACGCCGCGCCTTTCGAGAAGAGGCCTCGGTCCCGCTCCACCACGGCGCCAAGGTCGGCCCCGAGGCCAGCCAGGGCGCGCGGCAGGTCTGGGTGCCGGTTCACGGCCGCCACCACCGCCGCCACCCAGGACTCCGAGGCAAAGAGCACCGCTACCCTCGCTTCAGCCACCCGAAGAGCCCGCGGCGCTGCTCGCGCGGTGCCGCTCCGGCGGCGCCCGGAGGCGGGGTCTTCTCGGCGATGGCCCGCCGCAGCGCCTCCGGGGTGTCCCGTGTCGCGAAGGGAACCTCGACCATGCCTCGCTCCGGATCGTCGAAGGAGACGCGCAGGAGGCACTCCTCGTCGAGCTTGAAGTCGATGCGGCGCCCGGTCGCGGCGGCGGGAAGGCGAAGCGACCCGAGGAACTCGTCATCCACGATCTGGTCGCTGTCCCCCTGGTAGATGTCGATCTCGATGGGCTTGCCGGGCTCCCGAGGCGGCGGAAGACGGAAGCTGCGCGTCGCCGGGATGGGCTGGTTCTTCTCCAGGACCTTCCGCATCCGGTCGTTCGGGGCGGCGATGCCGATGGGCATGGAGAGCACGTCGACGAGGGTCACCGAGTCGATGCTGTCGAGCGAGTCCCCGAGCAGCGCCGCTCCCAGCGCGACGCACTCGTCGGGGTGGACCCCCTTGCGCGGCGGCTTGCCGAAATGCTCCAGGATTCGCTGTTGCACGAGCGGCATGCGGCTCTGCCCGCCCACCAGGATGACCTCGTCGATGTCGCCACGGGTGAGGCCCTTCTGCTCCAGCACCTCGTCGCAGAGCTGGAAGGTCCGGTCGACGAGGTCGCTCGTCAGCTCATCCAGTTGCTGCCGCGAGATGGCCATGCGCAGGTCGAGCGGCTTGCCGCGCCGCTCCTCCACGAAGGGCAGGTCGATCGCCGTGTTGGGGATGAGGGAGAGGTCGATCTTGGCAGCCTCCGCCGCCCCCTTCACGCGCTGCAGCGCGATGGGCGACTGGGCCAGGTCCACCTTGTGCTTCCGCCAGAACTGGTCGAGCGCCCAGTCGATGATCCGGTTGTCGAAGTCGACGCCGCCGAGGAAGGTGTCACCGCCGGTGGCCAGAGCCTCGAAGACGTTCTGCTGCAACTGCAAGACCGAGACGTCGAACGTGCCGCCTCCCAGGTCGTAGACCAACACTTTCTGGTCGAGCCCCCGGTTGAAGCCGTACGCCAGCGCCGCGGCGGTCGGCTCGTTGACGATCCGCCTGACCTCGAAGCCGGCCAGCTGCCCGGCCTCCTTCACGGCGTGGCGCTGGTTGTCGTTGTAGTAGGCCGGCACCGAGATGATGGCCTGGGGCATGCCCCTGCCCAGGAAGGCCTCGGCGATCTTCTTCACGTGGGCCAGCACCATCCCGGAGATCTCGGGGAGGCCGTAGACCTTGCCGCCGAGCGACACCGCCGCCTCGCCCTGCGGCCCCTCGACGATGTCGTACGAGTAGTACGAGCGAAGGTCCTGGACCACGCGGGAGTTGAACTTGCGCCCGATGAGCCGCTTGGCGCCGTAGATGGTGTTGCGCGGGTTGGTGAGAAGCTGGTCCTTGGCGGCGCCGCCGACGAGCAGGTCGCCGCGGCCGGAGAGCGCGACCACGCTGGGCAGGATGAGGCTTCCCTTGTCGGTGGGGACGATCCGCGGGATGCGGTTGCGGACGTGGGCCACGCAGGTGTTCGTGGTTCCCAGGTCGATCCCGACGATGGGCTTGTCCCGGTTGGGCGCAGGAGGCATCTCGTCGAACCGTAGCATGGTCCGGGACGCCCTTCCCCTTCCCGTGACCCCGGGGATGTGCGCTAGAAGGGGACGTCGTCCTTCCCTCCCCCTCCCTGTCCTTCCGTTCCCGACGTGAAGAGGGCGGGCATGACGAGGGCGCCGGGGCCGAGCGCGGGGAGAGCCGGGCCGTCTTCCAGTTGCCAGCGCTCGTACAGCGCCGGGTCGCCGGGGAGTTCCTCCAGGAAGCGGGAGGCCTTCATCACCACCCTCTCCCTGTCCCTCGGGGCGGCCACGATCGGGTGGCAGAGGGTCAGCTCGTCCTTGGCGCGCGTGCAGGCGACGTAGAAGAGGCGACGCTCCTCCTCCTCTCCGTCCGGGTCGCGGAGCGCCTGGGCGCTCGGGAATCGACCGTCGGCGAGCCACACCACGAAGACCGCCCGCCACTCGAGCCCCTTGGCCTGGTGAACGCTGGAGAGCACCATCTTCTCGTCCGGCTCCTCTCCCTCGGCCACCGTCTCGGCGGTCAGCTCGGTGAGGAGCGCGATCTCGGAGAGGAAGGCTTCGCCGTCCTCGTAGCCCCGGGCGTACTCGGCCAGTTGCCGGATGTCCTCCACGCGGGATTCGGCGTTCAGGAAGGCCGTCCGGAGGTACTCCTCGTAGCCGCCGTCGAGGACCCGCTCGATGCACTCGCCCGGGAGGTCGCGCGTCGGCAACTGCGTCAGCGACCGAAGAAGCTCGGCCGCGCGCCGGTACCCTTCGCGCGCCTTGGGGGGCGCGTGCGATGCCACGTCCGGCGACAGCAGCTCGTCCGCCGAGCCGGCCCCACCCCGCCGCCGCGCCGCCAGCGCGTTCCACACCGCGTCCGCCGTCATGCTGCCGATGCCGGGGAAGAGCTTCAGGACCCGCTTCAGCGCCAGCTCGTCACCAGGGTTGCGGGCGAAGCGCAGGTGGGCGATCACGTCCTTGACGTGGGCGGCCTCGAAGAACCGCACGCCACTTCGCACCACGAAGGGGATGCCGCGCCTGGCCAGCTCGAACTGGATCTCCATCGAGTGGTGATGGGCCCGGTAGAGCACCGCGATCTCCGGCAGGGGGATCCCCTCGTCGCGCAGCTCGAGCACCCGCTGCGCGACGAACCCGGCCTGCTGCTCCACGTTCCGGCAAGGCACGAGCCCGGGCAACGAGCCCGACGGCCGCACGCTCCGCAGCTCCTTCGGAAACTGCTTGAAGTTGTTCTCGATGGAGGCGTTGGCCAGCTCCAGGATCTCCGGGGTGGAACGGTAGTTCACGGTGAGGTGAAAGCGCCGGGCATCCGGGTAGCGCTTCTCGAACTCCAGGATGTTCGCGAAGTGCGCCCCGCGAAAGGAGTAGATGCTCTGGGCGTCGTCGCCGACCACGCAGAGATTTCGGTGGTGCGAGGCGACGAGGTCGACGACGTCGCCCTGGAGGCGGTTGGTGTCCTGGTACTCGTCGACCAGCACATGGCGGAAGCGCTCGGCGAGCAGGCGCCTCACCGGCTCGTGCTCGACGAGCAGCACCTTCCAGTTGAGGAGCAGGTCGTCGAAGTCCATGGCGTTCAAGCCGTGCTTGCGCTCGGCGTAGCGCCGCGCCACCCGGAGGACGTCCTCCACGAGCGGCGCGAACTGGGGGCGCCGATCGACCACCACGTCGGCGAGCGGCGTCTGGGTATTCACCGCCATCGACACGAGGTCGATGAGGACATCGGGCTTGGGGAAGCGCCGGGCGCCCACGGCGAGGCCGCAGTCGGCGATGGAGGCGCTCATCACGTCGCGCCCGTCCTCCCGGTCGAGGATGGAGTACCCCTTCTCGTAACCGAGCAGGGGCGCGTGCTCGCGGAGCACGCGATGAGCCACGTGGTGGAACGTGCCGCCCCAGATCCGGCGGGTGTCGATGCGCGCCACCTCGTCGACGCGCCGGAGCATCTCCCGCGCTGCCTTGTTGGTGAAGGTGAGAAGGAGCAGGCTCTCCGGCGCGAGCCCGTCGTGCAGCAGGCGAGCGACCCGCCAGGTGAGGGTGCGGGTCTTCCCGGAGCCGGCGCCGGCGATGACGAGAAGCGGCCCCTCCGGCGCCTCGACCACCGCCCGCTGCTCGTCGTTGAGCTGCCCGCCGGCGTCGAACGCGCGGAGCGCACCGGCGGCAGGTCGCAGCTGGTAGCGGCGCGTCATCGAACTCGAAAAGATAGCAGCCCGGTCCGACACCCCGATATCGCGAGCCAGCCCGGGAAATGGACGGAGACGACCGGGTGGATAGCATGGCCGACATGGCGGCATCTCGTTCGTTCCTCCTGGCGGGCCTGGCGATCGGTTCTCTCGCCTGCGCAAGCTCCGGAGGTTCGACCAGCCGCCGACCCCTGCCCCCGCCCGCCGGTGATGGCCGGGCCGGTGTCCGCGACGACCGCGGCGCCGGCCCGGCACTCACTTCGCAGGCGAAGTCTCCCGCCCCCGAGATGAAGCCGGACGTCCGCCTGGCGGTGGACGCGGCTCAGTCCCTGGTCGGCCGCCGCGACGTCGTCCTGGACGGCCGGGACTATGGCGCCGGCTGCACGGCGCTCGTCCGGGCCGCCTTCGAACACGCCGGCAAGCCCCTCCCCGCCGACGCGCGCAGCGCGGGTGCGCTGCTCGAGGTGGCGAAGGGTCGAGGCGTGCTCCGGACCGGCATTCGATGCGCTCCGGGCGACGTCCTCTTCCTTGCCGACAAGCCGGGCGGATCGGCCGCGCACGTTGGCCTCGTCGCCCGCGTGGACCCCGATGGAACGGCCGTGGTCCTCCATCGTCTGGCCCGCGGCGTCACGCGGATGCGCGTGAACCTTGGCTATCCGGCACGCATCAACGACCCGTCCACAGGCAAGCGGCTGAACGACAGCCTCCAGGTCGGAAAGAGCACCGCGCCGGCCGGCAGTCTCGTCGTCGGCGTCGCCGCGCTCCTCTGACCCGCGCCCGTGCGCACCCTCACGAACGCGGCTTGAGCCGCGGCAGGTAGCCCGCGGCGCGCTCCGGCGGCGCGGTCCCTGCCAGGTCCACCCGCGAAACCCCAGCCCTCGGCGGCGCCAGGATCTCCGCCTTCCTGGCCTTGGCGCTCTCGTGATCGCCGTTCTCGGCGAGGACCTCGTCGAGGAGGCGAAGGGCCTCCCCCTCCCGACCGGACGCGTGGAGCGCGCGGGCCAGCAGCACTCGGGCTCGCAACAGGCGGGGCTGCCGCATCGCGACGCTGCGCAATCCGCGGAGGTCCGGGTCTTCGAGTCCACCGGCGGCGACCCCCAGCGCCATCTCCACCCACGGGTCGCTGGCGTCGAGCACGGAGGCGTCCCGCACCGTCGTGCTCAGGGCGGCGTCCCCGTGAAGCGCCTGTCGAAGGGCACGCGCTCGCAGGAGCGCCATCTCGGTCGCGCCGGCCCGGGGAGCCGCCGCCGCCGCCACCGCGGCCGCGTCGAGAAGCCTCAGCTCGCGTCCCTGGAACGCCGCAGCCTCCTGGCGCGCCTGATCGAGCCGCGCGGCGATCTCGTCGCGCCGCAGATCCCAGCCGGCGGTTCGGACGCGGTTTTCCCGGAGGAACTGGGCCTGGAGATCCTGGACCCGGGCGAGGAGCGGCGCCGCGTCGTCGCGCGCATCGGAAGCGAGCCAGAGGAGTGCCAGCGCCTGGAGCGCCCGCGCCTCGCCTGACGGGTCGCTCGCGGCCCGGGACACCGCAAGTTCCAGGCTGGCCCGGTCGTCCCTGGCGACCAGTTCGTCCAGCGCGACCAGGCGGGCGGCGGCGGCCGCGTCAGGGCGCTTCCGGGCGCTGAACCAGACGGCAACGAGCGCTGCGGCGACGAGCACCGCGGCGAGGACGACCCACGGCCAGATCGACCGGTGGCTCGCGGCAGCCGGTGGGGCTGAAGTGATCCGAGGGCGCTGCGTTCGGCCCGACCCGCCTGGCGCCGCGGGCGCGGGCGCCGGGGCCGACGCGAAGCTCGCCGTCTGCTCGGGGGTAGCTCCGCTCGAGAAGCCAAAGACGGCGGTCCGGTCTTCAGAGGGGGCAACTGGCGGGGCAACTGGCGGGACGTCGGAGACCGGTGGCGCGGCCGGGAAGACGTGCTGACAGCGGGTGCACTTCACGAGTGCCCCTCCCGCGGGGAGCCGCTTCTCGTCCAGCTCGTACACCGTGGCGCATCGCTCGCAGCGGATCCGCAAGGATTTCCCCTTCCCGCCGCGCAGACTAGCGCAAGGGCGCGGGGCGAGGCTATGGCGACGAGACGTGGACCCAGGGGCGGGCCCGCTCCAGCCGCACGGGACCGATCCCTCGGACGCGCCGGAGGGCGTCGGCCGACCGGAAGGGGCCGCGCGCCTCCCGCTCGCGCACCACGTCTGCCGCGAGCCCCGGTCCGATCCCGGGCACGGCGGCCAGGTCCTCGGCCGTGGCCTGGTTGAGGTCCAGCGGGCGGCCCAGGAGGACGAGTTCCAGCCCCGCGAGCGGGCGCGGACGCCCCGGATCCCCGCGACAGCCGATCCAGTGTCCCGGTGGCGCTCCGCGCCCTTCTGGCTCGCAAGTCCGCGGAGTGCCGGCCGGAAGACGCCGCGACGCCGTCGGCGCCAAGCAGGCGAGGAGCAGGGTCGCAAGGGCGAGGCGGCGGGGCACGCCTGCGGACCGAGCAAGTCGTGCGCCATCCCGCCGCGGGGGTGGGAATCGCGTCCGAAACATGCGAGCTTTCTCGGCCCGGAGAGGTGACCATGGCCCGCGTGATCGTCGACGGAGAGAACCTGAGCCTGGACCAGATCGAGGCCGTGGCGCGCGGAAACGTCCGGGTCGAACTGTCCCCTCGGGCGCGCGAGCGGGTTTCGGCCGCCCGGCGCATCGTGGAGGCTCGCCTCGACGACGGCGAAGCCCACTACGGCATCAACACCGGCTTTGGCACCCTCGCCGAGGTCCGCATCCCGCGCGGCGATCTGGAGAAGCTGCAGCGCAACCTGATCCTCTCCCACGCCGCGGGGGTCGGCGCGCCCCTCTCACCCGCCGAGGCCCGCGCGCTCGTCCTGCTGCGGGCCAACGTGCTCGCCAAGGGGCACAGCGGCATCCGCCAGGAGACCCTCGACCTGGTTCTCGCGCTGCTCGATAGGGACTGCATCCCGGTGGTTCCGGAGCGCGGTTCGGTCGGGGCCTCCGGCGACCTGGCCCCGCTCGCCCACCTCGCCCTGCTCGTGATCGGAGAGGGGGAAGGCTGGGTCGGAGGTCACCGCCTCCCCGGGCGCGAGGCCCTTGCCAAGGTCGGGCTCCGCCCCGTCGTGCTCCAGGCGAAGGAGGGGCTGGCCCTCGTGAACGGCACCCAGGCCATGGTGGCCGTGGGAGCGCTCGCACAGGTCCGGGCTGATCGCCTTGCGGAGCTCGCCGATCTGGCCGGCGCGATGACCCTCGAGGGGTTGCTGGGCTCCCACCGGCCATTCCTGGCCGAGATCCAGCAGGTGCGCGGCCAGCCCGGTCAGATCGCCGCGGCTGCCCACCTGCGCCAGCTGCTCGCCGACTCTCCGCTCAACGCGTCCCACCAGGGTCCCGACTGCCACAAGGTCCAGGACCCCTACTCGCTCCGGTGCATGCCGCAGGTGCACGGCGCCGCCCGCGACGGACTGGCCTTCTCCCACGGCATCCTGGCCCGGGAGGCCAACGCGGCGACCGACAACCCGCTGGTCTTCGCCGAGGCCGGGGAAATCGTCTCGGGGGGCAACTTCCACGGGCAGCCGGTGGCCCTGGCGCTCGACGTGCTCGCCATCGCCGCATCCCACCTCGCCACCATCTCGGAGCGGCGCGTCGAGCAGCTCGTGAACCCCATGCTCTCGGGGCTGCCGCCCTTCCTGGCGCGCAATCCCGGGCTCGACTCCGGGTACATGATCGCCCAGGTCACCAGCGCCGCGCTGGTCTCGGAGAACAAGATCCTGGCGCACCCGGCCAGCGTCGACTCCATCCCCTCCTCGGCCGGCCGCGAGGACCACGTGTCGATGGGCATGACCGCGGCCCTGAAGGCCCGATCGGTGGTGGAGAACGTGCGGACCTGCCTGGCCATCGAGCTGCTCGTGGCGGCGCAGGCCCTGGACCTTCGCCAGCCGATCCGCCCGGCCGCGCGGGTCGCCGAGGCGCACCGCCGCATCCGGGACGCCGTCCCCCATCTCGACGAGGACCGGCAGCTGAACCGGGACATCGAGGCGGTGTGCCGCCTGGTCGACGACGGCGTGCTGGATCTGTAGCAGCGCCGGTGTCTGGTCGAGGCGCTACTCCGCGACCGGCGGGTTGAGGCAGAGCGCCTCGTTGAGCGCCGCCACGGCCCGCTTGTAGTCGTCCCGCCCGATGACGAACTGGATGTTGGTCTGACGCAGCGACTGGGACACGGCGTTCACGTTGATGCGCTTTTCGGCCAGCGCCTGGGTGGCGCGAGCCAGCACGCCCGGGAAGGCGATGTTGGTCCCGATGGCGCAGACCATGGCCGACGGCACCACCGTCACCGTCTCGTAGGCGTTCTCGAGCTCCTCCACGAAGGGCGCCGTCACCGACCGGTCCCAGACCACGTGGGTGATGGAGTTCGCGTTGGTGGCCTTGAGGATGTAGCTCACCCCGTGGCGGGCGAAGACCTCCATGACCTTGGCGTCGAAGCCGACCGTGCCCACCATCGACGGGTCGTGGATCTCGATGGCCGTCACCTTGGGTGAACCGGCGATGACCTCGATGAGGGCCTTGCTGCCCACGTACGCCTTGGTGATGAGCGTTCCCGGGTGGTCCGGCTCGAAGGTGTTCTTGAGCCGGATGGGGATGCCGGCCAGCTCCATGGGCTTGGCCGCCTTGGGGTGGATGGCCTCCATGCCCACGTCGGCGAGCTGATCGGCCACATCGTAGTTGGTCATCCCCACCACGACGGTGTTCTTCGCCCCAACGATCTCCGGGTCGGCCGACGAGAGATGGAACTCCTTGTGGATGACGGCCTCGACGGGGCGCAGCTCGACCGCCACCTTGCTGAAGGTCACCTCGGAGTAGCCGCGGTCGAACTCCCGCATGATCCCCTCGATGCCCTTCGTGTACCCGGTCACCACCACCACCTGCCCGGCCACGTCCACGCCCTGGAACGACTTGTGGATGCGCTCGTCGATGGAGAGCGGGTCGTCGTCGTCGAACCCGGAGAGGTCGAGGAGTTTCGCCTTGACCCCCTGGGCCTGGAGGATGGCCACGCTGTTGAAGGCGCTGTGGGCCTCGCCGATGGCCGCCAGCATCTCGCGGGCCGCGAGCAGCACGTTGTCCCGGCGCAGGTAGCCGCTGGCCAGCACGTGGCGCATCGAGTCCAGGTAGGCGCGCAGTTCCTTCATGCGCCGGTCGAGGAAGTCGTCGGCGACGGCCACGTCGAGCCCCAGGGACGCGAAGCCGGCGTTGATCTGCTTCAACTTGCCGAGCAGCGCCTCGAGGGCCTTGTGGTAGTCGTCGCCGGAGGCGAACGTGGCGTAGATGCCGGGAACCCCGGACTTCTTGTGCTCGAGCAGCTCGTTCGTCACCCCCGCATAGGCGGAGACGACGTAGACGCGGCCGTTCACCTGCTTCGGGTCGCGCAGCATGATGTTCCTCAGCACGTCGTCGAACTTCGACATCGACGTGCCGCCAATCTTCTCGACGGTGATCATTCCATTTCCCGGCCTTGGTCCTCGAGGGAGGCCGAAAACATCACGAAGCGAGGCCAGGGGCAAGCTCGACGGGGGCCGCGCTCCCCCCTCGCTCCCCTCCCCGGCGAGCCGGACCGCGCGGCGCAGACCGGCCCAGGGAAGCCGCTCGGTCGCCTCCTCCGGCGAGAACCAACCCCACTCGCAGTGCTCGTCGGAGAGGCGTGGCTCGAAGTCCGCGGGCAGCCTCGCTACAAAGGCGGTCTCCTGCCCGGTGCGCAACCCGCCCCCGACTCGCGCGGCCTGCATCGGCGAGAGCGCGAAACCGTGGACGTAGCCGAGCGGGCGAACCGGCAGGTCGGCGCCGATCTCCTCCCCCAGCTCGCGGCGCGCGGCCGCGGCGGGGGTCTCGCCCGGCTCGATCCGCCCGGTGACCTGCTGCCAGAAGCCTCCCCGCTCCGGAGAACGGCGCAGGAGCAGCAACTTGCCGTCCGGGCGCGCGGCCGTGACCGAGACGGTGAGGAGATCGAAGCCCTGGTCCTGGCGCGAGCGTTCGAGCGTCGCGACCAGATGTTCGGCAAGCCGCGCCTCGACGTCCGCCACCGGCGGGGCCGCACGGCCGGCGAGCCGGAGCTCCGCGGCCAGGGTCGTGACGCCCAGTGTGGGATCGCCGATGCCGCAGGGGACGATGGCCCCGAAATGGGAGAGGTCAGCGTCGGCGTTGAAGGCGATCCCGTGGGTGGAGATCCAGCGAGAGAGGTGCACCCCGACGGCGCCCACCTTCCGCGTCCCGACCCACGCGCCCCGGTGCTGGGGGTGACGCCCGGCCTCGACGCCCCAGTCGGCGCAGGTCCGGATCATCGCCTCCTCGAGCGCGGAGACGAACTTCCGGACGTCCGGCTTCCCGGAGAGGTCGACGATCGGATAGGCCACGATCTGCCCGGGCCCGTGGTAGGTGACATCCCCTCCCCGGTCGGTCTCGTGGACCTCGAAGCCGCGGCTCTCGAGCCACTCCGGCGTGGCCACGACGTTGCCGCCGTCGGCGCCCCGGCCGAGCGTCAGGACCGGCGGGTGCTCGAGGAGGAACAGCCAGTCCGCGTCGGGGTCGCGCGCCCGAACCCGCTCGGCGGCGAGCCGCATCAACTCGAGGCCGTCGGCGTACTCGACCCGCCCGAGTCTCTGGACCCGCAGCGTGCGCATGGGACGATCAGCCCTCGGCCGCCGCTCCCGCCCTGGCCCGGCGCTGCCCCTCCGGACGGTTGATGGCGTGGATGGCCTCCCCCAGGGCCGCCTTGCAGGCCTCCATGAGGGCCTCCGGAAGCGTGGGGTGCGCATGGATGGTGAGCGCGATGTCCTCGAGGTAGGCCCCCATCTCCAGCGCCAGCGTGGCCTCGGCGATGAGGTCGGAAGCCTCGGGGCCGACGATGGTGACGCCGAGCAGGAGCTTCGACGTCCGGTCGGCCACCACCTTCACGAACCCCTCGGTGTGGTCGATGGCGATGGCGCGCCCCAGGGCCGCGAAGGCGAACTTGCCCACCAGGGGATCGAGCCCCTGCTTGCGGGCCTCCTCCTCGGAGAGTCCGACCGTCGCCACCTCGGGATCCGTGAAGATGGCGCCCGGGATGGCCACCCAGTCGCGCAGCGACTTCTTGCCGGCGATGACCTCGGCGGCGATCTCCCCCTCCTTCGACGCCTTGTGGGCCAGGAACGGGGGGCCGGCCACGTCGCCGATGGCGTAGATCGACGGAACGCTGGTCTGGAGCCGATCGTCGACCTGGATGAATCCGCGCGGGTCGAGCTTCACCCCTGCCTGGTCGAGCCCGAGCCCCTCGGTGTTGGGCCGGAACCCCACGGCCACCAGGATCTTGTCGGCCAGGACCACCTGCTCCTTTCCTTCGATCTCCAGGGTCACTCTCAGGGATCCGCCCTCGCGGCGCTGCCCCTTCGCCTTCGCGTTCAGCAGGACCTCGACGCCGCGCTGCCGCAGCCCCTTCTGGACGATCCGGACCGCCTCGGGATCGACGCCGGTGAGCAGGGACGGCAACGCCTCGACGACGGTCAGTTTCGAGCCGAGCTTGGCGTAGACCGTCCCGAGCTCCAGGCCGATGACCCCGCCGCCGATGACGACCAGGCGCCCCGGCACCTCGGAGAGGTCGAGGGCCTCCCGGGCCGTCCAGACGTCCTTCCCGAACTCGAAGCCCGGGATGGCGATGGGGCGCGCCCCGGTGGCGAGGATGAACGCAGGCGCCTCGACGCGGGTCTTCTCGCCCCCGGCCTCGACCTCGATCGCGTTCGGGCCCGCGAAGACCGCAGTGCCCTTCAGCACCTCCACGCCGTTGCCCTTCTCGAGCTGGCCGACGCCTCCCACGAGCTTCTTCACCACGCCTTCCTTGAAGGCGCGCAGCTTCGCCACGTCCACCGTGGGCTCGCCGGCGAGGATTCCGCGGCCGGCCGCGGCGCGGATGTCGTCCACCAGGTTTCCGGCGGCGATGAAGGCCTTGGAGGGGATGCACCCCCAGTTCAAGCAGACGCCGCCCAGCGACTCCTTGTCGACCAGCGCCGTCTTCTTGCCGAGCTGCGCCAGCCGGATGGCCGCCACGTACCCGCCAGGCCCGGCACCGATCACCACCGCGTCGAAAGTCTTGGTCGCCATCATGTTCTCCTGGTTGCCCTTGGTATAGCGAGGCGCGACGGTCTGGTCACCCGCTAGATCGCGTCGAGGTGGAGCAGCGACGGGTCCTCGAGGTGGCGGATCACCTCGTAGGTGAACTCGGCCGCCTCGCTGCCGTCCACCACGCGGTGGTCGCTCGTGAGCGAGAGGTACAGGACGTCGCGCACCACCACCTGACCATCCCGGACCACGGGCGTGGGGCGGATCCGGTGGACGCCCAGGATGGCCACCTCCGGGAAGTTGATCACGGGTGTCGCGAACATCCCGCCGTGCGCCCCCAGGCTGGTCACCGTGAAGGTGGAGTTGCTCACGTCCTCCGGTCGGAGCCGGCCCGCCCGGCTGTCGGCGCCCAGTCGCTCGATCTCGCGAGCCAGTTCAAGGATGGACCGGCGGTCGACCCGCCGGACCACCGGGACCGTCAGTCCCTGCTCGGTCGCGGCGGCGATGCCCAGGTCGTACCAGCGCTTCCGGTGGATCTCGCCTCGCGCCTCGTCGAAGGAGGCGTTGAGCTGCGGAAACTTCTGGAGCGCGGCCACGGCGGCCTTGAGCACGAAGGGGAGGAAGGTGATCTTCACCCCCTCGGGTGCGGCGCGGGCCATCTTCTCCTTGAGCGCCACCAGCTCGGTCGCGTCCACCTGCTCGACGAAGGTGAAGTGGGCCGCGGTTCGCTTCGAGATCGCCATCTTCTCGGCGATGCGCCGGCGCAGCCCTCGCACCGGCACCACCTCGACGGTCCCGTCGGCGACGGCTCCGTTCGTGGCCGCCTGCGCCCGGACGTCCTCCTTGGTGACCCGCCCTCCCGGCCCGGTGCCCCGGACCCCTGGAAGATCCACGCCCAGCTCCCGGGCCAGGGCCCTCACCGCCGGCGCGGCGATCGCCTTCCCCCGCCCGGACACGCCCGAGGATGGCCGAGGCATCGCCTGGGCCGGCGCGGGCCGCGGCGCCACCGGGGCGCCCGACGCCACCGGCGCCCCCGGCCCAACCTCCGACATCCCTCCCTCGATCTCCATCTCGACCAGCGCGTGGTGGACCCTGGCGATGTCCCCCTCCTTCCAGAGGAGGCGGGTCACGATTCCCCGCTTGGGCGACGGGATCGTCACCGTCGCCTTGTCGGTCATCACCTCGACGAGCGGCTGGTCCTCGGCCACGGCGTCGCCAGGCTTCACGAACCACTGGAGGATCTCGGCCTCGACGACGCCCTCGCCGATGTCGGGCAGCAGGAACTGGTAGGCCATGTGTCTCCCAGTGCGGGTGGTCAGAACGCCACCACCTCGCGGATGGCCTTCAGGATGCGCGGTGCGCGCGGAAGGTACTCGTCTTCCAGCGTGTAGGGGAACGGGGTGTCGAATCCGGTGACCCGCGTCACCGGCGCCTCGAGGTGGAGGAAGCAGCGCTCCTGGATGAGGGCCGAGATCTCCGCGCCGAAGCCACAGGTGCGTGGTGCCTCGTGGACCACCACCGCCCGGCCGGTCTTGCGCACCGACTCGGCGATGGCGTCGACGTCGAGCGGTTGTAGCGATCGGAGGTCGACCAGTTCCACCTCGATGCCCAGGGCGGCGGCCTCGGTGGCGGCCTGGTTGGCCTCGTGCCACATGGCGCCCCAGGCGATGACCGTGACGTGGCTGCCCTCCCGGGTCACCTTGGCCTTGCCGATGGGCACGACGTGCTCGCCCTCCGGCACCTCGCCCTTGGCCGCGCGGTAGACGCGCTTCGGCTCGAAGAAGAGGACCGGGTCCGGGTCGCGGATTGCCGCGGTGAGAAGTCCTTTCGCGTCCGCCGGGTTGGAGGGGACCAGCACCTTGAGCCCGGCGGTGTGGATGAAATGGGCCTCCGGTGACTGGGAGTGATAGTGCCCCCCACGGATTCCCCCGCCGTACGGCGTCCGGATGACCATGGGACAGGTGAACTGACCGCCCGACCGGTAGCGAAACTTGGCCACCTCGTTCAGGATCTGGTCCATGGCCGGGAAGATGAAGTCGGCGAACTGGATCTCCGGCACCGGCTTGAGCCCGTAGAGGGCCATGCCCAGCGCGGTTCCGATGACCGCGCTCTCGGCGAGAGGCGTGTCGATCACCCGTTCCTTGCCGAACTCCTCCTGGAGACCCTGGCTGGCGCGAAAGACGCCCCCGAACTTCCCCACGTCCTCGCCGAGGACGACGACGCCAGGATCGCGGCGCATCTCCAGCCGGAGGGCGTCGTTGACAGCCTGGATGATGTTCATGGTGGCCATGTCGGGTCCCCGGCTAGCGGGCGCTCGCCGCGCGCGGGTCGGCGGCGATGGCGGCACGAATCTCCTCGAGCTGCTCCCGCTGCTGCCAGAGCGGCTCGGCGTAGACCCCTTCGAAGAGCGTCTCGAGGGCCGGCTTCGGCGCGAAGGTCTCCGCCTCCTCGACGGCGCGGCGAACCTTCTCCCTGGCCTCGGCCCGGAAGACGTCGGTGTCCCCCTTGGCGAGCGCCTTCCTCCACCGGAGGTAGCGCCCCAGTCTCGGGATGGGATCCTTGGCCCTCCAGGGCTCCACCTCGTCGGCTCCGCGGTAGGCGCGGGGATCGTCGGAGGTGGAGTGCCCCTCCACCCGGTAGGTCACGCATTCGAGGAGCGTCGGCCCCCGCCCGGCCGATGCCCGCTCCCGTGCGCGCCGGGTCGCCGCATGCACGGCCAGAAGGTCGTTGCCGTCCACCCGCTCGCCGTGGATGCCGTAGGCCACGGCCTTCTGCGCGATGGTCTCGGAGGCGGTCTGCAGTTCCCGGGGCACGCTGATGGCCCAGCCGTTGTTCCGGCAGACCAGGATCACCGGGATCTTGTGGACGCCGGCGAAGTTGGCGCCGGTGTGGAAGTCGCTCGAGCTCGTGGCTCCGTCGCCGAACCAGGTCAACGAGACCATGTCGTCGCCTCGGATGCGGGCCGCCCACGCGGCGCCGACCGCCTGGGGCACCTGTGTGGCGATGGGTGCGCTGATGGAGACGAAGTGTCCGGTTACCCAGGCCTCGTGGCAGGGCATCTGGTGGCCCAGCATCCGGTCGCCGGCGTTGCCGAGGAGATCGCAGACGAAGGTGACGAGCGGCATTCCACGGAGGAGGGCCGCGCTGTGCTCCCGGTAGGACGGGAAGAGCCAGTCCTGCTCGGCCATGGCCGAGACGGTGCCCAGGACCGTGGCCTCCTCGCCGATGGCTCCGATGTAGAAGGCGATGCGCCCCTGGCGTTGCA
>Ga0315276_10000130_pt1 | contig 61568 bp, 88 predicted proteins | sample YL17G05_0_MG_FD_204542 | JGI IMG/M metagenome (GOLD analysis project Ga0315276, IMG submission 204542) | Sediment microbial communities from Yellowstone Lake, YNP, Wyoming, USA - YL17G05_0 | ecosystem: Environmental > Aquatic > Freshwater > Lake > Sediment | place: USA: Wyoming | collected...
CGGCTTGGGCGAATCGCAGGTGATCCGGAGGCGACAGCCTCAACATGATTTCCCCGAAGGTGACAACCTTCAGCCTCTTGCCGTTCATCGTTTTCCCCTCGGACGCGCGGAAGCCTGAGACCGATGCGTGATCCCCGACAGACCCGGCCCCGCTCTGCTAGACCGTCGACGGGACATACCCTAGTTTCTTCGAGATGGCCTGGCAGGTGTCCTGGAGAACCCCCGCCAGCTGCGGCAGCCTCTCGGGGGTCATCGTGATCGTCCAGCCGGAAATACTGATCGCCCCGACGACCCTGGCGGCATGATCGAACAGCGGAACCCCGATGCAGCGGATGCCCACCTCGTTCTCTTCGTCGTCGACCGCGTAGCCCCGCTTGCGGATCTCCTCCAGATGGCTGCGGAAGAGCGCCGGCTCGGTCAGGGTGTTCTTGGTCAAGGAGGGCAGCTGCATCTCGCCCAGGATGGCTTCGCGCTCCTCCTGAGGCAGGTGAGCCAGCATGGACTTGCCGACGGCGGTGGAGTGCAGGCATCCCCGGGTGCCGATCCGGGAGCGCATCTTCATCGCCTGGTAGTTGTCGACCTTGTCGATATAGACAACCTGGCTGTCTTCGACAACAGCCAGGTGCGTCGTCTCGTTGGTGACCGCGGTCAGCTGCTCCATGTGGGGGTGTGCGATGCGTCGCAGCTGGGTGCGCTCCAGGACCCGGGAGGCAACCCAGGCGAACTTGAGGGTCAGCTGGTAGCGAGAGTCATCGGGATGCTGCTGAACGTATCCCAGGCCCTTGAGCGTCGTCAGGAATCGATAGGCCGTGGCGGGCACCAGGTGCATGTCACGAGACAGGGCGCGAAGGGAGACCCAGTCCTCACGCTCGGCGAGGTACTCGATGATAGAGAATGCCCGGAGGACTGAGGTGTTGCAGGGTTGTTTCATTGAACGAAGAAGTGTTTTGTTTCCATCTTGAAGGATACGATAGATTCGATGACCAGCAAGGAGCTCAAACGTCTCAAGGTGCTATCCGATGTGGATGCGCATGCCATGACGGCCCAGCAGGGGGCCGACATGCTTGAGCTGTCTCTGCGCCATGTGCGCCGCCGGCTGCGTGCCTATCGCCTTCAAGGGGCAGCGGCCCTTTCGGCCTAGTCTCCTGCGGCGCAATACCGCCAATGTACGTCTGCAACTCGCGTGTCCGCCCCAGGCCTTAGTCTCGTCCCGGGGAATTCATTGCTTCCACACGTCTTGGCGTCGACTGAGGCTGGCCCGACGCCAGCACGGACTCAAGTCGTCTGCGTATCGCTGGAATTGAGATCTTCCCGCCGTCGCTGACCACTTCGCCCCCCACCAGGACAAGAGGCAAGCGGGCGCCGGGGGGAACAGGCGGCGCGCCGAGGTCGAACAGGTCGTAGTAGTCGACCTGCACCACATCGCCGAACCGTGCCGTCAGTTGACCTGCTGCCCAAGCCGCTACTTGGCGCCAGGTGTCTTTCACGCCATCGGCACAGGCAATCGGCGCGCCGATGATCTCCACCAATATCCGGTGCGCCATCAGCAGCAACCGGGTCCCGCGTCCGGCCCGCAGGCAGGGAACGCGAGGCTCCTCCCATCGCCCCCACGAATCACCAGCCCGGCGGTCAATACCTGCCGGGTCTGAGGGCTGTGGCACTTCGGGCACTCCGGTTGAAGCCCGGCCTCCTTTTCCTTGATCGAGGCACGAATCTCGAAAACATCGTCACACACGGTACAGCGGTAATCGTAGAGAGGCATTCGTCAACCCTTCTGCTTGTCCGGCAAGGTCTCGGACAGTTCACGCAAGGCCGAGAGGATGGCCCCAATGCTGGCCATCCGCCCTTCGCCCACCTCGCCGGTGGCCTGGAGGCCGATCTCGGGCGGCACAATGCGATATCCGATCCCTTCCAGAGTTGCGACATTCCGTCGGAGGATGGGGTTGGCCCACATCGTAGCGTGCATGGCGGGTGCCAGCAGCACCGGCGCGGTTGTCGCAGCCAAGAGGAGCGACACCGGATCGTTGGCCCGGCCGGAGGCCACCTTCCCTATGAAGTCGAAAGTCGCGGGTGCGACGAGAACCAGATCAGCCTGCTGGGCCAGGTGGATGTGAGCCAGCGCTGCTTGCTCAGCCGTCCCGAAAACCCGTCGCCACACGGGCGCCTCGCATGCCGTTGCCACCGTAAGCGGCGACACGAAGTGCTCCGCCGCCGGCGTCATCGCCGCGTGCACAATGGCCAGGTGGCGGAAGCGCAGCTGGCCGATCAATTCCGGCAGATAGTGCGCCGCTACCCCGCCGGTGATGCCGACGACAACGATCCTGCCAGCCAGCACGTCAACAGCTCCCAGGTCCAGCCAGGGATGCGAAATCCATCCCCAGCAATTGGCTGATCTCCAGGTTGATCTGCGGCAGGTAGGCGATGGCCTCCTGCTGGGCCATGGCGAACTCCATGATAATAGCCGTGGATTGGACCTCTCGCTGCAGGGCCCGCACTTCCTCCAAAGCCTCCTGGGTGACACCGCCATTGTTCTGGCGCATGCGCAAGTCGGCTTGGGCGACTGAGAGCCGCTGAAGAAGCTCCTTGGCATGGGCATCACTGTCGAGACGGGTCTTGGCGTGGCGGTAGGCGGCGACAGGCTCGGCGGCCTCGATCGCCTTGGCCAGCCGCTCGGCGGCAGCCAGTACCGTTGGGGGAAGGGTCACAGACGTGGCACTCATAGTTTTCCTCTGCTGATTGCCCTTTCCGCGAGGATCATGCGGGAGAGGCATGGGGTCAGGACACTGTAGTCCTGCCTTGGCGCGGACTGGCAGGGGCGCCAGGTGCGACGGCTCTTGCGCCGACCGGGCATCATCGATGATGTCCAGTAAGACACGCGCGAGAGCATCGGGCATCGAGGGTAAGCCAGCAGCGCCTCTTCTCGAGCCAATGCCGTCCAGTTGGGCAACCATCTCCCGTGCCCGCTCGCGCCGGGGAACGGGCGACTCGATCCGTAGGACAAGGGACATGAGGCGGCCCAATGCCTCGGCGGAAGCATAGGTTTCCGACCCAGCCTTGCCCACGCTGAGGAACACCTCGAATGGCTGTGCATCCTGGTCGCTGGTCACCGTGACGAATGCCGTGCCGAGCGCGGTCGGGGTTCGGACGGTCTCGCTGGGCAAGACCTGAGGCCGTATGGCGACGCGGGTGTCGGCCATAGGGCAGAGTCAGCAGCAGCCCGGCCCGCAGGCCGCGGTGAAACTCAGGCCAATCCGCTGAGAGAGCATATCCGCCGCGGCATGGCACAGGGCCATGAAGTCGTCCTGCGCCTTCAGGTGAGTCGCCACTACCGGCTCGGAGAGAAACGCCTTCCGCAGGCGTTCCAGTTCGGCTTGTTCCCCAGCCGGCACCGCGTTCAGCCTCAGCAGCATCTGCAAGGATCGCTGTTTGGCCATGAAGTCGGCCATGACCTGCTGGGCCACCTCATCGTTCCGCAGACGGTCGGCACTCTCCTCATAGGCTCGGAATTCGGCGGTCTCGCCCAAGGCCTGCGCGAAGGCACGAGCGGCAGCGGGCACGTCTTCGCCAGTGGCTGCCTCCGCCGTGGGAACTGGTACTGCACCAATGGTCATCGATTCCTCCTTAAGTGGTCGATGAGGGAAACAGGGTCAGGTCGGTGTGCGGCAAGAAGAGCGCCGGCGCACTTCCAATCGGCGTGAGACAGGACCGCGGCGCGCGCCCCGGCCTGGTTACCATTGCCAATGAAGTGCTTATGCTCGCGGGGAATGTCGGGCAGCAGGCCGATGCGCATCGCTTGTTCCACTTCCAGCGACTGCCCGAAGTTGCCCGCAGGCGCAGACCCGCTCCTTTCAACTCAGCCAGACATGTCAGATCCGTATCGGCATAGGCGGAGCAATCGGTGCGCAACAGGACCCGGCTGCCCACCTCGACGCCTACACCCGGATACGCTCCCGCAGGAGCCGTAGCACGCCTGCGGCAATGTCGTCCCGGACACGTCGGAAAACGGCCATGACCTCTTCGTCACTCCCGGCGGCCTTTGCCGGGTCCGGAAAGCCCAGGTGCACTCGCCCGCCCTTCCCGAGCCAGACCGGACACTCCTCGGCGGCCGAATCGCAGACTGTGACGACCAGATCGAGTTCCGCATCCCGGAACTCGTCCACCGACTTCGACCGCCCATGATGCTCGATGCCAACCTCGGCCAACGCTCGCAGGGCGGCCGGGTGCACGGAGCCGGTTGGCCGGGTACCGGCGCTTACGGCCTGCCAGGTATCTCCCAGGCGATGGTTCACCAGGGCCTCGGCCATCTGGGAACGTGCCGAGTTGCCCGTGCACAGAAACAAAACCTTGCGTCTTCTGCCGGCCACCCCGATGCTCGTCACAGCGCGATCACTTTACTTGCCCTCTGCATCGCTTCAAGGATATCGGGCATGCCCCCGACGATGCCAACCGCGACGCGTTCTCTCCGGCCAAAGTAATCCAGGCACGTCTGGCACAGGATGAGCTCGACGCCACGCGCTTCCAGCGCGCGGAGTTGATCCAGCACGGGCGATCCCTGGCAGGCCAGTTTCACGCCCTCGGTGTAGAACAGGATCCGGGCAGGAAGCTCGTCAGAATCCATCAGCAGGCTCAGGTACTTACCAGCCAGGCCCTGTTGCAGCTCGGGCGGCGCCTCGCCCATGCCAAAGCGCGTGAAGAGGAGCACCGTTGGCTCATGCATACGGAACTTTCTTCGCACCCGAGGCGAGAACGGCCCGCCCTTCGCCCCCGTAGACCTGTTCGCCCAGGGCCGTGAGCATCTCCAGGCCCCTGACCTCGAGCGGCAGAAGCGGGATCTGCACCAGGGGCACCGGGAAACGCCTGCCGATTTCCGCCAGGTAATGCTCCTGCATGGCCCGGCGGGCGCGCACAAACGGTGTCGTAGCCTGTTCCGGCGGGATCACCATGTTAGCCACCACCATGCCGGTTTGGATCCCCACCGTGCGCAGCTCCTCGGCCGCACGCCAAGCTTCCAGGATCGGCGTGGCCTCGGGGTACATGACAAAGACAAAGGTGCTCTGCGCCGGGTCGCGCATCATTTCAATCACCTGTCCGAAGCGCTTCTTGGCAACGTCGTCCGCGGCGACCGTGTCCACCGAGGCAAAGATCTTCACGTCGAGCTGCCTGCTCCAGTCCACGGGCAGTTCCAGCAGCCGCAGCGTGTGCCCGGTGGGGGCGGTGTCGAACACCACCGCCTGCCATTGTTCCTGCGAAGCATAGTCGATGAAACGGTCGAAGGCGGCCATTTCCTCAGTGCAGGGTGAGTCCAGTTCCTCGGCCATGACCTTGATCGCCTCGGGCGGTCTCCCCCGCTGGCGGGCGTCATCCAGGATGCGCGCCTTGTAGGCCTCGGCAGCCGCCTTTGGATCGATCTTGACCGCCCACAGGTTGGGAAGGCCCCCGACCGGTGCGGCCTCGTCGCCGACAGGGACGCCCAGCACGTCTCCGAGATGCGCTGCAGGGTCGGTTGTCAGCAGCAACGTCCGATAACCCTGGCGAGCCAGCCAGACCGCTGCCAAGCAGGAAGCCACGGTCTTCCCAACCCCACCCTTGCCGGCAAAGAACAGCGTTCGGCGATGACCGTTGGGGAGGATCCAGGTCTGGAAGTCTGAGGGCGGCGGAACCGGCTCCAGGGACCTCGCGGCTGCCGTTTCTTCCGAAGGCAGATACGAGGGATCACCATCGAAGAACCCGCGCGCCACCTGACGCAGGCAGCCAACGCCCTTGATCTCGAAGGGCAAGAGGCTCATGCGATGGGTTGGGAGGTGAAGGTCGCGTTCGATCTGCAACAGATAGCGGGCCTGCATGTCGGCCCGGGCGCCGAAGAGGGGATTGGCGCGCTCCTCATCCGGGATGATCCCATTCACGATGATCTGGTGGGTGTGGATGTCCAGCTTAGCCAGCTCGGCCGTGGCGCGCTTTGTCTCGCGAATGGCGATAGCCTCCGGGTGGAGGACGAAGACGAAGGTGGTCTGCGACGGATCGCGCATCACCGCCAGGGCGCGCTCATACTTGTGTTTGGCGTCCTGGATCGCGGCGGCAGGGCCAATACACGTCTGTCCGCTGCCCTGGCTGGCGGATTCGATCGAGTGACTCCACTCGGCGGGCAGTTCTAACAACCGGATGGTGTGACCGGTCGGGGCAGTGTCGAAGATGACAATGTCCATGGCCTTGCCATTCTGGGGGGGCAGTTCAAGGAAGTCCGTGAAGCGGTCAAAGGCGGCCACCTCCGCCGTGCACGGGCCGCTCATCTGCTCTTCCATCACCTGCACCATCGCGGGCGGGAATGCGGCGCGGATCGGGGCCATGGCACGGTCGATGTATTCCTGGGTGGCCCGGTCAGGATCAATCTCCATCGCCCACAAGTTGGGCACGTCCTGGATGGGTGTCACTTGGTGCCCGATGGGCTGTTCAAAGACATCCGCCAGATTGGAGGCCGGGTCGGTGGTGACGATCAGGGTGCGTTTGCCCTCGTCGGCATAGCGCACGGCCTGTGTGCAGGCTATGCTGGTCTTGCCCACACCCCCTTTGCCGGAGAAGAAGACGAACTGGGTCATCGGTGGGCTCCGTTGAGATGGGCTTTCACTTCGTCCAGGGTGGGATAGGCGCCGATCTTGATCACCTTGCTGTTCACAACGGTGATCGGGAGAGCATCCATCTGACGCTCCCGCACCAGCCGCATCACATCCTCGTTCCTGAGGAAGGCATTCGGATTGCCAGTCATCTGATAGCGTGCAACAGGAACACCTTGCGACTGCAGGGCGAGAATCATTTCATTCACATCCAAGAGGGTCTGGTCCAGGGTGGGCCCGCACACACCCGTGGGGCAGCACATGGGCGGGTCGAAGAGTTCGACAGTTGCCGTCCGGGTCGGCGTGGGAGGAACAGTCTCGAAGAGGGAAACAGGTTGGGCCATGGTAAATCAATCTCCGTTGAAGTAATCGCGCAAAAAAAAGCCAGCGTCAGGCGACGGCAATGTCCCCGAGGCGAACCAGCGCGCCCTGCGGGCCGCAAGTTGGGCGGCGGGGCCTGATCCGCGCTGGGTCGAAGAACAGGCCAAAGGCGGCGTTGAGCTCTTCCAGGGCCTGGCGGTTGACCGAGTAGTACAGCCAGCGCGCGTCCTGCGAATCACGCTCAACCTTCACAAGCCCGGCCTGGCGCAACACGCTCAAGTGGTGCGAGATCAGATTCGGGGCTATGTGAAGCCCCTCGCCCAACTCGCAGTTGCACTGCACGCCTTGCATGATCAGGTCGAGGAGGAGCAGACGCTTCGGCTCGGCCAGCACCCTCAACCGCTCGGCCAGGGCCGGGAGGTTCGCCGGAGGTGGTTTGAGGTCTCCCGGGGAGAAGAGATAGTTCAACATGCTTTGAATTATATCCCATGACAGGAAATCATCAAGGCCGAATGTCATGGGATTGGGGTGAGCGTGGTTCATGAGGACCCGGTTTGGCGCAGGGGCAGACGTCGAGGCCGGGTTCTTCCGTTGCGCCTGGCGAGGGCATCTGCGTGACGGGTCTTGGGCCGGTTCCTCCAGACCGCACCCGACCTGCGGAGCAATCCCAAGGGCGCCATTCGATGAGGTCTTTCGTTCGGCACATCCTCTTGACAGGGTGTTGATCGGGGTGTATATTTCGTTGGTCTAACTAACTTTCCATAGGTGAACGATGCCAGACAAACCGACCCCGCCCGAAGATAGACTCTACGAACTGATGAAGCGGCTGCGGAAGCTGGGCCTGGATACGCATCCGCTGGAGGATGCAGCGGTCTCGCCCGCCCAGATGGCTCTGCTGGATTGGATTGTGGCCTCGCCTGGGTGCGGGGTGCAGGACATCGCCGACGGATTGGGCCTGACCCCCCCTACGGTCAGCGTCGGCGTGCGCCGGCTCGAAGAGAGCAACCTGGTGGAGCGCAGGCCCAACCCGCAGGATGGACGCTCAGTCCAGTTCTTTTTGACGCGGCGCGGCCAGGCATTACAACGCAAGATTCAAGACTCTCACCGGCGAAAATTCCGACGCCTGCTGGCCGGTCTGACTCCTCAGGAGCAGGAGACGTTGCTGCAACTTCTGGAGCGGGCTTTACAGGCCGCCGAAGCCGAAAATTCGAACCCGGCAGATTGATTGAGGAGGTTAGCATGTCGTCAATACTCACTTGGAGTACTTATGTAATCGTTTTCGGCGCGCTGGGCGTGCTGGTGCTGCGCGATCGCGCCAAAGCAAAGCAGGCGGTGAAGATAGCCGTCAAGTCGTTCTTCGGGATTTTGCCTATCATGCTTGCCTTCATCGGGTTGATCGGCCTGCTGCTCGGTGTCGTGCCGCCGGAAGTTATCTCTCGTTACCTGGGCCAGGGGGCCGGCTGGTGGGCGACGCTGACTGCTTTTGGCCTGGGAGCCGTGCTGTATATCGCCAGCCTAGTCAGCATCCCGCTGGCAGCCTCACTGCTGCGGGCTGGAGCCAGCGTGACTACTATCGCCGCATTCCTCACCGGACTGATGATGGTGAACACGGTAACGCTGCCGCTGGAGATCAAATATCTGGGCAAGAAGATGGCGTTGAGTCGCAACCTGCTCAGCCTGGTGTTCGCTTTCGCAATCGCGCTTGTGATGGGGATGGTGTTGCGATGAACAAGAAACTTACGCAGCCTTCAGACGTTTTGCAGAAAACACCGGCAGGGGGTATGCCACAGGGCGAGCCTCCCAAGAAGACGGCCAAACAATGGCTGGCGGACTACCGCTGGGTTCTGATCATCGCCTTGGCCGACCTGCTGGTATGGGTCTTCTCTCCTGCGCAAGCTACGCCGGTGATACACAACACCTGGGATTACTTCGTAGAGATGGTGGTCATCCTGATCCCGGTAGTGGTGCTGATAGGACTGTTCGAGGTCTGGGTTCCGAAACAACAGATCGGCAAGTACCTGGGCCGCGAGTCGGGCTGGAAGGGAATTCTGCTTGCGCTTTTGTTCGGCACCGCGCCGACCGGCCCGCTGTACGTTGCCTTCCCTATCGCTGCCATGCTGCTGAAAAAAGGCGCCAGCCCGCTCAATGTGGTCGTATTCCTGAACACCTGGGCGGCCATCAAAATCCCGCAACTGTTGGTCGAAGCCAGGTTCCTGGGGCCGTCCTTTATGCTGGTGCGCCTGGCGCTAACTGTGCCTTCGGCAATTCTAATGGGCTGGTTGATCCAAAAAGGGATTGAGCGGAGCGGCGGCCTGGATCTTGATCCGGCCAGGCCGGAAAACATATCTTGAGAGCGAGGTTACAGATAAGGATGTCCAAGTTCCTGAACAAGTATGTACGGAAGACTCACCGCTGGCTGGCGCTGCCATTCGTTGTCCTCATTTTGACGGCGCTCCTGGCGCGCAACACACCGGCCGGCTCTTTTGCGCAGCGGACACAGCAAATTCTCATGCTGACGATGGCCATCACCGGGCTTTACCTTTTCCTCCTGCCATGGTGGACCAAGTGGACCAGAAACAAAAGGAGAAATCAATGATGCTTATGATTGAAACAAACACCAAGAGGGACATTTCCCTCTCTGGGGTGCTCTCAATGCCGTTGCTTGACGCCGGCAAGGCGCGCGCCCTGCTATTGAACCTGGATGCGGGTCAGGCGGTTGCTCCATGCCAGATGCCCTTCATGGTGCTCTATTTTTTCATTGAGGGGCAGGGGCAGATTCGCATGGGAGACGAGCAGGTCGAATTTCAACCCGGCTCACTGATTGCTGTACCGGCTGGCGCTGTACGCAGTATCTCCGCCGGTCATCAGACACGCGTTCTGGCTGTGCAGATTCCATAGTCCAGGCTGAACAGGGCCTGGGTGAGCCGAAGGAGAAAGAGGTTTTCTAATGACCATTCAAGTGATTGATGTCGAATCCATGCAGAAGTTTTTAGCGAATGAAGTGCAACCCATCGTGCTTCATCAGTCTGAGGGTCTGGTAACGCTTCTCTTGTGTCTGGAAGCGGGCCAGGCGGTTGGGCCGTGCGCCATGACGACGCGGGTTCTTTACCTGGTGTTGTCCGGCCAGGGACAACTAAACGTGGCAGGCGAGCAAGGCCAGTTGTTAAACGCCAGTTCGTTAGTCGTCGTACCGGCTGGCGTCGTGCGTACCCTGTCAGCCAAGGAGCGCTCACGCGTCTTGGCAATACAGGTTGCATGAAGAAATAGCTAACAAGCATAAAGGAGAAATGAGTTATGCGTAAATGGATTGTCTATATTGTCATTGCTGCTCTGATCTTGAGCGGGGCTGGCTGGCTGATTGTGAAACGCCTGTCTGCCATCTCTGCCGCAAGGGACCAGCCGACTGAAACGGCTGCCGTTCAACGCGCCAACCTGATGATGAGCGTCGAGGCTTCCGGCAGCCTGACTCCCCGCGTTGAGGTCTTGCTGGCTTTCACCGCAGGCGGGCGAGTGGCCGAAGTCCTTGTAGCTGAAGGACAGCCAGTGGAGGCCGGTCAGCCACTATTGCGCCTGGATACGACGGAATTGGAATGGCAGGTGGAACAGGCGCGTCTGTCGGTGTCCATCGCCGAGTATGATCTCTCAGACGCAAGGGAAGATTACTGGGAAGGGGATGAGCCGGTACAAAGGGCCATAGCCCGGCTGGAGCAGGCGCAGTTGTCTCTCGAAGAGGCCGAATGGAAACTCGAACAGGCGACGTTGACTGCGCCGATAAGCGGCACGGTTACCACACTATTCGTGGAGCCTTGCGAGATTGCCAATAATGGACAAACCGTCGCCGTCGTGAGCGACCTGGCCGCTTTGCAGGCCGAGATCAACCTGGACGAAACCGACGTGGCGCGTATCGCAATTGGCGCACCTGTTTCCATCACAGTTGACGCCTTCCCGGGTGCGGAACTTTCCGGGGAGGTGATCGACATCGCCCCTACGGCAACTGTGCAATCCGGCGTAGTGCTTTATCCTGTTACCGTCCGCCTGGATCCCACCGACTTGCCTCTTCGCCCCGGAATGACCGCCAATGCAACTATCACCGTTGAAAAACGGGAGAACACCCTGATTGTGCCCTTCCGCGCCGTCGAGACCGAAGGCGGGCAGGCTTACGTCACGCGCCAGACAGATACCGGTTGGCAACGTGTGCCGGTGACGTTGGGACTGATTACGGATACGCAGATTGAAATCCTGAGCGGCGTAGACGAGGGTGACCTAGTGGCGGTGTACGCTAACCCGGTGCAGGACTCCAGCCTGCAAATGGTAGGCCCATTCGGCGGAGGCACGTAACATGATTGAAATCCGGGAGATCAGCAAAGTGTACCAAATGGGTGAAATCGAGGTTCACGCCTTGCGGGGCGCATCGCTGAATGTCGCGCCGGGCGATTGGGTGGCGATCACCGGGCCGTCAGGCTCGGGCAAATCCACGCTCATGCACATCATCGGCTGTCTGGATACACCCACCGCAGGTTCATACCGACTGAACGGCCTCGAAGTCAGTGGCCTGAACGACAATCAGTTGGCCGCCGTGCGCAACGGGCAGATTGGGTTTGTCTTTCAAACATTCAACCTCCTGCCCCGCGCCACAGCCCTCGATCAGGTGAAGTTGCCCATGCAGTATCACCGGGACGGGGCGCGCCTGCCGCGCGTCGAGCGGGTACGGCGGGCACGCGAGGCGCTGGAACTCGTCGGCCTCGGCGACCGACTGCGCCATCGTCCCACAGAACTTTCCGGCGGTCAGCAGCAACGCGTGGCGATTGCGCGGGCGCTGGCGCAACAGCCCTCCATCCTGTTGGCCGACGAGCCGACCGGTAACCTGGACTCCAAATCCGGCGCGGAGGTGATGGAGATCCTGCGTAACCTGCATCACGAACGGGGACTCACCGTCGTGATGGTGACGCACGACCCGAATGTTGCCGCGCAGGCCCAGCGCATCATTCATATTCAAGATGGGCTGGTGGTGGATGAACCAGAAAAGGCGACGCTATGATCACGGATACACTGGAAAGCCTGCAGTCGGCTCTGGAAGGGTTGATTGCCAATAAAATGCGCGCCGGGTTGACCATGCTGGGCGTGGTCATCGGCGTGGCGGCGGTGATCGCTCTGCTCTCCATCGGGCAGGGCGTGCAAGAAAGCATCACCGGCTCGATCACGGGCGCTGGGTCAAATCTGCTCTTTGTAGCGCCTGGCTCGTTTGAGATGGGCGGTGTGGAGAGCCCCAGCGGCAGCGCCGCCAGCATGACGTACGCCGATGCCCTGGCCATCGCCGATCCGCGCAACGTGCCGGATGCCGCCCTTGTTGCTCCCGAGTTTGGCATGAATACCCAGGTGATCTTCGGCAGCGCCAATCTGAATGGCAAAGTCACCGGCGTCACGCCAACGTACCAATCAGCCTTCAGCCTGGAGGTCGCCCACGGCCGTTTCATCAGTGATAGCGATGTGAATAGCAGATCTGCGGTAGCGGTATTGGGTAGCCAGGCAGCCCGCGATTTGTTCGGCGGCTTTGACCCGTTGGGGCAAAGAATCAAGCTCTCCATTCCAGGCGCGGGGGGTGGGCGGGTTTCGCTCACTGTGGTCGGGGTGCTCGCCCCAAAAGGAGGCTCGCGCGGCAACACGGACGACATTATTCTGGTGCCGATCACCACGGCTCAGACCAGAATCTTCGCAGGGCGCAACGCGCTGGGCGAGCCGATTGTTACTACGGTGAACGTGGAAGCCGCTTCGGAAGACCGGGTGGACGCAGTGGCCAACCAGATCACAGCCTTGTTGCTGCGGCGGCACGGTTTCGGTCCCGATGAGGAGGGTGATTTCAGCGTGGTAACCCAGGCCGACTTACTTGCAACTGTCCAACAGGTGACCAACATCCTGGTGGTTTTCCTGGGCGCCATTGCCGCCATCAGCCTGTTGGTTGGCGGGATCGGCATCATGAACATCATGCTGGTCTCAGTCACCGAACGCACGCGCGAGATCGGTTTACGGAAGGCGGTGGGCGCGCGCAAGTCGGACATCCTGGTGCAGTTCCTTTTGGAGGCCATCGTGTTGAGTGTGATTGGTGGGGCGATCGGTATCGCCGTTGGCGTAGGTATCGCCAAACTGGTGGACGCTTCGGGCGTGACCCAAGCGGTGGTCTCTTCGCAGGCCATTCACCTGGCGGTGAGTTTTTCAGTCGCGGTCGGGTTGTTCTTCGGCATCTATCCGGCGAACCGGGCCGCCAGCCTCAATCCAATTGAGGCGCTGCGTTATGAATGAGACGCGCTTGCGCGCCCGACCTTCGACCGGAGCGCAAGACATACTGGCGCGGTGGCTCTCGATCCTGCTGGATAGTTCCGTGATTGCTGTGCCTGTCTTCTTAGGCGCGGCCTGGGCTGAGACCGGCGCGCTCCTGCCTGCCCTGGGCTGGGCCGCGCTGGCCCTGCTCTTTGCCGACGGCGTCCCACTTACCTACATCAATCTGGGGCGGCGTCTTGGCTGGGTCAGCGGTTTTGACCTGCCGCGCCGTCAGGAGCGTGCCCCCTTCATCGCCGTCAACCTGATCGGCAACGCGCTGGGTTACTTTCTCCTGCGCGCGTTGAACGCTCCTGCCTCGCTTTCGGCGTTACTGCTGGTTTACGTGGCGCTGGGCGTCACGATGCTGACCATCTCTAATTTCTGGAAGATCAGCCTGCACGCGGGTGGCGTGGGAGGTTTCGCGGCTTTCCTGACCTGGCTGTTCGGTTCCGCCTGGGCGCTGACTTTTCTGGCAATCCCATTGGTCGGATGGGCGCGCGTATACCGGCGGCGGCACACTTGGGCGCAGGTGGCAGCTGGCGGCATCGTGGGTGCATCCGTTACATTGACCGTTCTGGCAATAGCATTAGGCAATGGTTGAGAATGGCTGAAAAGAGATTACTGGCCGTCTTCGCCCACCCCGACGACGAGACCTTCCGCCCCGGCGGGACGCTGGCCCTTCTTGCCCGGCGCGGGGTGCGCGTGCAGGTGTTGACCGCCACGCGCGGCCAGGCTGGCTCGCGCGGCGATCCGCCGCTGTGCTTACCCGCGGAACTGCCCTCCGTGCGTGAGCGCGAACTGCGTTGCGCCTGCGTCGCCCTGGGCATCGAACTGCCCATTTTGCTGGATTACCAGGACGGACAACTATCAAATATCGCCCCAAGCGAAATCGTCGCCGATATTCTTGACGTGGTCTACCAAGTCCATCCCCAGATCATCCTTACCTTTGGGCCAGACGGCATCTCCGGGCATCCTGATCATGTCGTCATCGGCCAATGCGCTGCCGAGGCTTTCCACCGCGCTGAAGATGCGCACGCTCTCTACACTCTCGCTGTGCCGCAATCGCTCGTCAAAGCGCTCGGCATGACGCAGATCCATGCCGTGCCGGATGAAAGCATCGCACTGCGCGTCGACGTGTCGGAAGTCTGGGAGGCTAAGATGGCCGCCATTCACTGCCACCGCACACAGTTGGGCGAGTCCCCTATCTTGGCATCTCCCGACGAGAAACGACGCCTGTTCCTGGGGCGAGAGTACTTCCGGCGTGCGCAGGCGAGGTCGGAAAAGGACTTTCTCTTGACCATCTGTTCGGCCTTGGAGGCAAGTAACCAATGAACCATGCCATTGAAGTCGACAACCTGACGAAGATCTACGGTCGTCCTGGCTCGGGCGTGCTGGCCGTGGATCACGTCAGTTTTGAAGTGCGCCAGGGGGAAGTCTTCGGCTTTCTGGGCCCAAACGGGGCAGGCAAGACAACCACTCAGCGTATGTTGACTACTCTGCTGGAACCCAGCGAAGGTCGGATCCTCATCAATGGTCACGACCTGGCACACGACGCCTATCCCGCCAAGCGTCAGATCGGTTTGGTTCCCGAGGAGTCCAACGTCTATACCGAACTGACGGCCTGGGACAACCTCATGTTCACTGCGAACCTCTATCGCGTCCCCCGCAGCGAGCGCGCCGGGCGAGCACGTCAACTGCTGGAGACCTTCGGCCTATGGGAAAAGCGGGACGTGAAAGCCGAGAACTTCTCCAAAGGCATGCGCCGGCGGCTGAGCATCGCTATGGCGATCATCCACAAACCGACTCTGCTCTTTCTGGATGAACCCACCCCCGGATTGGATGCACAGAGCGCGCGTGCCATCCAGAGCCTGATCCGCCAGCTTAACGCCGACGGCACGACCGTCTTCCTGACCACCCACCAGATCGAAGAGGCGAACCAGCTCTGCGACCGGGTGGCCATCATCAATAACGGCCGAATTGCCACCATCGACACCCCCGAGCAGCTCAAACGCGCCTTCCAGCGGGTGCAGTCGGTCGAGGTGGCCCTGGAGCCGGATGGGCAGGCCCATGGCAAAGCGCTGGCGGCCTTGCCGGGCGTGACGACCTCCGTCAAGATGGGCGACAAGTGGCGGCTATACACGGAAGACCCTCCGGCGCTGCTGCCTCTGATCATGAGCTACGCCACATCACACGGACTGCAAGTCGTCAGCCTGAACACCCTGGCCCCCAGCCTGGAGGACGCGTACCTGGAGATCACTGGCGGGCAGGTGGGCACGATCAGGCACGAAACACAGGAAGACAAACCCCGTCGGCGGGGAATGGGAGGTCGTCCATGAGCACCCAAGGGGCACAACGTATCAGGGATGAACTGGCGCAGGCCTGGACGGTAGCCGTCAAAGACGTGCGGGTGTATTACCTGCGGCCCGGCATGATCATGTTTGGCTTCCTCATGCCGTTCTTCATGTTCTTCTCGTTCTCGGTGCGTCGGGAGATGGCGGCGGCGGAGGGCCTGGCCCGTCTCCTGGCATTGACGGTCTTCTTCACGGCAGGAGCCACGGGCCCCTTTATCATCCCGTTGGAGCGTCGCATCGGCACTTACGATCGGCTGCTGGCCGCGCCCATGTCGCTGCTCACACTGTTGTTGGGCAAGACAGCCGTGGGGGCGTTTTTTGCCGTTACGGTGTCGACGCTGGCCCTGCTCGCCGGTCTGCTGATCTACGGGACGGCGATCGCCCAACCCGGGCTGTTGGCAGCCGGCATCCTGCTGGGTGCGTTCTCCTTCTCGACGCTGGGGCTGGCCTTCGGTTCCATTCCCACCACCAACCCGGGCGACGTGCAAATGCCCAGCACGCTCTTGCGCTGGGGGTTACTGTTCATCAGCGGCGTGTTCATCCCCTTGAGCCAGATGTCGCCCGCGGCACGGGCCCTCGCCTATCTCTCACCACTCACTTATGCCCAGGACCTCATGAATTACGCCGTCCTGGGAAGCAGTCTGGTCAATCCCTGGCTCGATCTGGGCGTGCTGCTGCTCAGCGGCGTCCTGTTCTTATGGCCCTCGCTCCGCCTGCACCATCGCGCCCGCGTGCTAGGACGGTGAGGCTGCCGGCAGCCTGAGCGACTTTCGGGTACCGCCGCGCCGCACGGCGATGATCTCCGCCAGGATCGCCGCCGCGATCTCCCCCGGGGTCGGTCCCCCCAGGTCTAGCCCCACCGGCGCGTACACGCGGGCCAGGGCCCCCTCGTCGTAGCCCTCGTCGCGCAACTGGCCGAGGATCTTTGTGCACTTCGCCGCGCTGCCGATCATTCCGATGTAACGCACGGGTGTGCCGATGACCTTCCGAAGCGCGGCTGCGTCAGAAACGTGGTCTGTCGTCAACAGGACGACCGATGTATCGTCGGTGAAAGGGACGGTCTCCAGCTCGGGCACGCTGGCGCGGCCAGGCTCGACGTCGACGACGGTCACCACAAAGCCGGCGGCTTCGGCCATCGGCCTGAGAGCACGCCCGATATGCCCACCGCCAGCGATGACCAGCCTCGGCGGAGGGCGGTAAGGGTGAAGGAACACCCGCACCTCCCCGCCGCACAGGACCCCCACCGCATCCGGCCCATCTTCGACCAGTCGGTAGTGCCTGAGACGCGTCTCTCCGTCGTTGAGCGCCACCCGCGCGTCGGCCAGGATGGCGGCCTCCAGTCTGCCCCCGCCGACCGTGCCCGCCGTCGTACCATCAGACAACAGGACGATCTGCGTTCCAGCCTTGGCCGGCGAGGCCCCCGTTACCTCCACCACTGTGGCCAGGACCGCAGGCTGTACCTGCTGGATTGCCTCCGCGAGCACGACAATGGGATCGGACATGTCCTAACCTTCCGGGATGAGGAACGGCACCTTAGCCTGTTCTACGCAGCGGTAGGCGAAGACATACATCCCCGCGGACCAGGCCTGATGAGGGTAGCCCATCGGCCTCCCCGAGCGGCCGTGGCACCACTCGTTGAACTCCCAGTCTTCCTCGACACCCTGGCGGTTGACCTCGGCCAGCTTCTCCAACTCGTGGCGGGCCTTCTCCATCCTGCCGGCCTTGACGAGCGCCGCCACGTAGAAACCCCCGACGAAGGGCCAGATCCCCCCATTGTGGTACTGCTCCGGAAGGTTGAGGTTGTTGTTCCGGTAGTACTCCCGCCAGTCCTTGTTTCCCGGGTGGATGACGGGGTGGAGGACCCGGACCGGGTACGGTTCGGCGATGCCCACCTGGCGCAGGTAATCCAGGATGCGCTTCTCCTGGGCCGCATTGGCCACGTCGAAGAGGATTGCCAGCAGGTTGCCCAGCACGTCGCAGTAATCGCCGAAGTCCCGGAAGGCGACGTAAGGAAGAAAGAAAGGTCGTTTGACCAGCACGGGGCCCACCTGGCTGAGGGTGTGCTTCCATTCCGTGTGACCGGGACAGGTCGGGCCCCACTCGGTTTCGACCTCCGGACCCACCCAGAGGACGATGCGAATCTTGTGGCGCACGTCGTCCGCCATTTCGTTGTAGCGCCCGCTGTCCTTGCCCAGAGCCTGCGCCATCTCGGCCATGGCGCGCAGGACGGCGTACCAGAGGACATTGTCATACAGGATGTTGAAGCGGTTGGCGAGCAGATCGGCCCAGTCGGCTGCCTCATGCACCTCGAGCAGGCCGCAGCCGTTGGAGTCCTGGTAGCGGAGCCAGAGCAGGGCCTTCTCCAATGCAGGCCACTGGGCGCGCAGGAAGTCCCGGTCGCCGTCGACGCGGTATTGGAAGGTATGACCAAGGATGAACCACAGGTTGGAGTCCACCGAGCCAGCGTTGGTGTGATCCAGACGCCCGGTGGCCACACTGACGTTGTTCGGGATGGCGCCAAGATCCGACTGCTGGCCGCCCAACGTTTCCAGCGAGGTGCACAAACACTTCTCGCGGCCGGACGAGAGCAAGGCCCCCAGCGAGGTGATCACGCTGTCGCGAGCCCAGACGTGCGGATACCCTTCGGGCGAGGCCATCAGACCCAGAGGGCTGCATTCGTCTGCCAGGACATCTTTCGCTTTCTCCAATGCCACTTCGGTCAGCTCGGTCATATTTGGACCTTCCTCTCGCTCTCTTGCGGCTAGGTCGTTGAATCAAGCACCTGTCCAAGAGCAGCGGCAACGGCATCCGCCACCTGGTGGACCTCATCATCGGTGAATGCCAGGCTGCTGAAAGGCCCCTGTTTGCTCAGATGCAGGTCCGTCTCCAGGTTCAGGTAGACGTCGGGCACGATGCCTTTCTCCGCGAGCAACTGCCTGGCGCACTCATTGTGGCAGCCATCCATCACCACCAGTTTCTCTATCTTCCGCACCAAGGCAGATTGCCTGGGTACCTGGTTCAAGACGGCCGGCAAAGAGCAGATACCGACCGTTTCGCTTCCCAGGCGTCTCACCACTTCCAGCGCGGCCAGGCCGGTGAGCGATCCGGTGTTGGAGCCCCCGCTGAAGCAGGCGAAAAGCCCCACTCTGGGCAACGCCATCTTGTTCTGCACGTCCATCCCGCCTCCTTATCCCTGTGGCTGTACTCGCTTCCCGGGTTTCCGTGAGTCTTTTCTAGCGCGGTCTCATTGACGTTGGCCTTCAACTCCCTCCAATCAAGCGTCAAAGCATGGTCTCCAGGGTAGCCCGCCGGTCGGCAAAGGAGGCATCGTCTTGAAGGGGTGGGCATTCTTCCAACGTGCGCTTTCGCAGGATTAGCTTTACGGCAAAGGCCAGGCAGGTGGCCTCGCCGCACCGCCCGCAATTGGTGCGGGGGAGCAGTTCCCAGATGTCCAGGTGGCGCGGCGCGCGCTTGCGTTCGGTGATGGCAGCCAGTTCGTGACGGCGCTCCCAGGTGGCGTTAATGGCCTGCGCCAGGGGGTTGTAGGCGATCACGTTGGGCAGTGTCGCCAGATAAGGCAGGACATCATCGAGCGCCCGGGAGGGCTTGCCAACCACGATGATCTTGCCTGGCTCGGCCAGACAGGGAAGCGTGCGGGTGAGGGCAATCGATTCAACGTACAACTCAGCCATGACCTGGCGCCCTCTCGAATTGCTCATTCATCTGTCCCCCCGCCTGGGGCGTCCCTGGCTGCCGAACGATTCTCTTCCCGCCTGCGCCCCAACGGCTGGGGTCGTACTCCTGCCGCATCAACGCCTCGCGCGTGGCATCGATGCGACCCGCCGCCCGGAAGATCACCGGCGATGGGGCTCTCCAGCATGTGCAGAGGACCTCCAAAGCGCTTCGAGGCGCCTCCCTAGCCATGCCTCACCACCCCTCGCAAACGAAGCTCACGTGATGGGCATCCTCAGACTTCTGACAGCCATTGCAGTGGAGTGCCAACAGGTACGGCAGTCTCATCTCGAAACCCAGGTCCAGGTGGCGAGTAGCCCGGCGGCCAGCTTCATTGAGCTCCGTCACGATCACTGCGTTGCTGCTGACACGGAACATCTCCTTCAGGACTCCGGCCGGATCCGGCGCGTGGCAGAGCGCGTCGAAGGCAACGGCAGATCGGTATGACCCGTCCGCAAAGGGTAGCCGTGCCGCATCGGCGTGACGGATCTCCAGGTAATCCGCCAAGTTGCCGGCCGCACGCTCCTGCGCGATGCGCACGGCGCTGGAGGCATGGTCCACAGCCGTGACCTGAAGCCCATGGTGAGCGAGAGCGGCCGCCATGCAGGCGCAGGCGCCTGTCCCCACATCCAGAACCGGCCTCCCGTGGCGGAGACATACCTCCACGACCCGCGCCCGCATACTCTCCGCATCTAAGCCTTGGGGTGTCTTCGCGATTTCCCGTTTCAAGACGGCCAAGACCTCCCTCATCGCGAGTCTGATGTCAGCGTTCTCCAGACTCTTGAATGGCCCGCCACAGGCGTTCCGGCGTCACCGGAATCTGGTTCAACCAAATGCCGGTCGCATCATGGATGGCCGCCAGCAGAGCGGGGCCCAGCGGCAGGAATGGCAGCTCGCCGACACCCCGCGCGCCCCACGGCCCACGCGGGTCCGGCACCTCCACGATGATCGGCTCCATCTTTTCGGGAACGTCCAGGATCGTGAGGATCAGGTACGTGCTCAGCTGATCGGTGATCACCCGGCCGTCCTTCATTTGGAAGTCCTCCAGAAGCGCATATCCCTGGGCCTGGACCACGGCTCCCTCGATCTGACCTTCGACCATCTTCGGGTTTACCGCTTGCCCGACGTCGTCGGCGGCAACCACTCGAAGGACGCGCACCAAACCCGTCTCCAGGTCCACTTCGACCTCCGCCGCCTGGGCGGCGTAGGCGTAAGCGAAGTTGGGCATCGAGCGGCCAGTTTCCTTGGTGAAAGGGGTGGTCTGGGGTGCCAGGTACTTGGACTCCCCTACCGCCGGCCGTTCTTCGGCGCGCCATCGCTGCAATGCCTCTTCCGCCGCGACACGGATGGCGTTGCCGGCCATGAAGGTCATGCGCGAGGCCGAGGCGCTGCCGGAGTCTCCCATCGCGGCCGTATCGGATGTAACCATCGTCACCCTCGGCAAGGGAACCCCAACCGCCTCGGCCGCCATCTGCGCCATGACCGTGTGCGCCCCTTGCCCCACCTCGGCGCCAGCGTGATGGACGACGACGCGGTCGATGTCCGTCGTCCCATGCAGCTCGACACGCGCCCAGCAGTTCTCCTGGTAGCCAAAACTGAAGCCCACGTTCTTGAACCCGGCTGCGAAGCCGATGCCCTCCCTCAAGAAGCCCCGGGTGGGCTGTTTCGGCCTCGGGGCCTTCCAGGTACTGCGACTGTGTTTCCACCCGGCACGTCGGGCGGCGGCTTCGATCACCTGGCGAACGCTGATCGGGCCCGGCGGCTCTGTGCCCACACCGAGCGTGTCGCCCGGGAGCAGGGTGTTGCGCAGGCGGAACTCCACCGGGTCAAGCCCCAGCGCCTCCGCCAGCTTGTTCATCTGCATCTCGGCGATGAAGTTCCCTTGGGGCGCGCCGAAGCCGCGGAAGGCGCACGTCGGAAGGTTGTTGGTATAAACGCCGTACACATCGGCCTTGACATGCGGGATGAAGTAAGGTCCGGTGTGCACGACCGCCCTATTGCCCAGCACCTTGTTGCTGGTGTACAGGTAGGCGCCCGCATCGGCGATGATCTCCGTCTCAGCCGCGACGAGTTTGCCGGCGCGCGTCGCCCCCCACCTAGCACGAATGACCATTGGATGCCGTTTGCCGTGTCCGATGACCGACTCCCTCCGGCTCCAAACGATCTTGACCGGGCGGCGGAGCCTCCAGGCAGCCAGCGCCAGGACGATCTGCACCGACATGTCCTCGCGTCCGCCGAACGCCCCGCCAATCGCGGGGTAGATGACGCGCACCTGTTCCTCCGCCAGATCAAGGGCATGCGCGATCTGGGCACGGTCCGCATGCGGCCACTGCCCGGCGGCCTGTACCGTGACCCGGCCCTCCTCGTCCAGGTAGGCCAGGCCGGCTTCGGGCTGCAGATAGGCGTGCTCCTGGAACGGCAGGCGGAACTCGCTTCCGACAACTTCGTCGGCTCGGGCGAATCCCTCAGCGACATTGCCCTTCCGGATGCGGTAGTGGACACAGACGTTGCTGTCGCCGAGTTCCGGATGGACCAACGGCGCGCCAGGCCGCATCGCGCCCTCGGGGTCTGTGACGACAGGCAGGTCCTGGTACTCAACGTCAATGCGCCGGAGTGCCTCCGCAGCCAGCTGCCCGCTCTCGGCCACGACCAGCGCAATCTGATCCCCGACGAAGCGCACCACGTCCGTCCCTGGATTGCCAGAACCCGGCCCGCACAGCACGGGCTGGTCCGGCTTTTGCAGCCCGTACTCATTGACGGGTACGTCCTTCGCGGTGAAGACGGCCACGACCCCAGGACGCGCCTCCGCCCGGGCGGTGCCCAGCCGGAGAATGCGCGCGTGGGGGCGCTCGGCGAACAGAATCTTCATGTGCAGCATCCCAGGCATGGAGAGATCGCCGGGGAAGAGCGCCTGTCCCCGCACCTTGGCCTCCGCATCCACCCGGGGCATCGATTGGCCGATCACCCTCGTTTCTCCGGTCATGCCCACCTCAGCCTGAGGCCTCCTTGTTGAACAATGCCTGGATCTGGCCACAACACTTCACCACACAGGCGGTATTGATACAGTAGAAGACCTGACGTCCCTCTCGTCGGGCGCGCACGAGGTTGGCCCGACGCAACACCCCCAGATGATGGGAGATCGTCGGCTGGCTCAGGGAAAAGCCACGGCAAACCTCGCTGACGGTCATTTCCCGCTCACTCAGCAGCGTCAGGATATGCTGACGCGTGTCGTCGGCCATCGCTTGCAGGAATTCTTCCAGGCGGCAGCACGCGGCCCTAGCCATCAGCCTGCCGCCTCCTTTGATCGAGAGCGGTCCAGACCCTCTCCGGCGTCGCCGGGATCTCGTGAAGGCGCACGCCGCAGGCGTCATAGATGGCGTTCACCACGGCGGGCGCAACGCCGTCAGTCGGGATCTCGGCGGCCGCCTTGGCCCCAAAGGGCCCGGATGGGTCGCTGCCGCTCACAATGAACCGCTCGATGGGCGGCATCTCATCGGCGCGGAAGATGTGATAGTCGCGCAGATTGCCGTTGAGCAGGCGGCCAGCCTCGTCGAAGCGCATTTCCTCGCACAGCGCGTAACCCAGCGACATCGCCAACCCGCCATCGATTTGCCCCTCCACGCCCGAAGGGTTGATGGGCTGCCCGCAGTCGATTCCGAACACAAGCTTGTTCACGCGCACCTCGCCCGTCTGCGTGTCGACCTCGACCTCGGCGAACTGGGCGCCGAACGGCGGGGCGTACATCAGCGACATGTGCGATTCGGCGGCCTGGATCTGGTGCTGGTCGTGCACGTGCAGCGACTCGAGCGCCACATCGTGCAGCGACACGCTTTCCCCATCCGGGGCGATCGCCTTGCCCTCTGCCAGCCGCAAGGATCGTGGACCACACTCCAGCATGCGGCCAGCGACATCCTTGATCATGAGGGCCACGCTCTCGGCCGCTTTCTTGACCGCCCCGCCGGAGACGTAGGTCGTGCTGGAGGCGTAGGCGCCCTTGTCGAAAGGCGTCAGGTCGGTATCGGCGGCGTAGACCTGAATGTCGTCCACGCCGCACCCCAGGACTTCGGCCGCGATCTGCGCCAGCACGGTGTCGGCGCCCGTGCCCAGGTCGGTCGCACCGAACATCAGGTTGAACGAGCCATCGTCGTTCATCTTGAGATACGCACCGCCCATGTCGATCCCGGGGATTCCGCTTCCGTGGATCAAGGCTGCCATGCCGAGGCCGCGGCGGATATGCGGCTTGTCGGGAACGATGTGCCAGTTCGCGTCCTTTCGCCGCTCCCACCCACTGCGCCTGGCTCCTTCATCGACACACTCCGCCAGTCCGGTCGAGCGCAGGGGATTGGGGAACCCCTTCCGGCCCTCGCCCAGCGCCTCCGCCAGGGCGAACACGTCCCCCACCTGCACCCAGTTGCGCCGGCGGAACTCGATCGGGTCCAGGCCGAGCTCGGCGGCGATCTCGTCCATGTGAACTTCGAGGGCGAACAGTCCTTGTGGAGCCCCATAGCCGCGCATGGCCCCCGCCGGTGGGCGGTTGGTGTAGACCACGTCCATCTCAAACCGCAGGTTTGGGCAGCGGTAGAGCGCCAGCGCCTTCGAGCCGGTGTTGCCCTGCACGGTCAGCGAGTGCCCGCCATACGCGCCGGTCGTCGCCAGCAGGCTCAGCGCCATGGCGGTGATCGTCCCGTCGCGGCGCACGCCGGTCTTGAAGCGCAGGATTTGGGGGTGACGGCTGCGGGCAGCGATGAACTCTTCCTCGCGGGTGTACCCCATCCGCACGGGCTTGCCGGTGACCAGCGTGAGCAGCGCGCAGATGTCCTCGAGCACGATCTCCTGTTTGCCGCCGAAGCCGCCCCCGATGCGCGGCTTGATGACGCGAATGCGTCTGTCCGGCAGGCCGAGCACCGGGGCCAGGATTCGCCGCACGTGGAAGGGCACCTGCGTGGCCGAGCGGATCACCAACCGGTCGTCTTCGTCTAGCCAGGTAAGGCAAACGTGTGGCTCCAGGGCCACGTGTTGTACCTGCGGGACGCGGTACTCCCCCTCGAAAATGCGGAAGCCCTCGGCGTAACCGGCGGCCATGTTTCCGGCCTCGGCCTCGAAATGCGCCGCAATGTTGCGCAGCGGTACAAAGACACCCTCAAAGCCGGAGCAATCCGGCTCGTCGTGAATGACCGGCGCACCGGGCTTGAGGGCGTCTTCGATTCCGATAATCGCCGGGAGCACTTCGTACTCGACCTCGATCAGCGATAAGGCCTGTTCGGCGATCTCCGGTGTCTCCGCTGCAACCGCGGCGACGCGGTCGCCGACAAAGCGCACTTTGGAGTCGAGGATCAGCGTGTCCAGCGGGGACGGCAGAGGATGGGACTGGCCGGCCGTGGTGAAACGCACCGGTTGGATGTCCTGATGGGTCAGCACGGCCTGCACGCCCGCCAGGGCCCGCGCCCGGCTGGCGTCGACGTGGCGGATGCGGGCGTGGGCGTGGGGGCTGTGCAGGATCCTGGCGTGCAGGACTCCGGGCGGGGTGAAGTCGTCGGTGTAGGCCGGTTTGCCCAGCGCCAGCTTCACGGCGTCCACCCGCGGCACGCTTCGGCCGACGACGCGCATCTCCTCGGGGGAGAGTCCCTCGGGGTGCTGGCTCATCCTCAGCATCTGCTCGGGATCATTGTAGGGATCGGGCACGGCACACCTCCCTCTCACCTGGCCACGCACAGCACGGCCTCGACCGGTTTAACGTAACCCGTGCAGCGGCAAAGCACGCCTTCTAGCGCCTCGCGCACCTCGGCCTCGTTCGGGTGGGGGTTCTCCTCCAACAGCGCCCACGCCGCGAGGATCATGGCGGGCGTGCAGTAGCCGCACTGGACTGCCCCCGCCTCGACAAAGGCGGATTGCAGCCGATGCAGTCGCTCCCGCGTCCCGATGCCTTCGATGGTCGTCACGTTTCGGCGATCGGCCTGGGCCGCCAGCAGGACGCAGGCATGGACAGCCTTGCCATCGAGCAGGACGGTGCAGGCGCCACACGAGCCGTCCTCGCAGCCGTGCTTGGCCCCAACGTACCCATGCCGTCGCAGGGCTTCCAGCAGGGTCTCGCCCACTCCAACCGCGAGGTCCTGCTCCTCCCCATTCAGCTTCAACCGGATATCCATGGTTCTACGCCTCCGCCGCTCGATCCCAGGCTTGCCTGAGTGCGCGGGCGGCGACCACCCCGGCCATCTCCCGACGGTACGCAGCCGAGGCGCGCCAGTCGGTCTCGGGCGTCACCCGTTCCGACACCGACCTCGCCGCCTCCTCAATCGTCGCCTCATCCAGCCGGACACCGGCAAGCGCCGCCTCGACCGACGGCAGGCGGACCGGCACTGGCGCCACACCTCCCAACGCCAGGTGGACGGACTTGATCACCACCCCCCGACGAACGACGACCACGGCCGCGTTCACGATCGGCCGGTCACGCGGCGTCGAACCGACCCCGGCCAATGCCCCACCGGCCTTTGCCAGCACACCAGGCAACACGACCTCAGCAATTAGTCCACCGTCAGGCATAATGGTCGAGCGCGACGCAAGGAAGGCCTCAAGCGGAGTCGTCTGACGCGTCGGCGTCCGGAGGTTGACATGGGCTTCCATCGCCAGCAGCGACAGGACAACCTCATCCACCGGGCCACCGACAACCAGCGCGCCCCCCAAAGTGGCCATGTTGCGGATGGCGCGCGGGGCAGATCGCCGAGCCGCTTCCGCCAGGAGACCTCCCGCCAGCGCCCCCACGCTCGGCTGGGACGCCAGAGACTGCAGCGTGGTCATCGCGCCAAGCCACATCCGGCCGCCGCGCGTTTCGAGGAACGCCAGGTTGAGAGCGCTTAGGTCCACGACGGCCTCGACCGTTGGGTCCCGGCAAGCCACAAGCCAAGTGCCGCCAGCCAGGGCAACGGTCCGGGGTCGGTTCCACTTGAGCAAGCGAAGCGCCTGAGTCATACGCTGCGGCCGATGGTATTCAACCAGAGATGACCACATAGTCGCCCTCCACGGAGCTCATCGCTTGAACAGGTTGTCACGAACCTGCGTGATGCCCGAACCGGGCACCTCGATCATCACCTTTCAACCGCCTTCGAGCAGATCGCGCGCCTTGCCTTTGAAATGCCGCTTGAGAAACGCCAGCGCGCCCTCGGCGTCGTCATCCATGAGAATGCGCATCAGTTCGATTGACCTCGGCCTCTTCGAGGACCAGGTTCATCGCCTTCTTCGCGGGTTGGCCTGCCTTTGCAGCATCGACAGAAGGGGTAGCCATCAGTCCACCGCCTCGACGGCCACCGCGCACACCTTGTATTCCGGGATCTTGGCGATCGGATCGAGGCGGCGATGGTCAGATTGCTCACATCGTGCAGGCCCAGGAAGCGCATCATCGCTTGAATTCCCTCAGCCTGGCACCCAGCCGCCTACGGCAGGCTGGGCAGAGCGCCTCCCAGGCAAAACCGAGGACGCGGACCAACTCCGCCACACGCTCCTCCCGCACCCGAAAATCGTGGCTGTCGCAGGCTGACCACAGGCGCTGCAAGCACCCGGCCAGCAAGGCAACCCCAGCGGCTCCACACTGCCGCCGGGCCTGGGCCAGAGCCTCCTCGGCCGCGTAGACGTCCCCGGCCTCCAGCAGATTCCTCGCCGCCTCAACACGCTTACCGGCCTGGCGCAGTTGCTTCAGTGCCTTAAGGCGGGCCCTTTCATGCATCCTGATCCTCGCTCTGTGCCCTCACACGCGTGGCAGACGGCTCTCCGCTGGACGCGTCCGACGCCAGCAGCGTCACGGCGTGCTTCAGGGAGTCGATCTCCACGATCCTGCTCCTGGGCACCCGCCGTGCCTCCCTCAGCAGGGAGTGGAGAACGACGTCCTCCCCCTCCTGCCTGACGATCAGGATGTCCTCGGCGATTCTTTGCGTCCTTCCGTCCGGACCGAGGACCCACACGCTCGACTCGCACATCTCTCCGCCTCGCCCTGGAAACGCGGTTGTCCTGTAGTCTCAGCCCGGTTGATCGAGAGCCTCGCGATACCAGCCAAGCACCTCGTCCTTCGACGGGATGCGCCCGGCACACACCAGCTTTTCGTTGACTACCAGCCCCGGGGTGAACAAGATCGGATACTCCATGATCTCCATAGGGTCTTCAACGTGCACGAGCGTGGCCTCAACCTCGGGGTGCTCCTCGATGATGGCCTCCAGGCCGGCAGCCGCCGCTTGTTCGACGGCATAGCACTTCGGGCAGCCGGGGCCCAGGACTTTGATACTCAGCATGCTCACCCTCCCGATGTCGTGGGCATCTCCTTCGGTCGGACGCCCTTCTTCTCGCATTCGAGGCACAGGTCTGTCGGCCGATTGGTCCAATAGACAATCCCGCACCCGGGGCAGGTCACCTTGCGCAAACCTTTCATGGTCGACACCGGACGCGGTCTCAGTTCCGGCGGTAGATTGGCGAACGGATCACCCACACAACTGCACTGCGGGGGGTTCCCTGCCTTCTGCTCTTGGGAATCAGCCATGACGCAAATCCTCCTTCACCCGATCGCCGGTGCCTCGATCACAATGGACTGCAGCTGGGCGAGTCTCTCTGCATTCTCAGCTTCGAGGAGCGCTGGGCACTCGCCGATCCTGCGCTGTGAAGCCGCCAGCTTCAGCGCGAACGTGAAGCAGGTGGGTTCCCCGCACTGGCGGCAGTTGGTTTGAGGGAGCAGCTTGTAGACGGCCATCGGGGTGGGTCGCTGATGCATCTCGTAGTCGGGCGTGATCTCATCACGCCGCTCCCAGGTGCGGTTGACCAGGTCAATCAACCCCTTGAGTTCCTTCTCCGCGCCCTCGCGGTCCTCCGCGTTGCTGGTGGCGATCTCATAGGGGTGAAAGGCGATGTTGTGCCCGCCCTTCTTCCAGGTCAGCGCATTCGCCTCACGGTGGTAGACCGCGCCGCGCAGTGTGGCATTGAGGTAGGGCAAGGCCTCCAAGATATCGGCCGTCAGGCGCGCCCGGGCAGCGTAGCGCTCGGCGCCCGGCTCGCAGGGCGGGGTGAAGACTTCCAGGTCGTAGTTGTCAATCAGCATAGGATGCCTTCCTCACTCTGAGCGCTGCGCCAGCACGCGGACAGCCAAAGCGAACAATACCACTGCAAACATGGCCAGGACCGCCAGATCGGCCATTGCCGATCCCCATGATCCGCCGCTGAGCGCAGCACGCAGCGCTTCCACGCTGTAAGTCAGCGGCAGCAGACGGGCAATCACTTGTAGGGCCGGTGGCATGGCCGCCAGCGGGACAAAGACCCCACCCAGGAACATCATCGGGAAGCGGATCAAGTTGGCCAGCGTTTGGGCTTCGAACACCTCGCGGACGGCGACCGAGACGAATGCGCCCAGCGCGGAAAACGCCGCCGCAGCGAGCAGCAACGCCAGGACGAGCAGCAACCAGTTGACGCCGCCCGCCCCGAAAACGGCCAGGGTGACCGCCAGTACCACACTGGTCACCGTGAGGCCGAAGGCCATGCCGCCAAGCAACTTGCCGCCTAACAGCGCCGGTAGGCTGACCGGCGCCAGCATCAGTCGTTCCAGCGAACCGAGACGCCGCTCGAAGACGATGACGATGGCCTCCATGGAACTTGTGCCGAACAGGATGGTCAGGCCTAGAAGGCCGGGCACCAGGTCGCGCGTCTCGCCGGGGTTGCGGATGGCGAACGCCAGCACGAAGGCGAACGGGAACAGAATGCCCCAGCTGATATTCGGCGGCTTGAAGTAATAGGCGCGCAGATCCTTCAGGGCAATGTAGAACATGCAGCGCAGATCATCCGCCAGCATAGCCGCCTCCTCGCTTGCCGCCCTTCTCGGCCAGCATGACCTCGGCACTCAGGCCGGTCAGGCGGACGAAGACATCCTCCAGGCTGGGGCCCAGGGTGTTGACCGCCAGCACGCGCTTCCCGGCGGCCTCGGCCAGGGCGCGCTGCACGGCGGCTTCCACGCCATCACTACACTCGAGGCGCCTCTTCTCCTGGCGGCCATCCGCGTCTTCCAGGATCACTTCAACGACGGTCTTTTCCTGCGCGCCGGCTTTTAGCCCGCCCGGCGTATCCAGGGCGACGATGCGGCCTTTGACAATGACGGCCATCCGGTCACACAGGCGTTCGGCTTCTTCGAGATAGTGCGTGGTGAGGAAAACCGTCACGCCCTCATCGCGCAGACCGGCGATCATCTGCCGCAAACCGCGGGCGCTCATCACGTCCAGCCCGGTGGTCGGCTCATCGAGGAAAACCAGGGGCGGGTGGTGGGCTAGCGCGGCGGCGATGGTCAGGGCGCGCTTCATGCCGCGCGAGAGCTTGGCGAAGAGGGTATCCCGCTTCTCGCTCAGGCGGAAACGCTCCAGCAGGGCTTCCGCGCGCGCCGCTCGTTCCCGGCGCGGGACACCGTACAACTGCATACTGAAGACTAGATTGTCCAGGGCGGTCAACTCGTCATACAGGTTGGAGGTCTCCGGCACGACGCCGATGTGTTTCTTGATCTGGGTTGCCTCGGCCGCCAAATCGAATCCCATGATCCTGGCACTACCGGAGGTCGGCCGCGTCAGTCCGGTCAACATGCGGATCGTCGTCGTCTTGCCGGCACCGTTGGGGCCGAGGAAGCCGAACACCTCCCCCTGGCGGACGGCGAAGTCAATCCCATCCACCGCACGCAGGGGCGGGCGGTCTTTGCCCGCCGGGTAGATCTTGGTCAGGCCGGCGGCCTGAATGACATCATTCATAGGTGATGATCCTTCAAGAGGCTGGGCATGAAATCCGATTCAGGATGGCGACAACCGGCCTGGACAAAGAACTCCTGTCCGAAAAACAGCCGCTGGCGCGCTTGGGGCGCGCTCATGATGGGCGTGGAGACCCGTTGTGTGGCGTGGCAAGCCATGGCAGCCTGCTTGGCTTCCCAGACGGGGGAAACGTCCACCCGCAGGGCAATGGCCTCATCCGGCACGGGGTGGACCTGGCGCATCTCCAGTTGCTCGGCCAGGCTGCGCGGCACGGCCAGGGTGTAGAGGGCGGCGATCTCGTCCCAACCGGCGTAGGCTTGGGCGGCGCACTGCCCGATGGCAACGTGGTCGGGATGACCCGACAGACCGTCCGGCCCGAAGCTGAGCATGACCTGGGGTCTGATTTCGCGGGCCACCGCCAGAATCTGCGCCGTGACCGGTTCAGGGTTCACCCGGGCCAGTTGCCCGTCATGGTACTCCAGCAGGCGCGGCGTTTCCAATCCCAGAGCGGCGCAGGCGCAGCGCAGCTCCCGTTCGCGGACGGTTGGCAGCTCTTCCGGCGAGCAGAGCAGCGGCTCGCCGCACGATCCCGCCTGGCCGCGCGTCGCCGTCACCAGATGCACCTCGACCCCCTTCCCAGCCAGGAGCGCCAGCGTGCCGCCCGGGCGAAAGGTCTCGTCATCCGGATGGGCGAAGACTGCAAGGACCCGCCCGGCGCTCATTTCACGGTCGGCCTCCGCCGGGATCGAGCAAGGCCTGGATCTGCGCTTCGGCTTCCGCCAGATTGAGCGGCTCGTCGTCGCTCACTCCCACGTCCTGCCGCCAGATGACCCGCTCGCTGCCATCCACCAGCAGGAGCGCCGGCGCCCGGTAGACGCCAAAGCGCTCCCCCAGGTCGCGTCGCTGGATCAGGTCGATGCGCAGGACCGGTAGGCCGCTGCGGTCCGTCTCATCCCAGTCGGCGATCTGAGCGTCCGCACCCCGGATAGCTCTCATCTGGCAATCACAGCCGCGCGACAGCGTGAAGTACAGCAGCGCCGGGTCGCCCTGGAGATCCAACGCAGGCCGGTACGCGAACCAGCCTTCGTGGACCGCCTTGATCCCCACGATCCAGAGTCCTATGACCGCCAGGGCAAGCACGCCCCAGAAGCGCAAGCCGCCTCTCATGCCAGCCATAGGAAGTACAACCCCACGCCGATGACGATCACACCGGCCGCCCGCTCGATTGCGGACATCCACCGGCTCAGCGCCTGCATGTGTTTCAGGACCCCTGTGAACGTACCGACCAACACCACCGGCACCCCCCGCCCCAGGGCATAGATCAGGAGTAGCGTCGCGCCATAAGCCAGCGCTCCGCGAGCCATCACATAGGTCAGGATGGCGGCCAGGACCGGCGTGGCGCACTGCGAGGCCACCAAGCCAGAGACCAGTCCCAGCGCCAGCGCGCCGGGTGCGCCTTTGAGGGGGATTCTCTCCCGCACACCCCTAAGCCAGCCAGGCATCTCCAGGCGAATCACGCCCAGGATCTGCAAGCCGATCACGAAGCACACCGCCGCCAGCGCGTAGTACCACAGCCGGCTGATGCCCCCGAAAAGACTGCCCAACCAGGCAGCGCCCAGCCCCAGCAACATGAAAGTCAGAGCCAGGCCCAGGGCGAAGAACGAGGACAGCACGAAGGCGCGGCGGCGCGAGACACCCCGCGCCCCGCCCACATAGCCGACGATCAGAGGGATGGTGGCCACATTGCAGGGGCCCAGGCTGGTGACCAGGCCGCCGAGGAAGACGAGGGCGTACCCGGCCAGCGAGGCCCCCTCGAGGATTGTCGCGTCGAATGGCATGCTCATGCCCTCCCAGCATTCCCAACGCCCGCCCGCCAGGACGGCGGCGGAGCCCCGGGATATTGTCTCACCCGCCAAGCGCCTCCAGCGCCTGGCGCAACGCCTCGGGGGTCATCATGCCCACCCGGACCTGCTGGCCTCCGTCCCGGTCCACAAACACCAACGTTGGGATGAACCGAAGCCCCGCCCAGCGGATCATGGCCGCGCTGCCTGGATCATGCACATTCACATCGACGAGGCTGACCGTGGCCTCGAACTCCGGATAGACCTCGGCTACGGTGTCCATCATCTCTACACACGAGTGGCAGTCAAGCGAATGGTAGAAGACGAGCACCGGGCGCCCGGCGGAGAGAGCCCTCTCCAGCTGTGCCTCCGGCGTCAGAGCGGAGCCGGCAGGCGTGTGAGAGGACGGTTTCGCCATCAGGACAGCGACGATTGCCAGGCCCACCGCCGGCAGGATCAACCACCTCTGACGAGCGCTCTGGCGCCTCGCCTGGCGCTTGCTCACCGCCCCTCCCTGGTCTGGAGGCCCCGCCAGGCGCGAGGTGCCTCCAGTCTGAGCATGAGGATGAGTGTGATCGTCACGGCCGAAGCCAGGCACCACAGGCAGACGGCCCGGATGATAAAGGCCTCCAGGAACGTCAGGTACAGGGAGAAGATCGTTCCGAACAGGGCGATGCCGAATCCAGTCAACCCGGCCACAGCCGCCACGCGCCCGGTCGCCCGGCTCTCGACCGCCCAGGCGGCCAGGATCAGGAGATAGGCAAGGACGCCCAACGCGCCAAGCGGCAAGACGCCGAACAACCGCGCGTACGGGCTGGTCTGGACCGCATTGCAGTCGCCCACCGGCCCGCACATCGCCTCGACGGATTGCGTCTCGACGTACGCCAGGTAGGCCGCCACCACCAGCCCGATCAGCGCCAGCCAAGGCCAGACCCGATCGGCCCAGCGGCCCTGCGGCACAGGCAGGCGGGGCGAACGGAGCGACGCCAGGGCGTAGAGCACCGCCGACGCCGTGCCCGTCAGCACGGCGACCGCTAGGGCGAAGCCTTCCGGTCGAGCGGCGGGTGAGGTCCCAACACCGGGAAGCGGGGCCAACGGGGTGCCCGCGGGAAGCGCCGCCGCCAGGGCAGGCAGTTCCGGCAGGTCGACACCGCCCTGCGCCAAATAGTGCTCGATCAGGCCCGGCAGTTCGTCCCTGACGCGGCTGGGCCCGACCAGGGCATGCTCGCCGATAATGAGAAAGGGCACGCCCGTCCCTTCTCTGGGAATGCCAAAGCTGGCGGCCACTTCGAAGAGCCGGTCCACGTCCTCTTGAGTCGCCACCTCAATCAGGACCAGATCGAGCTGTGAGCCGTATTCGGCTTGCAGCGGCGGGAGGATGTCCCGGATAACCTCTTCGCAAGCAGGACAGCCGGCCATCCAGAACATAGCCGCCCGGACCACCGGCCCATCCGCCACCGGGGTCTGGTTGCGGTATGCGCCCCAGGCCGTTGCCTGTACAGCCGCGCGTGTGGCGGATACATCACACTCAGAGCAGTACGCCGGCGCGGTCGGGGTCGCGGTCGCCTCCGCCCGGGCCGGCGCGGCGGCTGCCTGGCCGAGCAGGGCCAAGCCGAGAGCCAGGAGGGGAAGCAGGTACACACGGCGAAGAGGCTGCATGGGCGGCTGCGCTCCTATGTGGGTGTAAGGCTACCGGTTCGCGTCCTGCGATGTCACCACGTCACAAAGAACCTCCCAGGGCCGCCATGCACCGCGGAAGCCGAATCGATGACCCATCAACTGGCAGACGGAACGGCCGGACCCGCACGGCGACCGAGAGCCCAGAATGGGCTCGCCATGCTTGCGAGATGCGCAAGCGCCAGCCCGGGCCGGCCGGAGAACATACCTGGGGATCGGCACACGAGACCAACGCCGGCTCATCTCAACCTGGTCCCCCGGACATCGGGGATCCTGCCCGGGCGACCCTGCCGCGCAAGAGCCGATACCGCTGGCTGGCGGTCGGCGTTTGCAGGATCATGGCCCGGGCCACTCCCGTGATCTGCGCCTCGAGCGCTTCAGGCTCCGCCTGGGCTGGCTGCCCGTCTTGGCACTCCAGCGGGGGCGGCGCTTTCACTCCCAGAGCAGCGCAGGCACAACGCAGCTCGCGCTCGCGCAAGGCAGGCAGGTCTTCGGGCGCGCACAGCGGTGGAACGCCACAAGGTCCTGCCTCCCCACGCCTTGCAGTCAGCACCTGCGCCAACAATCCCAGCCTGCTCAGCAAAGCCAGCCTCCGGCCTGGGCGGAAGCCCTCGTCGATGGGGTAAGCAGAGACCGCCGGCAACACCGGCTGCACTGCTGTCCAACTTCCTATTCCGAAGGGCAAGACACGGTCTCTGGAAACCACCTACACACCCACCTCGGTTCTCGGTGCCGGCATGAGGTCAAGCACCGCCTGCGCCAGCCCCTCGATCTCTGGACGCATGACGGACTCGATCTCGCCCGCGTCGCACATCGCCGCCAGTTCGGGATCGAGGGCTAGCCTGGCCAGCACTGGCGCGGCGGCAGCCGTGGCTAGCTCGTCTGCGTGGCTTGGCCCGAAGATCTCGTAGCGCCTGCCGGTGTCCGGCGCGACGAAGCCAGCCATGTTCTCGACAATGCCGAGAATGGGAACACCCACGGTCTGGGCCATGCTGACCGCCTTGCGGACGATCATGGTCGACAGTTCTTGCGGCGTGGTTACCAGAACGATCCCGCGCAGCGGGAGGCTCTGCATCACCGTCAGGGCCGCGTCGGAGGTGCCTGGCGGCAGGTCAACCAGAAGGTAATCCAGCTGCCCCCAGCGTACGTCCTGCCAGAACTGCTTGATGGCGCCGGAGATGATCGGTCCCCGCCAGATGACGGCCTGCCCCTCTTCCTCAAGCAGGAGGTTGATGGACATCAACTTGATCCCGCCCCGGCTGATCGCCGGCTCGATGCCCTGCGGCCCGCCGGACAGTGGTCCTCGGATCCCAAACAGCTTTGGAATGCTCGGCCCGGTCAGGTCGGCATCGAGCACGCCTACTCGCTGGCCGGCTCTCGCCAGGGTGACGGCCATCAGGCTGGTGACAAGAGACTTGCCCACGCCGCCCTTGCCACTCATGACCCCGATGATCCGCTCGACGCGGTTATACCCGGCAGCCGCGCCCGGTGCGTCGGCGCCGAGCGCGGCCATCCTTTCCGGTTCACTCATGGCTCCTACCCGGACCGCGACGCTGTTCACACCGGGCAGCCTTTCGACCGCAGCGCGCGCTTCCGCCACCAGCTGATCGCGCAGCGGGCATTCCGGGATGGTGAGGGCCAGCAGGAACTCCACCCGGTCGTTCTGCACTTGGATCTCGCGCACCATGCCCAGATCAACAATGCTGCGGTGCAGCTCAGGGTCCGTCACGCCCTGCAGGGCCGTAAGAACCTCGTTTTCCGTGGCCATTCCTTCTCCTCTCGCGCGCCGTCGGCCCAGGCGCTTCCTTGAGCTTCTGCACGAGGGCCTTGGGCAGGCTGTCCCGATTCATCTCGTCGAGGGCCTGCACGGCTATCGTCATGCCTCCCAACCGCCTCGCCAGCGCCTCCGCCAACGACGGGCGCAGCGAAACGAGGGCCAGTCGGTAGCCCGGCCGGCGCAGCACATCGTAGGCGTTCGTCAATCCCAGGCCCTGTTCGATCTCCAGAGGCCCGATTTCGTCAATCACCAGCAAGTCGCAGGCCGGCAGCGAAGCCAGCACCTGCTGCCCCCAGGCCAGTGCTCTCTGCTCAAAGACCCAGATGCCCACCTGCGGCCCCTGGCTTTCACCATGCGCTCGCGCCAGGGTCCGCCAGCTGTGACCGTGGATCTCGTAGAGAACGATGGCGGCCTTTGCGCCGTCCCGGTACAGCGGAACCGAAAGCAGGCCGGCGGCGCGAAAGCCAGCTGCCTTCGCCAGCTTGACGGCACGCCGGCAGGCCGTCGTCTTTCCCATGCCTGATGACGCAACCAGAATGACAATGCTCATTCCCCGAAGATCCGTTTTGCAGTGCCCTCGTCCATCCGACAGTCGTGCCGACGGAGCGCCGCGAAAGGGTTGATGGTCACGCCGTCCACCACAATGCCAGGCGAAGCGTGCAGGTCGTACGCCTCCGCCAGAGACTGTCCATCGGGCGACTCCAGCTCGATTCGCTCGAAGGGCAGCCCGCGCTGTCCCAGGTACTGCATGATTCTGCGGCTGCGCCGCCAGCCGGGCGCGGCAGGAGGGCGCACCGGCGGGCCGTCATCCCGCCTCCAGCTTGGCCTGCAGTCGGTGGGTCTTCTCCATAGCGCTCCGCGCCGCGTCCTGCAGCACTTGGGTGAGCGCGGCTTCGTCCACAGTCTCCATCGGCGTCAGGCCTTTCAGTTGCTCGAAGGTAAGGTCCGTCTGCAGGACGAGCGAGGCCGTTCCGCGCATGGCCTGCGCCGCCACGGTGCGGGCATCCGCGGGAGACAGACCCGCCTCCATCCCTGCCCGGGTCATACCTTCCAGGGCTGGAAGGAGCGTGCGCATGGCTGCGCCGGTGAGCCCCACACACCAGTTCATCTGGTCATCCCGGACCCCAACGGAGCGGCCCAGCTCTGCCAAGAGCGTCTCGACCCGTTCTCGCACGCGAGGCTCAACCGAACCTCCGTACACGACCGGATTCATCCCCTCGCCGATAAGTGAAGGGGCATTCGGCATCACCCGAACCACTGCCACACCAGGCGGCACAGCCGCCTCCAGCCGAGCAAGCGACACGGCGGCCGCAAACGAGATGACGGCCTGGCCGGGGCGCAGTCTCGCTTTCAGAGCGTTCAGAGCCTGCAGTACGGCTCCCGGAGGCGTGGCCAGGAGAAAGACGTCAGCGGCGCCCATGGATCCATCCCCCAAACGCGCCGCCCGGACACCGAACCGTGTCGACACTCGCTCGCAACGTCCCGCCTCCTCTTCGGACACCAGAATGTGGTCCGCCGGAACGCCCGCGGAGCGCAACCGCTCCAACAGGATGGAGCCGACATTCCCGGCTCCGATGATCACCCAGCGGCTATCGCCCAAGATGTCCACCGTCACTGCCCTCGCGACCCACGATTACTCGCCTCGCGGCGCACAGCAGCCGCCGGTCGGCGGTCGCCGGCTCCCGACCATGACGGCCACGCTCCCGAACGTCTGCCGCGTCTCGTGGCTCCCGCACTTCGGGCAGAGCGGCTGCCAGCCAGACTCCTTCTTGGCAATCGAGGCGAAGGCCTCGAAGCGTGTGCCACACTTGTTACACGCGTAGGTATACATCGGCATCGCGTATGCCTCCACCCGGACAGGGTCACGAACGCGAGCGGCGCTCGCAATAGACGCCGTATTCGCGTCGCAGTGCGGCCGAATACACGGCCTCGATGCTGGCCTGGTGGGGAATGTAGTTCTTCTGAGCGCGCACCATGCCCACCAGCTCCTCCTCGGTGACCGTATCCGGCGTTCGCCCCATGGCTAGCAGTTGTTCGAAGACCTCCTTCAGGCCGACGATCCCAACCGTGATGCCGTCCTCCGAGAGGCGGAGTTGCGTCACGCTGGAATCACCTTTCGGGCAACAGGCCCCGGTCATCGTCGGTCGGTCGCTCACGGCAACGTGTCCTTCGACTGGAGCGCCGACCGCAGGCTCAGCAACATCAGGGCAGTCACGATCATCGCCGAGGTCAGGCACCACGCACAGACCGCGCCGATCACGAATGGCTCCAGGTAGGTCAGGTACAACGAGAAGAGCGCACCCACGACAGACGTGCCGAACACGACCCGCGGAGCACACGCGGCCAGGCAACCTGTCCCCACCTGGCCCCACAGCCAGACGACAAGGATGGCCGCATAGGCGATCACGCCCAGGACTCCCACTGGAAGGAACCCAAACAGCCGGGCATAGGGACTGCTCTGCACCGCGTTGCAGTCGCCGACCGGGCCGCAGACGGCTGGCACGGCCTGGGTCTCCACGTACGCCAGATAGCCTGCCACCCCCAGGCCCAGAAGCGCCAGCAGCGGTATGCCCAACCGCTCCCAGAATGTCCCCCGCCGTCTTCTCTTAGATTGGGGGATGCGCAGGAAGGCGACTCCGACGTAGGTCAGGGCAATGACCATCCCGGCCATGATCCCGACTGCCAGGCCGAAGCCGTCGGGACGGACGAACGATCGATCTCCCGGATCGGTTGAAGAGGGGATGCCTGCGTGCGGGGTAGGCGTTGCCCCCATCCTCGTGGTCTGAGAACAAGGTACAGCCGGCAAGCACCCAGAAGGGGCATGCCCAGCCATGGGCAGGAGCGGCGCCAGCGCGCTCACCTCGGGGTAATCGACCCCGCCCTGAGCAAGGTAGTCCTCAATCAGCCCAGGAAGCTCCTCCGGGATCTGCCCTGAGCCAATCAGCACATGTTCACCGATGATCAGGAATGGGACGTGAACCCCATCCCTGGGAATCCCCACTTCCGCCGCTACCTGATAAAGAAGGTCGAAATCCTGCTGGGTCTTGACCTCAACTAAGAGGATATCGAACTGAGGACCGTATGCTCGCTGGAGAGGCGGCAGGACCTGGCCAAGCACGTAGTTGCAGTGCGAGCAGCCATTCATCCAGAACATCACGGCTCGGACGACCGGCCGTTGTCCTTCGGGGGCAACGGTCTGCGTGCGGAACAGGGCCAGAGAAGTCGCAACGACCTGCAGGTCGAGGCACTCGTGGCACGCCTCGGACGTGGCCGTCGGTGTTGTCAGCCCCGGGCTCGGCGTAGCTAGATCCGCCGCGCCCGCTTGCGGGCCGTGGGCGACCGACCCAGATCGAGCATGCCATACCGCGATCGGTCCGGGGATCCCGGTGCCGGGGCGGCCCGCGCCAACCAGCAGCCCTAAGCCCGTGACCAGCACGCCGAGGCGGATAGCGAGTGGGTTCATGATGCTTCCTGTCGATGCGAACTGCGTCAGTGCAGCCTCTCGCTGTGGTCAATGATCTCCCCAGAGATCACAGCCCGAACGGCTTCGTCGATCTCCGGGATATCGGTCAGGATCGGGCGGATGCCGGCCTGGCGCATGGACTCGTAGGCGCCGGCGCCCATGCCACGGGCCAACAGCACGTCACAGTCGGCGATGGCGGCTGCCATGCGACTGTGCCGACTCTGTGCTGCCGGGTCGAATCCGTGACCGCGCGGGTCGGCTTCCTGGCCGTGCTCCTCGTGGGTATCTCCGGCGAACTGGGCATGTCCCATTTTGTCACGGGTCTCGCGCGCCACGATCTTCCCGTCCTCGACGGTAACGACGACGTAGAATGGGGCGCGGCCAAAGTGCTGGCTGATGGTCTTTCCATCTTCAGAAACGGCAGCGATTCTCATGATTTCTCCTTGGCTTCGGCTGCCTGCGCCAAAGCGGCGAATTCAACACCCAGCGGCAAGTTGATTTCGTCGGCGATCTCGGCGAAATAGGGTTTAACCAGCGTCGTGGCGGCCTCCCGGTCGGCGATGCGCGGGTGCTCGTACACCTGCCTCCTCAGTGCATTGAAGGCGTCGATCTCGCTACGCTCCAAGATTTCGCCACGCTGCTGACGTGCGATCAGTTCTGCATACAGGGCGAGCAGGCGTTTCTCCAAGCCAACAGCTTCGGGGTCCGCTTCGCAGTCGGCCGACGCTTTGAGGTACTTCTGCACTGCCCCGTTGCCGTGTAGGGCTTCGCCCAGGGCGCGGGCGGCGGTTCGCAGTTCTTCGGTCAGCATGGTTCAGTCTCCCCTATTGGTGACTAGCCGCCGCAGCCACAGCCGCTACGCCTGGCGCTTGGGGCAAAGGGAACCCCGGCGGCTTGGCCGATGGCTTCGTCCACGGCGTGGAACAGGCGCATGACGGTCTCTTCCACCTGTCGGTAGGCGCGGAAGGATGGCAGCGAAGCGAGTTCCGCTTCCAGCGTCGTCAGCGCCGCCTGCTGTTCCAGGGCGTCGCCTTTGCCCCACTGCAGCGCGATGTTGCGCTCGCGGATTCTCGCCGAAAGCCGCTGCACATCGGCATCATGATTGACTTCATTGAGCGCCTGCAGGTAAGCCTGGTATTCGGGCGTGTCGAACAGGAGTTTGCCCAACGCCCGCGCGGCCTGGGCGGCTGTCCGCTCCGTTGCGGCAGGCAAGACAGGGGAGATGGGGATGGTGGATGGTTGTGTACTCATCATTCCTCTCCAAGTGGTCTAATTTGCGGGTTCCAGGAAAACCAATTGGCTCTCGGCAGCCGGAAAAATGTTGGCTTCAACTTCCAGGGCTTTGAGAATGGCCGCTGGCACGACACAACTGTTGCGGCACAGATACTCGCCTGCCAGACGGTACACCTGTGTGTCCAGGAGCGAGGCGCTCATCTCGTGGGCAATATCCAGGGTCTTGAGCGCTTCAGCCAGCTTCTGGACGTGCTCGCAAGTGGTGACGAACTCGACTGCGACGTGCGTCATATCGGTGCGGCGAGCCTCGATGGTGGTTTCCTGGTTACACTGTCCGGCTTTCACCCAGATCGTGCTCATGGAGATCTGCCTAGACCTGCAGCAAACGTTTCATCTTCAAGAGCGCCTGAATGTTCGGCGGGCACAGGCCGCATTCCTGCAGCCGGGCGTACAAGAGCTGGAGCATGCGCTGGGTCACTTTGAAGAAGGTCTCGGTATCTTGCAGCCCTGCCAAGTCGAAAGCGGCCACAGAGACTGACCCCAAAGCACGGGCCGATACTCCCAAACGGTCAGGACGCATCCAGGCAGCCCAACCGAAGGGCTCGCCTGGCGTGGTCAACTCGGTGGCGCTCTCCCCGCTGCATTGCCCCGTTTCCGTCACCATGGTTAACTGCAGAGCTACCCGCCCCTGGCGTAGGAGAAACAGCCTCTCATCCTGACCGTCGGCCGGCACGATCGTCTGGCCAGGGGCATATGCACAGATGTTTCCGCAGTTCGCCAGCATTCTCAATTCAGGTTCACTCAACACGACCGCCAGTGGACTGGCGCGCAGCACCTGGATGACCTTGCCGCTCATGTCAACATGCCTCTGCTATCGGTCGAAATCATGGTCTGCACTCTCCCATGCACAGACAGCGCCTCGCCGCGCCGCGGAACGGATGGCCAGCACATGGGCTATCTCCAACGAAGCCCTGCCTCGGTCAGGCCTTAGGCTTCAGCCTTTTCCGTGCGGGCCACGTCGTACCGATCGCGGTGATCCCGCAACTCGTCCTTCGACTGGCGGAGCACCTTCCGCTCTCGGACGAGCTGTCGGATGTAGCCCCTCGAAGGAAACTCGATCGCGTCGTACAGGCACAAGGTGGTGCAGGTGGTACAGCCGACCATGCACGTCTGGGGCGCGACAACCACCGGCCGGTTGTTCTCGTAGTCAAAGGCATAGACACCACGTACGCAGGAAGTCGCGCACATCCCACAACCCACGCACCGCTCGGCGACGATTGTGGGCTGCCACGCGATTGCGCTGCGCGCGATGCCGTGCCAGGCATTCTTCTTCGACTCAGATATCGCCATCCCTCCCACGAGAAGCGGCTCGACCGTGTCCCTCAGCGGCCGGCAGATGGCGCACACCGTCTCCCAGGTGTCCTTCAAGGCGAACGGGTTCAACTGATAGTGGATGCTCGCCCCTTCCCGGCCGGCGATGACCACGCCGGCTCGCCGCAGGACACCTAGCTGCTGGGAGACGTAGGGTTGTCGGCGCTGCGTGAGCCGAACCAGCTCGTTCACGCAAACGGGCCCTCGCATCAGCGCTTCGAGGATGCTCAACCGCACAGGGTGGGCCAGTGCCTTCAGGACCTTCGCCTTCGACGGAACCATGCCCACGGGACCCGCCCCTCTCCAGCAGCCGGGCTAGCGGATCATCCCCCGGATGATCAGATCGACCGCCTCGTCCTCGTCGAGCCCTCGCGCCAGGAGCGATTCAAGCTCTTTGCGATTGACCGTGCCGATGGCGGCCTCATGGGTCACTTGCGCCTGGTCGTCGCGTACAATGACCACGGGCATGTTCTCCGCCCGAGCGCCATCACGCACAACTTCCGAACAGTCCATGTGGCCGCGCGCCCCGGGGGCATTGCCCTCCATGGTGGTGAACACCTGGCTGACCGCCGACCCGCGCACGGCGACACGCGTTTTCGCTAGGCCGCGCGCACCCGCGCCACTGAGACGGACGGTCTCGTGAACCACGATGCGATCTTCGCCCCCGCCGTAGGCCTTCGTGGTCAGCTGAGCCAACCCATCTTCACCGACATCCACGTCATAGTCGATGTCGAGCAGGCCGACGCGCCCGCGCGTCAGGCTGAAGGTGCTGAGGAACTCAGCCCCCCGCCCCACCACGACTTCGGCGCGAGGGCGCACCTCCACGCCGCCTGTGGGGCCGTGGTAGTGCTCCTCGGTGTACGTCAGGTGGGCTCCTGCGCCCACCTGGATCCGGGCCTGCATCAGGTGCTCCACCTTCACAGCGTTGGGAAACGAACAGTGCGCCAGAAACTGCACCCGCGCTCCCGGGCCGATCTGATAGTCCGCCAGGATTTCTTGCCGTCCCTCGGCCGGGATCAGGCCAAAGCACAGGTGCACCGGCCGCTCGATGAGGGCGTCTGGCTCAACGACAATCCGCGCCCGCACACCATGCTCGAGCGGCTCGGCCTCGAAATGGACGCCCGGTACGCCGTGGGCCACCAACACCTGATTGGAGCTGATCACCAGGGTGGCGACATCCGGTAGCTGAAGCGCCTGTGGATCACCCCCAGCCTCCCGGTAGGCCTCCAGCATGGCTGCCATTTCGCCGGCCCATGCGGGTTTCTCGCCAGCGATAGTTCGGTGGGACACGCCCGTTGTAGTCATGCGAACACCCGAGGCGTGGCCATCACGCGGACGCCGGGGAACGAGCCGGGCCGTTGCTGGCCAGAGCGGCCTGCACTTCGGGATCAGCCTCGTTCCACGGCTGGGCTCCCAGCGATTCCAGGTGCGGGCGGCAGCGGGCACTGTAGTACTGACGCGCCTGGCGGGGCTGACCGGTGAACAGGACCTGGCCAGCGCACATCAACGAGGCAACGTCCGCGGTTGCCAGGAGCTCTTCGCGGTGTGTGATCAACAGCACGGCGGTGCCCTCGGATGCCATGCCGCGGATCAACTTCTCGATCTCGACGAGCGAGAGCACGTCGATGCCCGAGTCGGGTTCGTCCAGGATCGCCAGTTGAGGGTGCATGGCATAGACGGCGGCCAACTCCACCCGCTTGCGCTCGCCGCCCGAAAGCGTCTGGTCGGCGGCGCGGTAGCCATAGGTCTTGGCGGGCAAGGCCACGGCCTCCAGCGCAGCCACCGTCCGCTCACGGTCTTCCCCATGGACGCCCAGGCCGACATACTTGCCCACCGGGATTCCCTCGAAGCGAGCCGGTTCCTGCCAGGCCAGGGTGATCCCAAGCCGCGCCCGCTCGGTGATCGAAAGGCCGGTCAGGTCACGCCCGTCGAAGAGCAGGCGACCCGTGTCCGCCACATAGCCCTCACACCCCATGATGGCATATGCCAGGCTGGACTTCCCCGAACCATTGAGGCCTACCAGGGCATGAACCTGACCGGGCTCGACCTTCAGGTCAACATTCCGCAGGATCTGTCGACCGCCTCGAATCAGAGAAAGACCTTCAACGCTCAAGATGGGTTCCGCCATCTGTGCTCTTCGCGCCTCCCAACGCAGCGCACTTACCATGCAATCTCGGCCACAACTTGCTCGGAGGGTCTCCTGAGTCGCTGCATAGCCTCGCGACGCCTCGGCCCGAGGGGGAGAGAAACGCTCGAGGCTGCGCCCGCCTCTGCATGCCATGCCGTTGGTTCCGGCCGGACAGCGGCATCCCGCGAAGACCCACCACGCCAGTCGCCAACCCATGCTTCATTCAGCATTCCGAATATAGCTTATAGCAAACCGGTCTCTGGGCGCAGTGACGTTGGTCAAGGCACTGGGATGACATCTGTAACCGGTTGACGGAAGGCTGTCCCACCCGGTGCTTCCACGAAGGACCTCCATACCCTCCCCATTCAAGGGTTGGGCCGTTGACCGCCTTTCCCGCAAGCCGTCCCCCCCTCACCGCCAGCTCCTCGCTTCACTTAATGCCTGGGGGACAGGGCCCGTCCGGGCCCGCGCCTGTCGGTCTGGGGCCATGACGCCGGGCAAAGCGGTCGCACCAGGCATCAGCCTCCGCCTCCTCGGGGACCAAGGGCTGCTGTCACCTCGTCAAGGGCTTAACCGCCGTCCAGATGAATCGCCCTTTGAACTTCAGGGCAACGTCCATTGGGATGACTGGTGCCGGCGCTTCGAGAAGAGGACCCATCGACGTGGCAAACACCTGATCGGAGTAGATGGCAAGAAACGACACATCCACGGCGATCGTCAGCTCGCAGTCGTGAGTCGATGATCTGGCCCAGACGCCGAATGGAGCAGCCGCGCTCACCCACGCGCCGGATCCGGGTGGCACACGATCAGATGATCGGCGGAGACACCCACGCCGCGCACGCATCCAGGCAGAATACGGCCGATATTCATTGCGCCAATCCATGCCAATAGCTCATCGCGCAACGCATCCGTCATCCCAATCATTCCCCGGGGACCGCGCCCGGACTGACACCATTCGCCTCTACGGAGATCGCCTGCCCCTGGCCACAGGCCGCACATTCGCACTGGATCGTGGTGTGGCGGATCTCGAAGCCCGCGAGCAGGGCGTCTTTGAGGGCTGCCATGATTTCCGCCGTCTGGCTGAGCGCCTGGTCCTGCAAGACGACGTGGGCGCTGAGGGCGACATATCTCGGAGCCACCGTCCAAACGTGCAGATCGTGCACCTCGGTGACACCCGGGATACGGCGCATCGCATCGGCGATGGCGCTGGCGGTCATGCCTGCGGGCATGCCTTCGGCCAGGATGTGGATGGATTCTTTCAGCACCCGCCCGGAACTGAACAGGATGAGCAGACCGATCAGCACACTGACCAGTGGGTCGAGCCACAACCAGCCGGTAAACAGGATGGCGATACCTGCCACAATCACGCCGACGGAGGCCAGTGCGTCGCCCAGGACGTGCAGGAACGCCGAGCGGGTGTTCAGGTCGGAATGGTCATGCTGTCGCAGCATAAAAGCTACGACAAGATTGACCCCCAGCCCAAGGACCGCGATCACCAGCATCGGTCCGGCCAGAACCGTTTCCGGGTTTTGGAAGCGGCCCCAGGCTTCGCGCAGGATTTCAAAGGCGATCAACAGGAGCGTAGCGCCGTTGGCAAGCGCGGCCAGCACCTGCAGGCGATGAAAGCCGTATGTGTGGCGATCGTCGGCCGGCAGGGCGGCGGCACGCATGGCGAGGAAGCTCAGCCCCAGGGCGAAGACATCCATAAACACATGCGCCGAGTCGGAAAGCAGCGCCAGGCTGCGCGTCCACAAGCCCCCGGCCAATTCGGCCAAGAAGATCAGGCCTGTCAGGGCCAGCGAAAGGAGAAAACGGCGGGCTTTAGCTTCTTGGACCAGTAATGAACTCATGAGGCCTCGTTCCTACACAAAGATGTCGGTCACGTCGCCTCGCCCAACCCTTGGACGGGCCAAGACGAAGTACTCGTGGCATGCCAGCTGTCCTGCTTCTTCTTCGGGGTCGCCCGGATACGGCGGCTTCTGACTCGCATGGCATTGCATGGCGCGCACCTTGGTCACACGGTAAGCCCCAACGTCGATGGCTGTCGCAGGGCCACTGTCCGTGTCCTTCGAAGGCAGAATCCCGCATCCCTGTCGGGTGGCTTCGGAAGGGACCAGATAGAACAGGCGCGCAGGCAGGTGAGCGCGCTCGAAGGCCTGGGTCACAAGCTGATGGACGGCGACATGATCCGGATGGCCCGAGATGCCATCTCGTCCGAAGGTGATCACCGCGTCGGGCCGTTCCTCCTCCAAGAGACCGGTCAGTCTATCGACCACCTCCTGCGGGTCGGCCTGCGAGAGTTGGCCGTCAACGTAATCCAGGAACTCGACCCGGGCCGCGCCCAGAGTTCGAGCTGCGGCGCGCAACTCCGCCTCGCGAATCCGCGCGGTTTCGGCCGCGCTCATGCCAGGCAGCCCCGCTTCTCCGCGTGTGGCCGACACGAGCACCACGCGCGCCCCTTCAGCGGCGTATTTTGCCAGTGTGCCGCCGACCGTAAAAGACTCGTCATCGGGATGAGCAAAGACAGCCAGGAGCACCGGGGTCATTCTTTTCTGTCAACCCTCACAAAGTCCAGCAGCAGCCACCGACGCGGTCCCGCGGTAAGTTGGGCTGGGCACCGGCACAGAGCCGGTGTCCAGCCCAACTTCGACACCTAGGATGCGTTCAACTTCCCAAGTGCGGCCGCGACTTTCTGCATCGCCTCTTCGGTCGGCATATTGCGCAGGTCGAGCGGGATCACTTGCTTGTCGAAATCCGCGCCCACGGCAGCCAGCGCGTCCTTGTACATCTTGCGCTGCATTTTCGGGTCGCAGCCGCCCACAACGTAGGTGACGCCGGGTTTGGCCAGATCCTTCCAGAAGCGGTCTCCATCGTCCACGCACAGTTGCGGGTGAACGACGGTGTATTCCACCTCCAGCTCGTTACGGACGTAGTTGACCAGGCTCCACACATTGAGTTGGGTAAAGCCCGGGCAGTCACCGCGGCACATGCATTGCACAAATCGGGGGAGTGTCTTTTCGTCGGACATGAGAATCTCCTGGACAGCACGAATCACGCAGCCGGCGGGTATTGCTGGCGCAGTTCTTTGAAGAGAGCCTTGATCTCCTTGCGGTCGGGAAAAGAGATCGCCCCGACCGGGCACTGGAAGCGGCAGCTCTCGCAGTACACCTCACAGTGGTATGGGTTGGCCACCGTGACTTTCTTGGGGTCCTCGCTCAGAACATAGGTGCCGTGCTTGCAGGCCTTCACACATAGGCCACAGTTGCTGCACAGCTCTTCGTCGATCACCGGGTACCAGGGAATCAGCTTACGCGGAATGCCCAGGTAGTCCTTGAGTCCCTCTGCAGTCTCCATATCCTTGTGCTACTCCTTTCGGGGTGATCCGAACTGGCGTATGCCTCGTGCGGGTTGTCGAACCCGGGGGGCGAACGCTTGCGGCCGGGCCCTCGACGGCCCGGATGTCCACAACACATCCGACGCACCTTGGGGTAGCCGTGGCGCATTGCTCAGCTCCTCGCAGGGCTTGTCTTGCCTGGCTGAGGGCGGTCTGGGTGGACAGGTTGCTCAATCACCAGCGTGCCCCGCGGCGTCAGTCCGTGGATGACAGTGTTGGTCACCGTGCCCCATTTGACGCTCAGGTCGTGCAGTTCGGCCAGTTTGTCAGGCGGCTCGGGGCTTGTGATAATCAGTTTGTAGCGGATTTCTGTCAGCGCGGGCGGTTCGTCAAGGCGGGTAGCGTCGAATTCGATGCGGGCATCGTCGATCTGCAAGCGCATTTTCTCGCCGATGGCGTTGACGTTGGTCAGGATGCACGCGCCCAGGGCGGCAAGCAACGTCTCAGCGGCATTGAAACCCGCCTCCCCCACGCCCTTCTTGATGTTGAGCTTGAGGTGGTGGCTACGCGTTTCGGCCAGGGCGTGACCGTCATCTTGGCGGATGACAGTCACTCGATAACCCCGGGCTGCGTGGTCGTTCTTTTGAGTCATTTTGTTCACCTCGAAACGATGAAGCAGATGAATTGCACCCGTTTCAATGCGGCGATGACGGCATCCAGTCCTGGCCGCGCAACTTCTTCGATCCTTCCTGCGTCGCACGGTGCGGCCACCTGCGGATCAACCGGCGGTCACAACGGCGCCGCCGCGCACCCTTAGAGTTTGTTTTCGCTGACCAGCGTCAGTCCATTACGGCGGATCAAATCGCGCACATCCGGCAGGAAGCCCTGGATGTCTTCCTGTTCCGTCGAGGTGACCTCGAAGGACATGAATGAGGGCGTCTTTTGCGTTGCGCCCTGCACGGTGGGCACTTCCAGGCGCAGGTTGACGAAGTCGTAGAGTTGCTCCTTGACGGCTTCCTCCATCTGAACTAGAAAGCGTTTTTCGCCAAATTCGCCCGCAATTTCAAAACGCACGCGCGTGGTCAGTTTGGCCACCGCGTCTTCAGCAGCGGCACGCGCCTTGACCGCATCCTGCTTGGCCATCTTCTCTTTGGCTTCCTGGCGCACGATCTTGAAAATCTTGTGCTCGCGCTCCAGCTTCCAGACCAGGTCGCGGTCGGGGAAGGTGATGGCCTGCACCGGGCAGACCGTGCCGCAGGTGCTACACCCCACCATGCAACTCATGGCGTTCACCGGCACAGCTTTGTTGTCCTGCATCTCATACACACCGCGCCCGCAGGTTGCGAAGCACAGCGTGCAGCCGATGCACGTGTCCGTATCCACAGTCGGATACCACGGGATGTCCTTGCGCGGAATGCCATGCCACAGTCCTTCGGTTGCCATTCTCCAATCTCCTCTGCTGTTTGTTCTTCGCTTACTTTGAGCCGCCCGCCAGGTGTTTCCTTCGGTATTCCGCCGCCCACGGGGTTAAGGTGTAATCCGGCATTTGCGGAAAACCAATATCAAATGGCGTGGGGTACGCGGCCACTTGTGCCGTTTGCTTCATGCCTTCCAGCACTTTGTCATACATACTGAACGGAAGAGCCACGGTTACCTCATCTTCTTGCGCCAGACCTGTTTTGCGATCGCCAAAGCAGGGCAATCCCAGCGCGATGTCCTGCGAAACGTAGGCCTGGGCAATACTGTCGGCACAGAGGCTCCACTCTCCGCCCGTCGAAAAGCCGACCCGTCCGCCTTTCTCATACAAATACCCCTGAACAACCCGCATGACCTGCGCGGTATTGCCGTACATTGCAACAATGTCCGGCGTGAAGTTCAGTTTGGACATGGGCGCGACAGCCACGGCTTTAATCCTTCCATAGGGAATCTTCGCTACTTTCGTGGTGAACTCGCGCGCTGCGTCCAGGTCGGCGTGAAGCATTTTGGCGATCTCTCCATTCTTCATGCTCTCCGGTTCAGGGATCAATCCCATCGTCACTCCGCCCACGATGCAAGCCATGTCCTCAGCCGTAAAATACATGGGGCGGCCGTAATACCGCACAATGGCCGTAATCTGACAGGTGTTCATAGGATGATGGGGGCGCATAGCTCCAGCCGGACGTTCATCCAGCGTTTCATCAAACCTCAGTCCAAAAGGATAGGTTCTGGGCCGCAGCATGGACGATAGTTCGCAACATACTTCGGTCTTGGCCATTTCGAAAACCTCCCTATGTTCTTGATTCTTCGCGGAACAATGGGGGAAGGATCAGCCTGACCCACACTCCTCCAATACCCGCAGATGAGAATCCTCCAAGTTGCGATAGCCGAATCCGCATCGTTCAATCAGTTTGAGACGATTGTTCCTCCCTTCCACGAACCCGCTCCTCACGCGGTCACGGAAGTAGTTCAAGATTGGCTGCCGCCAATCGTCCCACGAGCACGGAAAGCGACACCAGCAAGTTGTGCGTCGTCTCTGCCGCGAGCGCCAGGCTGCCCGAAAACGCCGCCATCGCCAGCTTGAGCGCGAGCAGCGCACCATTGACCGCCAGGGACAGCCTACCCGCAAGCGCGGGCTGACTCTCCGAAGAAGCGGAGGGTCCGCTCATCGGCTGCCTTCTGCTAGTGCAAGCGCTCGACGTGGTCTGTCAGGATCCCGGCGAGGCAGGCTTGCACCACATCGTCAATTCCGGTCATACCGGTGACGAGGGGGCGAATGCCAGCCTGCTTCATGCTTCCGTAGGCGCCTGCACCCACACCTGCACTTGCGCCGAAGCGCAGCGCAGGTGCAAGTGCGCTGCGCGCCAGCAGGACGTCGCAATCGGCGATGGCGGAGGCCATGCGCGCGTGCCGCGATTGCGCCGCAGGATCGAACCCATGCCCGCGCGGGTCTTCCCCGTGCGATTCCTCATGGGTCTCCCCGGCAAATTGGGTATGTCCCATCTTGTCGCGGGTCTCGCGCGAGACGATTCTTCCATCTTCTACGGTGACGACGACGTAGAACGGGGCGCGGCCAAAATGCTGGCTGATGGTCACACCGTCTTCAGATACCGCTGCGATTTTCATTCTTTTCTCCTGCGTTCTGCATTTTCCAGATGATGAGTTGAGTCTTTCTTAACCGTACCAATCTGCCCGCGTCAACGGCAACCCGCTGCGCCCCCGTTGGTCCGGCTTGACGAGCAGGGTCTGGTAGACGTTAAGTCGTCCCGTCGAAAAGCCGTACGCCGAACCGGACATGAACAGCCGCCAAACGCGATAGGTCAGCTCGTCCACGAATTGCAGCTCCTGGGCATGATGCGCTTCCAGACGACGCACCCAGTGGCGCAGTGTCAAGGCGTAATGCTCTCGCAGGCTTTCCACATCGCGCACCTCAAAGCCGGCCTCCGCCGCCGCGTGCAGGGTGAGGTTGATGGGGGTTAGCTCGCCATCGGGGAAAACGTAGGTGTTGGAAAAGGTCGGGCCGCTTTGGGGTTTGTCCGTTGCGCGGCTGGCGATGCCGTGATTGAGAAAGACGCCGCCAGGCTTGAGCAGTTGCCATGCCTGGGCAAAGTAGGACGGCAACAAGGCTGCGCCCACATGCTCAAACATTCCCACGCTCACCAGCGCATCGTAGCCTTCCGGTTCGTTCACCTGGCGATAGTCGCGCACCTCCACGCGGCAGCGGTCAGAGAGGTTAGCTGCCGCGATGCGCTGGTTCGCCAGTTCTGCCTGAGGCCGGCTGAGCGTGATGCCGATGGCGTCCACCCCGTAATGTTGCGCCGCATACATCACCAGTCCGCCCCACCCGCAGCCGATGTCGAGCAGCCGCTGGCCGGGCTTGAGTCGCAGCTTGAGGCAGAGGTAATCCAATTTGCGTTCTTGTGCTACATCCAGGTCGTCGGCGGGCGCGTGAAAGTACGCACACGAATAGACCATGCGCTGGTCGAGCCACAGCGCGTAGAAGTCGTTGGACACGTCATAGTGATAGGTCACAGCCTGCCGGTCGCGCTCGACGGAATGTCTGCGGCCGCTCAGCCGGGCCGGGCCACGTCGGGCAGGCCGCGGACCACCGCTCGCCGGCAGGCGCGCCAGGTCGCGCCCCGCGCGCAGCTTTCTGCGCCAGTCCGACGTGGCCCCCGCGAGGGCGTCGGCCAAGCCAAAGACAGATTCGATGTCCCCTTCAATATCAAAATCGTCGTGAAGGTAGGCTTCGCCCAGTCCCACCTCGCTGCCAGGCAAAAGCATCGCCCTTAACGCGCCGGGGTGTTTGAGAACCAGCGTCACTGGACGCGGCGAGTCGTCGGGCCACCGGGTTCCATCCCACAATCGCGCGCCCACCTTCTGCGCCGCATCGCCGGTGAACAGTTCGTCCAGCAGGTGCAGCGTCAGACGGGTGGCTTGGTCAGTGATAACGTTCGTAGACACCTTACTGCCTCCTTTCGCCATTTGCTCCGTATCGCCGCTGAAACTCATCGGTCAACATCCATACCTCAGTCCGGCATAGGTGAATCAGTTGACGATGACGCAAGGTGGCGGGATTGAATGTCCACATGATCCACCACGAGTAGAGATTTTCCCAGAACTCGCCAAAGCGCCCCAGTGCGCTGTGATAGGGGAACACCCAAAACCCGAGGCGTCGGAATAGCTTCTCACCTCCCGTGCCCTTGCCTGGCAAGAGCATCACCGTGATGCCGCCCACAGCCTGTACCGCGGCGAAGCGCGGGTCGCGCGACATCTGGTCGGCCAGCACGTGAAAGGAAGCAATGAGTCTGCGCTGGGTCTGCACGGCCCAGGCCAGGTCAGGGCCGTCAGGCGGCAGGGGCGGGATGTGCTCGTTCCACAAGTGCAGTTCCAGGAGCGGCGCCTCTTTCGCCACGACGCGGCCCGGCAATGACAAGGCGTGAGCCGCGGACGTCACCCGCACGCGTAACAGGCAGTCCGGGGCGTCGCAAAACTCGAACACACCCAGTGCACAACGCAATCCTCTGTCCAGGGTACGGATCGCCGTTCTCATAGTCAAAGCCATCGGAATCGTCCGTGGCACCTTTCTTCCGCCGCCTGTCCGCTGGCGGCACGCGCGGGTCGCATCCGGCCATCGGCCTGGAGCACGAACGTTTCGCCCCGCCAGGTAATCCGCCGGCCCAAAGCCCCCACACACCAGGTTGCGGCGCTCAACAGATCACGCACCGGCAGCCAGGGCAACCAGCGGGGCACCTGCTGGTCGCCCGTGCGGACGCTGATGAGCCAGGCCACCACCCAGCGCAGGACCAGTGAGACAGCCAGGACGCGCAGGCTCGCCGGCTCAAAGCCGTTAACCGCAACCAGCACTGCAGCCAGGGGCGTGCTGAAACTGAGCAGCAAGCCGGGGTATTCGAGCGGCCGGCTGACGCGCGTGCAGCGCATCCAGCGCACCTCACGATCCCATTGTTCGCGGAAGGTGGTCGCGCCCAAGACACAGGCCATCACATAGTTCGACAGGCGCACCTTCAGCCCAGACGCCGCAATACGCGCACCCAGCTGGTAGTCGTCGGCCAGGTAGTCGGCCATCGCCGCAAAGCCGCCCAGGCGGGCCAGGTCACGGCGTCGCAACGCGACCGTTGCGCCCATCGCAAAGCGCATGTCTAGAACCTTGCGCGCCACAATCACCGAGGGCAGGAAAGTAGCGCCCATGTGCAGCGCCTCCAGGCCGGCGGTGACATTGAGGGGCAATTCGCCCTGATAAGGACAGGTCACCAGCCCGACCCGTTCATCGGCCAGAGGAGCCACCACCTGCTTCAGATAGTCCGGCGTAGCCCGCATGTCGCTGTCACTCACCACCAAGACTTCGTGCTTCGCTTCGCTTGCCAGTTGGTGCAGCAGACTAGCCTTGCGATTGGCCCCGAACGTGCCGGCGACGATCAGCCGAATGGGGCGCTCTGGAAAGTCGCGCCTGAGACGTTCTATGACGGGAACAATTGGATCCGCCGGATCGGCCACGCCAAAGATCAACTCATAGTCCGGGTAATCCTGCTGACAATGGCTGGCAGAGTTATGGTAGGCTTGAAAGTCCACCCCTTTGACCGGCTTGAGCACAGACACCGGCGGCACGAAACTCTGATGAGGTTCCGGCTGGCGGCGGAAGAAGTCATAGACCAGGACCAGGGCGACCAGCCAGTAGAGCCAACCGGCGAAGATGAGCAACAAGAGCAGTGTCTCGAACATCTCAGCCCACCTCCTCCAGGGTCGAATGAGTCGCCAGGCACAGGCCGCGCTCTGCGATCACCTGCCGCACGGTGGGGCTGAGAAGCGTCTCCAGATCGCCAGGATTGGGGCCCAGGGCCTCCCTCTGCGCCGAGGTCGAGGGGTGAAAATAGAGCTCGGCGGTCGGTGCCCGCAAATGACGCAACACTTCCACGACATAGGCTTCCTGCATCTGGCCGCTCTGCATGACTCCGTAGACCCGCCGGGGCACTGCCAGGCGACGGCCGCGCAGGCGGCTCTGGCACCAGCGGCAAACCAGGCCCAGGGCGACGGCCCAGGCGATCTTGGCACTCGCCTGCCGGCGGTCGTAGCGCAACGCCAGGCTGAGGTCATCCCGAGGCAGGCGCACGCCGCCCGCTCCGTAGCCTTCGGCCAGCGGCAGCAACAGGTTGAACACCGTCGGGTGAACGTGCAGGTGCAGGTGGCCGTCCACGTGCGAGAGCGGCAATCCTGTGGCGGCAAAGCGGGCGAATTGGGCCGCCAGTTCCCGCGCCAGCTCGGCCTGGGCCGCGAGGCTGAATCGATAGTACAGGCCAGCCCGGAGCGGGTCGTCGGGGAATCGGCCGCTTCCGTCCGCCAGGTGCGGTATGGCTTTGTGCGGCAGGACGGCCCGCCCGTTGACCACCACCAGGTGTAGCCCGACCGCCAACGTGGGTGTAGCGTGCGCCAGCCCCACGGCTTCCTCCCAGGCATCTCCCGTGACCATCAGGCTGGCGCTGGTCAACGCGCCCTCGCGGTGGGCTCGCATCACGGCGGCATTGATGGCCATCGAGCGGCCAAAATCATCGGCGTTGATGACGACCTGCGGAGTGAACATACGATCTACCGCCCACTGACCAACACAATGCCCGCGACGATCAGCAACGTGCCCAACCATTGCACGGACGAAACCAGCTCATGGAACATCAGCCCGGCGGCGGCCACCGGCACGCCAAGCACAGCCAGGCATGTCGTGACCGGACAGGCGACCCGCCATTTCTCGCCAACCATGCCTGACCTAGAGGCAGCCCCATACGGAACATCAGACCCCCTGCCTCCGTCCGCCCAGGCGAGCCAGCCACCCGCGCCAGCCGGACTGACGGCTGGGCGCCCAGTGCGCCATCTCCCGGCGGGCGATCGCGTAGCCCCGCTCGATCAGCTCTGGGGTCCGGCCGAAATCCCATATCGCCACCGGCTGCTCGACCTGCAGCGCGATGGGCCACACGGGCACACCCCGCGCCGCTGCCAGCGCCATTTCCAGTTCCCGCTGGCGCCACTCGATCGTATTCATCAGCTTGCCCAGAAAGGGGCCAAAGCCATGCGCCTCGGCCGGCGGCACCTGGCGGGGATCGGCCAGGTCGAGCGCAATGATCTCCCGCGCGCCTTGCGCCAGCGCCGGCTCAATCGGCAGCGCACTGACCACACCGCCGTCTATTAGGAGCTGCCCTTCGCGTTCCAGCGGATGGACCCACGGCGGCAGAGCGGTAGAAGCCAGCAATCCATCCAGCACCGATTGTTGCGGGTCCGTGCCGTACAGGATCGGGTGACCGATGTTCAGATCGGCGGCGACCAGGATCAGCCGCAGCCCTCGGATGTCTCCAAAGCGCAGGTCGGGCGAAAGACCGTGCGCCACAAAGAAGTCGCGCATTCGGTGATTGGGACGCCGGCCGGCACGGTTGAGCAGCACACGCATGGTCAGCCAAAGGTAGTTCGCGGGCAACAGGTCTGCCGCCGCCGCGTCGTGCCAGGTCTTGATCAGGCCATCCAGGCCGGCAAGGGTTGCGCCGTGCACCGCCAGGTACGTGGCGTTGATTGCTCCGACAGATGTCCCGACCATCAAGTCTGGCTGGAGGCCGGCTTCCAGCAGGGCGCGTAACGCGCCGACCTGCAACGCTCCCCGCGCCCCGCCGCCGCCTAATACAAAAGCCAATCGTTTGTTCACAAGACTCTTCACGGACATTGGATGACTCCCTGCGCCCACAGACTGCCGCGCGTTCCGGTGCAAAGTTGAGCCAAGACCCTACGTGCTGAATGCAGCGCCCCGACTTGGCCACATGGCTCACCCTTATCTCACACTGAAACAGCAGCCCGCCTTTCTGCCCTGCGCCGCAAAACAGCTTTGGTGATTTCGGCGGCGACAGAAGACACCAGGAAGAGCGGCGTCATCACCAGCCAGTCTTCCAGCGTCAGTGGGATAGTGCTAAAGAACGGCTGCAGGAACGGCACATAGATCACTGCCAGCAACAGCGCCAGCGAGCTGCCCACTGCATACTGCATCCACTTGTTTCCCAACACGCCGATGCTGAACAGTGAGTAGCGTTCCGACCGGGCGGTGTAAGCCCGCAGCAATTCCGAAACGATCAGCGTGGCAAAAGCGACCGTCTGCGCGTCCGCCAGGTTATCCGGGTAGCGATTCAAGCCATACACAAAAGCTGCCAGGACTGCCGCTGTCATGACAATCGCCTGCACGATCACGCCGATCAACATTTCCTGGTTGATGACCGGTTCCTTGGTCGGGCGAGGCGGGCGCTTCATCGTATCCGGATCGCCCTTTTCCAGGCCCAGCGCCAGCGCAGGCGCGCCATCCGTCACCAGGTTCAGCCACAGCAGCATGATGGGGGTCAGGGGGATCGGCAGGCCTGCCAGCATGGACAGGAAGATGATGAGAATCTCGCCGACGTTGCACGAGATCAGGTAGAACACAAACTTGCGAATATTCGAATAGATGATGCGGCCTTCTTCGATGGCCGAGACGATGCTGGCATAGTTGTCGTCGGTGAGCACCATATCGGCGGTTTCCTTTGCGACATCCGTGCCGGTGATGCCCATGGCCACGCCGATGTTGGCCCGCTTGAGCGCGGGAGCGTCGTTAACACCATCGCCTGTCATTGCCACCACGTGCCCGCGAGCCTTGAAGGCGTCCACTATCTTCATCTTGTGCGCTGGCGAGACGCGGGCGTAAGCGTCCACGTGCTCGACGATCTCGGCCAGTTGCTCTTCCGTCATCTGGTCTAGCTCCGCGCCGGTCAGCACCTTGCTGCCCGGCGTGAGCAGGCCGATCTCTTTGGCAATCGCTTCCGCCGTGTCTCTGTAATCGCCCGTCACCATAACGCTCTTGAGGCCCGCGCCCTGGGCAACGCTCACGGCGATTTTGACCTCGGGCCGCGCCGGGTCAATCATGCCCATCAACCCCAGAAAGACGAGATGCGTCTCTACGTTTTCGGGCGCAGGTGTTGTGGGAACCTGTGACAACGGGCGATAGGCCACACCCAGGACGCGCAACGCTTGTCGAGCCATATCTGCGTTTGCCGCCAGAATCTCTTGACGCTTCGCCTCGGTCAACGGCTGCACCTTGCCGTCTGCCAGGATGCTGTCGCAGAACTCGAGCGTGATGTCCGGCGCGCCCTTCACAAAGGCAATGTAGGGGGAACGGTCTAGACCTGGCAGGTATTCCGGACCTGCCAGGTCTGTGACCTGGTGGATCGTCGTCATCCGCTTGCGGTCCGAGTCGAACGGGATCTCGTTGACGCGCGGCAAGACCTGTGTGACGTTTTCGCGCCACAGCCCGGCCTTGGCTGCGGCTACAACCAGCGCGCCTTCGGTCGGGTCACCCACCAAGCGATACGTGGGACGGCCGTTTTCCTCGCCGCTCCGTTCAAGCCGGGCATCGTTGCACAACAGGGCGCCGTGGAGCAAGAGGTTGGTCACGGGATGGCGGCGCGGCTCAAACGGTTGTTCATTTACCGAAAAGGTGCCCGCCGGATGATACCCTTCGCCTGTCACCTGGAAGGTCTTGCCGTCGGCCCAGCCGCGCACGATCGTCATCTGGTTCTGCGTCAGCGTGCCGGTTTTGTCGGAACAGATCACTGTGGCGCAGCCCAGCGTCTCGACGGCGGGCAGCTTGCGAATGAGCGCGTGGCGGTTGACCATGCGCTGCATCCCCAACGCCAGGCAGATCGTCACGACCGCCGGAAGGCCTTCCGGCACGGCCGCAATCGCCAGGCTCACCGCCGTCATAAACAGTTCGATGATGTCTTTCTGCTCGCTCCTCAGATACTCGAGGAGGCCCTGAGTCAGGATCATCCCCGGGTGCGTGTCGCGGATGATGCCGTAGGCAAAGACGACGCCACAGGTCGCCAGCGACACGATGCCCAGCCACTTGCCAAGTTGATCCAGCTTCAGTTGTAGCGGGGTCGGCTCTTCTTCATACGACTGGATCATCTCGGCAATCATGCCGATCTGGGTGCGCATCCCCGTGTTCGTCACCAGACCCTTGCCGCGCCCGTAGGTGACGAGCGTGCTCATAAAGGCCGAGTTCTTGCGGTCGCCGATGGGGATTTCTTTGTCGAGCACGACGCGAGCATTCTTGTTGACCGGCACCGACTCGCCCGTGAGCGAGGCTTCTTCGATCTTCAGGTTGATGCTTTCGATCAGGCGCATGTCGGCCGGGACATAGTTGCCCGCTTCCAGCAAGACGACGTCGCCGGGCACAAGTTCACGCGCTGGAATGGTCGTCTCAACGCCATCACGCACGACCCGCGCGTTAGGAGAGGCCATCTTCTTGAGCGCGGCCAGCGCCTGCTCCGCCTTGGATTGCTGCACCACGCCGAGCACGGCGTTCAGAATGACAATTGCCATGATGGCCGAAGCGTCCACCACCTCACCCATGAGCAGCGAGATGATGGCGGCGACGATGAGGATGCGCACCAAAAAGCCTTCGAATTGCTCCCACAGCACTTTTAGAAAGCCGGGGCGCGGCTTTTCCATCAATTCGTTTAAGCCGTGTTTTTCCAGGCGCGCTTTGACTTCTGGGCCGGTCAAACCCTGGTGCAGGTGGGTCGCCAACTGCTCGAGCGCGCTTTCGACTGAGAGTGAATGGATGTGTTGCGCTTCCATGCCTGATCCGATTTACTTTCTTGGAGGCTAACGCCTGGGCGACCAGTGCGCCATCTCCCGGCGGGCGATGGCGTATCCGTGCTCGATCAGCTCTGGGGTATGACCAAAATCCCATATCGCCACCGGCTGCTCGACCTGCAGCGCGACGTGCCACACAGGCACACCCCGAGCCGCTGCCAGCGCCATTTCCATTTCCCGCTGGCGCCGCTCGATCGTGTTCATGAGCTTGCCCAGAAAGGGGCCAAAGCCGTGCGCCTCGGCCAGCGGCACCTGGCTGGGATCGGCCAGGTCGAGTGCAATGATCTCCCCCGCGCCTTGCGCCACCGCCGGCTCAATCGGCAGCGGGCTGACCACACCGCCATCTATTAAGAGCTGCCCCTCGCGTTCCAGTGGATGCACCCACGGCGGCAGAGCGGTGGAAGCCAGTAAACCCTCCAGCACCGATTGTTGCGAGTTTGCGCCGTACAGGATGGGCTGACCGGTGTTCAGATCGGCGGCGACCAGGATCAGCCGCAGCCCTCGAATGTCTCCAAAGTGCAGGTCGGGCGAAAGGCCGTGCGCCACGAAGAAGTCGCGCATCCGGTGATGCGGCCGCCACCCGACACGGTTGAATAGCACGCGCATGGTCAGCCAAAGGTAGTTCGCGGGCAACAGGTCTGCCGCCGCCGCGTCGTGCCAGGCCTGGATCAGGCCATCCAGGCTGGCCAGGGTTGCGCCGTGCACCGCCAGGTACGTGGCGTTGATCGCGCCGACAGATGTGCCGACCATCAAGTCAGGCTGGAGGCCGGCTTCCAGCAGGGCGCGTAACGCGCCGACCTGCAACGCTCCCTGCGCCCCGCCGCCCAGGACAAAGGCTCGTGACCTCGTTTTCACTCGGCCGCCTCCTGCCCACGATGATCGACATGGCATCTGGAACACCTCACGCCGCGCCCCTTTCCAGGTGGCTGCGCAACTCTTTGCGGCGCACGGCCTGCACCTGGGCCCAGACCACCTCTTTCAAGAAGCGCAGAGCCGCCGCTTCATCCCCGTCGGCCAGGAGCACCTGCAACTCGGCCTGCTCTTGCTCATCCAGCACCACGCTCACTTTGGGAATCATGCCTCTCTCCCGCCAGGCTATCCGCAGCGCAAGCGCAGTGCTGCTTCGACCTTCTTGGCAATCACGTCCCGCATGAAGCGGCAGATCGCCTCGATATCGCCCTGCCGGGCCAGGCGCATCGCCTGGCGCACCTCGTCTTCGTCCAGGAGGATCAGAGTCTTTTCGATCCGCTCTTTGGTCATCGCGGCTCCTACAGGGCTTGCTGCAGGGATTCGACGGCGTAATCCACCTCTTGGGCGGTGGTAAAGAAACCAGGGCTGAAGCGCAGCGCCCCACGTTCCAGTGTCTCTGCCACGCGATGCGCCTGGGGTGCACAGTGCAACCCGGCCCGCGTCGCCACGTCAAACACCTTGTCCAGCACAGCGGCCAGCTGATCGGGGACATAGTCCTGCACGGTGACCGAGACCACCGCCGTGCGCCGCTCCAGGTCTCCCGGCCCCAGGACTCTCAGCCCCGGGATGGCCTGCAGCCGTTCGATCAGCCGGCCGGCCAGCGCCATCTCGTGGGAGCGGATGCGATCCATGCCCTGCTCCAGCACGAACCGCACCCCGGCCAGCAGCCCTGCCAGGCCAGCGGCGTTCTGGGTGCCGGCCTCCAGCCGAATGGGCAATTCCTCGGGCATCGTGTCAGGCCGCGAAAGTGTGCCCGACCCGCCCTCAACCCATGTCTCCAACTCGATGCCTGGCCTCACCACCAGCCCACCGGTGCCGTGGGGTCCGTACGTCCCCTTGTGCCCGGCAAAGGCCAGCAGGTCTATCCCCATCGCTTGCATATCAATCGGATAGGCTCCAGCGGTCTGGGCAGCATCTAGCAGCAGGAGCGCCCCGTGACGATGGGCGATCTCGCCTACCTCGGCGATGGGCAAGAGAGTACCCAGCACGTTTGATGCGTGCAGCATGGCCACCAGCCGGGTATGGGGACGCAGGGCCGCTTCCACCTCCGCCGGATCTAACACACCGTCGGACGCACTGGGCACGGCGGTCACCTCCACACCGCTCTTTTCCAATGCCTTAAGCGGCCGCCACATGGCGTTGTGCTCAATGGATGAAGTGACGACGTGGTCGCCGGGGTGCAGCAGCCCCTTCAGGGCCATGTTGATGGCTTGGGTGGCATTCAGTGTGAAAACCACCCCCTGGGGGTCGGAGGCATGGAAGAGTTTCGCCAGCGCCCCTCGCGTCTCTTCGGCGATGCGCTGCGCCTCCTCTTCCCGCCGGTGCCCGCCTCGGCCGGGGGTGCAGCCCACCTCCCGCATGAAGTGATCCACCGCCCGGTAGACCGTCTCCGGCTTGGGCCAACTCGTAGCGGCATTATCCAGGTAGACGGCCATCATTCTCCTCCACGTCGTTCAGGGAGATCCCTCGCCGCTGGGCGGCCTCCCGCACGCGGGGCACGACCACGCGCCCAAAAAAGTCGGCCGTCCCAAGGGAATCGCGATCCAGCATCGCCTGTTTCAGCTCGATGATTTCCGGCGCCTCCAGGATCAGGCTGATGAAGCGCGGGCGGTTAGATGTTACAGACATGGCTTCTTTCTGTTCTTTTCAAACTGTGCTCTCAATCCGCCGAGCCTGGTGCGGGCGAGAATTGATTGTTTCCTATCGCGTCAACGATGGCCTTGACTGCTACTTGCATCTCCTCGTCGCCATAATACGCTTGGGGTGGCCCCTTCTTGATGCCGCAATCTTCCACCAGGTTGATCGTCTTGTATGGCACAAAGCCGGCCTGCTCGACAATCTTGCGCGCGCAATTGAGCGGGCAGCCATCCACCGTGATGATGCGTTGCGCGGCGCGGGTCTTGTTCAGCACGATTGGAGCCTCGGTCGGCAGCCCGCCCAGGCAGAAGATGCCGGCCCGGCCCGGCTCAACCTGACGCACAGCCTCCAGGCTGGCCAAGCCGGTCAGCGTGCCCACATTGGACATGCCGCCAAAACAGACGAATAGAGCATTTTCAGGGATGTTATTGTTACTCATTAACAAGCCTCCATATCAGGAATAGTTTGGGAAACCTCTTCACGCCGAATTTCGCGCGCGATTTCCAACTGATCGACACTTGCCTGACACAGTCAGGGAGTGCTTTGCACAGCGTTCAGTATCGCTTCCACCGCTCGCTCCAGATCTTCCTGTGAGTAGGCCAGGGGCTTGAAGGGCCCGACCTTCTTGATCTTTAGGTCTTTGCCGAAATTGATGTAGGCCTCCATCCTGGTCCCGGTCTGCTCTACGATCTTGCGCACGCAGGAGTTGGGGCACCCGTCGATGACGACCACTCTTTCCAGGCCGTGCATGGTGCGAAAGTGTTTGGGTATCCCGGCCGCCAATGCCGACACGCACCCCATGCCCACCTCTTTCGGCCCCAGGCGCTTGAGCACCTCGAAGGCGGCCACGCCGGTGAGTTCGCCGACGCTGGACATCGCTCCGCCGCAGTAGAACAGGCCCACCCTGGGCT
>Ga0315276_10000131_pt1 | contig 61088 bp, 62 predicted proteins | sample YL17G05_0_MG_FD_204542 | JGI IMG/M metagenome (GOLD analysis project Ga0315276, IMG submission 204542) | Sediment microbial communities from Yellowstone Lake, YNP, Wyoming, USA - YL17G05_0 | ecosystem: Environmental > Aquatic > Freshwater > Lake > Sediment | place: USA: Wyoming | collected...
AGAACAAAAGCAAATAAACTTATTTTATAAAATATTTTTTTCATAGTAGCAAGTCCGAAGTTACATCGGACCCTATTGAAACAATACAGGGACGCTCACCATGCAGCGTGTCTTAAATATAAATTGAAATGAATTGACAAAAATAAAATTATTTGTTTTAATATAATACTTTAACTCGATCTTGTATGGTAGAATCATATGAAGAATTTTACGAATCTGATAATCAATTTCGCGCAGCAGTATTGGCTGTTCTTTTGAGCGTTTTGCCGGCATCCGCTAATGCCGATGTGCCGGAATGCCATGATATCGGTTCTAGGCCCGCGCCTACTGAATCTATCCGCCGTTATAACAACCAAGAGGCTGAGGTGATATGCGTTGTCGACGGGGATACTTTTGACGTTCGATTGAAAGATGGCCGCAGTCTTCGTATCCGCCTTTGGGGTGTCGATTGTCCTGAATCCCGAAGGAACAGCAAGTGCATGAAAAATGGCCAAAAAGCATGCCAGTCGGAAGTTCAGCGTGGGAAAAAAGCCAAGAAACTTACTAAAAAATTACTGGATGGTAAAAGAGTGATTCTCCAGGGACCTTTCGCCAATATAAAAAATCGTAAACAGGCCTATGTGATTGTGAGAGGTAAAGATTTGGGAAAAACCCTTATCGGTTCCTGTCAATGCCACGAAGAGTATCGCCACAAACGAAAAGCCGAATACAGGAAGACTGCTCAATCATGTAAGAAATAGAGTTTTTTAGAGAACGCTTTAAATTTTATGAAAAATAATCTCTTTAGCTTTGAGCGGGGAATTTTTTTGTAATTCTAATACAGTTAGAGTTAAACTTTTATTGTTATCAGAGTTAACCGAAATATTAAAAGGAAAGTTCTAATTTTTATGCCGATGTTTGCCACTTGCTGAATGATTCCGTTCCACTTTTTCTATTAAACCGTCGGAAAGCCATATTGTTCGATCCGCATATGGTCTGACTTCCTCTGGCTCATGGCTTACCAGGATAATAGTTTGGTTCAATTCCTTTTTCAACTTATATAGTAACTCCAGCACAATTTTAGCAGATGTACTATCAAGATTAGCTGTTGGTTCGTCAGCAAAGAGAATTTTTGGTTCATTAATAAGCGATCGCGCGATTGCAACGCGCTGCTGTTCACCACCTGAAAGTTCGCTTGGATAATGGTTAAGACGCTCGCCCAAACCTACCAGTGTTAAAAGTTGGGCGGCATGTTTTAAATAATGTTCTGACGAAACTCCGGCCGCCATTTCAGGTAGATATACATTTTCATGAGCAGTAAGCTCAAGAATCAGCGCAAATTCCTGAAATACATAACCCAAACTGTTTAGTCGAAATTCAGTTCGTTCTATATCGGTGAGTTTAGTTACATCCACATCATTTAAATAAATCTCCCCTTCGGTTGGAGTATCCAAAAGACCCAGCTGATGTAGGAGCGTTGATTTCCCAGCTCCACTGCGGCCTGCAATCAAAATGAGTTCACCTTCTTTCACTTCAAAGGAAATTCCTTTTAGCGCAGGAGTCGGCACTTTGCCTGGATACGTTTTCTTAAGATTTTCTACTTTAATCATAATTATCCCCAAATTGCTGTTAAAATATTTTGTTTGGCGACGATGCGCGCTGGTATACGTCCAGAAAGGTAGCCGGCAATAACAAAAGCTGTTATTGCGATGACTATACCAAGCGCTGTGTATGTTAATGTTATATACATAAAATCTTCGATGATTGCGACCGGATAAGCGATAAAAAGTGGTTGTAAAATTCCAAAAACAGCTATCACACCAATGAATAATCCGAATACCGTATAAAAAAGCGATTGTAATATGTAGGCGTTTACTATGATCTCCTGTTTTATGCCAATAGCTTTAAGTATACCTATCTGTCGTTTTCTGCTAACCGCATTAACGTAAATAAGCACGAAAATTGTGATAGCCGCGACAATTACGCTAATAACACTAACGACATTTGATATAAAACTTAGCGCATCCTGAAAAGACGCCACAGAGCCAAGCAGATCATTGAAACTCTTAACCGTAAGATTTGGTGCCATCATTTTGACTTTGGCTTCGTAATTTTGAATAGTATTTCGCGTAAGATCAGTGCTGACCATAATTTGCGAAGCATTGTCGTACACACCAAGCACGGATTCGGCTTCTTTGGAAGTAATAAATGTCTCATATATTCCAATTAAATCATTATAAATACCCTTAACGGTATATGTCCGCATAATACCGTTTTGATAGGTAATCTGCACTTTGTCGTCCACCTTAACGCCGCCTAGATCACTAGTGGACGGCGTGCCAAAGCCTCCCGCAAGTGCTGAACTTAACATAATTTTATCTGTATCACCATCAGTAAGAGGTTCACCCGCAAGCATATGTGTATCAAGTGTAAACACCTTTTTTTCATCACTAGGATCAATTCCAATAATAGCACCTGAAACACTCTTAAATTGACCACTTTTATCTTTATCAAATGAAATTGAGCCGGCAATCTGGTAATGACGAGCAGTAGCTATTACACCAGGGATTGTCTCAAGCTGTGCTCGTAATTCATTTTGATTCTGTATAAATTGCTTTATCTCCGGATCTCGCTGTGGCGAAATAGTGATATCGGAGGTAAGCAAGCTAATTACCAGATCGACTTCAGTCTGCCAAAGGCCCGAAAGCACGCCTGAAATGAACATCATATTAATAAAAAGCAAAGCCAAAACAGATACCATCAGGGCAAGAGTAGATTTTCGTCCTCTGGCGATTGTTTTTCGGGCTATAAAGAATGATGTTTTTATATCATTATCATTCATATTCTTTATTGATTGCTAATAACTACTTGCTGGCCTTCAGAAAGCCCAGAGATGATTTCAATCATGCCGTTTTGGCTTTTAAGACCTAAAGTCACATTTTGATTAGTTACTTTTTTATTATCATAAATTTGTACAAATGTATTTTCACCATCTTTTTGAATTGCGCTTGCAGGAATAACGAGTGTGCTTTTTGTTTCGCCAGTTTTAATCCAGACATTCGTGGTCATACCATCTTTTATCTGATCACTCTTTTTATTAAAAGTTACTGTGGTTAGGTAATAAACACTGCCTTGGATTATGGTCGCTGAAGGGTCAACTGAGGTCACAGTGCCTTGCAATTCGCCTTGTATTGCATCACCAGTAATCCTTACTGACTGTCCGACTTTGACATTGGCTACATTGACCTCAGAGAGATTAACCTTAACTTGTAGAGGGTCGTTGGAAATCATTGAGACAACAATTGTGCCTGGATCAATTATTTCGCCTGGATTACCATTGGTTTCGATAATGGTTCCTGCTACTGGCGCAATTATTTTCATATCCTGAATCTGCACTGCTACCTGTTGCATTTGTGCTTTGGCTTGTTTGATCTGGGCTTCATATACAGCGATATCAGTAGAACGCAGAGGAGCTTTTGTGAGAGACAATTGGTCTCGCGCTATCTTTAGGTTATTTTCAGCCGCATTAACATCTCTTTGTGCGATATCTATATTTTCCTGATTTGTATTCTTTTGTGCTGTAATAAGCTGCTGACGATTACTTATAGCAGAAATTGCTGCACTGATATTTGTACGACCCGAACTAATATTTGATTTCCAGATATTAATGGTAGCTTGTGATATTCCCTGAGCGCTGTTTACAGCATCGGTTAACCTGATTAAAAAAGCTTCTATTACCGCCAAATGGTTTTTCGCTTTTATCATCGTTCCATCTAAGTCAGAATAATCAGAGTTTAAATTATCAATTTCTGTTTTGAAGAAGTTAAGCTCGTTGTTGACTACAGCTCTTTTCGATTCAACATCTATTTTTGCTTGAGAATTAGCGGTTATAAAACTCAACTGCGGATATGCTGTGAAGTCATTATCAAACATCTCATCGGTCTGCTGACTTACCGCATCATAGGCTTTAATATAAGCATCATTTAGTATATCCCTGATACCGCTATATAGGTTATCAAGATCACTCTCGGCTTTCCTTTTTGCATTTGTTAGATTTATTTTTGCATCTTCTGCTGACCTTTGCGCATTTGCCACTGCAGTCTTAGCGATAGCGATATCTTCCGGGGATGCACCAGCTTGCATTTGCGCTAATCTTGCATTCTGAACATCGACGCCAGCTTTCATTTCCGCTAACTGTGCTTCAAGTGCACTTGTATTCTGTTTTGCCAATAACTGGCCAGTTTCTACTTTCATTCCAACTTTCGCATTAAGGACAGTCATCTTGCCACTATTTTTAAAGTGTAAATCAATACTAGTCGGCGCCTCGACTTTTCCGCTTGCTGAAACTTCTTGCACAATGTCACCCTTTTTAACCGTTGCCAACTCATATGAGATCTCGGATTTTTTTAAGTAATATCCGATACCTGCTGCTACTATGAGAATTGCGATTACAATGATTATTATTTTTTTCATAATTTTAAAAAAGTTTATTTTTCATTATTTCGACCTTGAATCTTTTTAAAGATTTTTGAATAAATACGTGTCAAATCATTTAAATCTTTATCTGAAACAAATGGGGCAAGCATTTTTACTTTATTGATTTTTTCTTTATAAATATCTTCAAAAATTTGTTTCCCCTTTTCAGTTAAAATAAGTCTGACAATACGGCGATCATGCGGATCATCTTTTCTGGCTATAAAACCTGACACTACTAAACGGTCGGTTAACTGTGCAACTGCCGAAGATGATAGATTGAGATATTTACCAAGAGAACTAACTGTTGATTTTGGGTGCTTTCTCAAATATATCAAAGCGTCTATTTGCAATGGCGTTGCTATACTCTCGGTATCTAGTGCGTTTTTAAGTTTACCAAGCTTATAAAATTGCGTGGCTATGTCGAGTGCTTTTTCAATTTTTCTTGTTTTAGCGTTCATTTGCTTAGTTATATAAATAACTTATATCATTAGATAATTATACCATAAAAATTGATGGATTACAATTCCCTATCTGAACTTATTTAAGAAAAATTTAAAATATTGATAAAAATTAATATTGGTATATAATAAAACACTATAATTTTAAATTTTGAAAATATGCACAAAAAAGAAGCACATAATGAATCTTTAACTGAACGGTTAGTACGAGTAGAAAAAGATTTAAAACGAGCTCTGGATTGTTTTAAAAATGGGTCTATGGTACTCGACGAAGCTTCTCAAATTCAAAAAGGGCCTAAATCATCCGAGGTAAAAATTCCATATAAAAGAGCTCGTATTAAAAGGATTCTCCTTGAAGCGACTAAAACAATTACAAGCACAGAAACGTTAATTCAGGATGTCCGACAAAGGATCAGGGCAAGAGGAGTGGAGAGAGATCTAAATTCAAATCTTGATACTGCAATTGATGAACTCCCATTAAGTATTCGTACTTTAAATTGTCTGTTGCATAGAACGGCCATAAATATAAAAACAGTTAGGGATGTGTTAATTACTGGCCCAAAAAAAGTAAGGAGAATGCCTAAACTTGGTAAAAATTGCTTTAATGAATTGATTGAAATACTCTACTCGAAAGGTTACCTCGAAGCACCGACACGCGATGCATGGATAAAAAGACAGACAGACCTCTATAGGAGAAGGCACATGAGGTGAACTAACCGTGGCTCCGACTTTCAAAATAATCACTGAATTTCTGATGAATTATTACAATATTCAGCCGAATTCATAGGATAGAATAATGATATTTACAATTATTGTCGGTAAGTTATAATGACACCCTTATATTTTTATCATACTTAAAATGGATGCACTAACTGCCGGAACATCGTCATTACCTGAAAAACCGGAGGACAGCAAATTTTTACTGGATATTCCCGACGACTTTGATATGGAAGGCGCATGCTTGCGCTTACAGGATATGGTCAAAGATCCTATATCCAAATACAATGCAGGTTTAGTGGCGGCTATTAAAATCGTCCTTAATCTGAAATTTAGTGACGCAAGGAGCGATATGAAAGCCTCTATAGTATTACTTAATTCTATTAATGAAGCGGCGCAATTATGCGGTTACATCAGCCCAGAAACTATTCTTATGTTTTTAAAAGTGCGGAGAGAGAAAATTAAAGAATTGTTGGGTTCAGCTCCTTTGGCTGAATAACTTAGATGTGCTTACTAGATGAACGAGTCATTTATCTTCGTGCTGATAAAATTTTTATTGGTGCTAATTTAAAAAACATTTTTTGAATGTTAATTGAAATAACTTGACATAATTAAAATTATTTGTTTTAATATAATACTTTAACTCGATCTTGTATGGTTGAATCATATGAAGAATTTTACGAATCTGATAATCAATTTCGCACAGCAGTATTGGCTGTTCTTTTGAGCGTTTTGCCGGCATCCGCTAATGCCGATGTGCCCGAATGTCATGATATCGGTTCTAGGCCCACGCCTACTGAATCTATCCGCCTGAATAACAATGAGGAGGCTAAAGTGATATGCGTTGTCGACGGTGATACCTTTGATGTCAGGCTAAAAGATGGTCGCAGTCTTCGTATCCGACTTTGGGGTGTCGATTGCCCTGAATCTCGGAAAAACAGTAAATGCATGAAAAATGGCGAAGACTCATGCCAGTCGGAAATAAAACGTGGCAAAAAAGCCAAGGAACTTACTAAAAAATTACTTGCTGGTAAAAGAGTGGTTCTCCAGGGACCTTTCGCCAATATAAAAAACCGTAAACAGGCTTATGTAATTGTAAAAGGTCAAGATTTAGGAAAAACCCTTATCGGTTCCTGTCAATGCCACGAGGAGTACCGTCACAAACGAAAAGTTGAATACAGAAAGACAGCTCAATTGTGTAAAAAATAAAGCTTTTCAATATCAAAATTTAAGGTGTTCATATACCGTTACTCGGAAAAAGGGGTCCCCGCAGGATGTCTACTCCACAAAAAAATTACCTACCACACCTTCGGTGAGCAGTTCATTTTTTTGTGGAGCTCCATCTGTGACGAAGTGCGAACTGAGTTAAGTTTTTGCTAAACTTGCCTATGTAGCAATCTGACTGACGGACCGCCTATAGCCTAAACTTATTGCCAACTGGGTTGGAAGCTATGGTATAATACCACAGATTTAATTCCCCAGAATGATGATGTTCATCGCGATGCTGAAGAAAATCAAGAACGGATGGTTATGGTTTGCCGAAAAAATCGGCCTTGTTAACAGCGCCATCCTTTTGACAATTATCTATATCCTCGTCATCGGGCTTTACGCCATCCCCACTCAGATCGTAGAACTGTTTCGAAAAGAGCCAGAACCCAAAACTCTCTGGTTGCCTTTTCACCATAACCAACATTCCCTCGAGGAGACAATCCGCGAATTCTAATGGACCCAAAACCCCTCTACACCCTCGGCCTTTCATGCTTTTATCATGATTCCGCTGCCTGTATTCTCCGAAACGGCGAGCTTTTAGCCGCCGCGGGCGAAGAACGTTTTACCCGCATCAAGCATGACGACCATTTTCCTAAAAACGCGGTGGACTACTGCCTGAAGGAGGCTGGAATCACAGTCAATGATTTGAACTATGTCTGCTTCTACGAGAAACCCTTCCTGAAATTTGAGCGCCTACTTAAGTCCTACATCCACACATGGCCCCGCGGGCTCGTCTCGTTCGTGAAAAGTATGCGTGTCTGGTTGGGCAAAAAACTTTGGATGGGAAGCGTGATTAAGAAGAATCTAGGTTGGAAGGGGGAAATCTGCTACGTTCCTCACCACCTTTCCCACGCTGCCTCAGCCTATTACCCCTCCCCATTCAGCGAGGCGGTTATTTTAACCCTCGATGGCGTAGGCGAATTTTCCACCGCTTCGATAGGGTATGCCAAAAGAACAGAGCTTTTGATCGATGAAGAGCTAGTATTCCCCCATTCTCTAGGTCTTCTGTACAGCGCCGTCACCTACTACATGGGGTTCAAGGTTAATAGCGCGGAGTACAAGGTAATGGGGCTCTCCCCCTACGGAAAACCCATTTTTGTCGACCAGATCAAAAAAGTCGTGAAAGTGTTCGATGATGGAAGTATTAAGCTCGATATGCGTTATTTTGCCTACGAATACGGGCTGACCATGATTACAAACGAATTTGAGAAGCTGTTCGGCCATCCCACGCGACACGAAGGTGAAAAATTGGAACAGTTCCACATGGATATGGCGGCTAGCCTGCAAGCGATCACGGAGGAAATCGTGCTTAAAATGGCCAACCACGCCTACGAAAAGCATCCGTGCGACAATCTGTGTCTTGCTGGAGGTGTTGCCCTGAATTGTGTGGCAAACAGCCGGGTCCTAAATGACGGCAAATTCAAGAACCTTTTTATTTTTCCCGCAGCTGGTGACGCAGGGGGCGCCGTAGGGGCGGCCACCTATGTGTACCATCATATCCTCAAGAAAACTGACCGTCACCCCCTCAAAAACGTCTACCTAGGTCCCCAGTACAGTCACAAAGAAATCCAAAACCTGCTTAAGAAGCACCAAATCCCGTTCGAACATTTAGAGGATGAACCACTTTTCACGAAAATTGCCGATTACATCAACGAAGACAAAGTGGTTGGACTTTTTCAGGGTCGTATGGAATTCGGACCACGCGCTCTTGGTAACCGATCGATTCTTGGGGATGCACGAAAGAAGGAAAACTGGCAAAGGGTCAACCTTAAAATAAAATTCCGTGAAAGTTTTCGACCCTTCGCACCGACCGTGATGGAGGACCACCTTTCTGAGGTCTACGATTTGAAGGTCCCCACGCAGTATATGCTCCTAACCGCACAGACAAAATCCAAAGACATACCGGCTACGACCCATGTGGACGGGAGTGCCCGAATCCAATCCGTGAGCTCGGAACAGAACCATAGATATTACCGGATAATCGAGGAATTCTATAAAAAGACTGGATGCCCCGTCGTTATCAACACCTCTTTCAATGTCCGCGGTGAGCCGATTGTCTGTAGTCCGGAGGACGCCTTGAAGTGTTTTCTTCGAACTGACATCGATATTTTAGTCCTGGAAAACTGCGTCATCCACGCGAACCAGGTAGATAAGACGACTTTGCGATCCCAATTTGTTCTCGAAACATTTGGCGATGACTAATCCTCCTTATAAGTTCAATTATGAGTCAAAGAGACAGCTCAAAATCAACGACAAAAAAGCTGAAATCGTCAAGCCGCTGGAAGAGGGTGATGCGACAAATATTTTTGAATATACTTTTTTTAGTCCTTTTTACCGTCCTTATCCTCACAGGTCTTGAGATTTATCTTCGGCGCACCTGCAAGATTACCAACGAATTTACCTCTGCGGTCGGTGTTCGGATATTTCAGCCAAGCGCCCTGAACAGCTTCGAGAACAAACCTCTTTCGAGTGATATCAATGGCTATGGCGATCCCACACCTACCATTCAGATTAACGAACTCGGGCTAAGAGGAGAAAGTTTAAAAGCAGAAATCGGTAAAAATAACTTACTACTGCTTGGCGACTCCTTTACATTCGGGGCTGGCGTCCGCTACGAGGAAACATTCGCATCGCTGCTGCAAAGAAAACTTGGGCCTGATTGGAAGACTCAGAATGCTGGAACAATTGGCACTACGGTGGACAATTATTACCTTAACCTGAAAAAATATAGTGCAATTTTCAATCCTAAAATAGCGGTCGTCAATCTTTTTGTCGGAAACGACATCACCGAACTCAGAAGGCATCAGTGGAGCCTAGGGGCGGACGGTGATCTCGAGTCGGTTCGGGATACGGATATTTTTGTTGATTCTGAGGGGAGGCTTAGAAGCTGGAAACAAAAAGAGCCCTTGTTTTATTGTTTGGATTGGTTGGGAAACAGGTGGAAAATACTGAAGGCTAAAATGGGTTTGCCGGTCGTAGATAAAAACACGACTCTGACTTGGCCTGCGTTCATGCCCGAGGGCCATGTGGGCTATGACCCACGGATGCCGGATTTTTGGATTCGTTTTTTCAAAATGATGGATTCGATGCAACAATGGGGAGGTACCCACGGAATTAAAATTGTTTTTGCGATTCTTCCTATGGACGTACAGGTTTCGAAAAATTATTGGAAAAAATACACCCTGGTTCCCCGGCTTTTCGACGACGAAGCCTTTTCAGCTCGCAGACCACAAACTAAGATTATGGACTACTGCAAACAGAGGCATTTGCTCTGCCTTGACCTACTTCCTCCCTTCCAGCAAAATAAAAATCAAGATACCCTTTATTTCAGAAACGAGGACCCACATTTTGACCTCAATGGTCACAAGGCTACCGCCGATTCGATTTACCAATTTCTAACCGAGACCAAGCTTATACTATGAGCAAACTTCGCACTATCAAAAACCTTCTCAGATTCATTCTTGATGGGAAAAAATACTGGCTTATCCCTCTGATCCTAATTTTGGGGCTCATCGGTATTCTTATAGTGGTAACGGAAGGCTCTGCTCTTGCTCCTTTTATCTACACCATTTTTTAAACTAATTCGTCTTCCAAAATTCAGCTATTTTTCTATGCGTCACCTTATTTCACTCAAAGAACAAAGTCGTGAAGAGCTGCTGACGATGCTTCGCATAGCGCAAACACTAAAAAGTCTCCGCAACTCTGGAAAAACGACCGATTTTCTGAAAAACAAGACTCTGATCATGCTGTTTCAAAAGACGTCGACTCGAACACGGCTCTCATTCGAAGCAGGTATGACCGAACTGGGTGGACACGCCATTTTTTTGGATGCTCGATCGACTCAACTCTCACTCGCAGATTTTAACGATGAAATCCGGGCGATCATGCGGTTCGGACAAACCCTTATGTTTCGGGCACGAAAGTCTGAAGATGTCCTTAAGGCTGCTCATTTTAATCATTCCTATTGAATGATGAATTGTGGGGCGGGTAACGGGAATTTCTCACATGCTCATTCGCTTCGCTCATTGCGCGGTCGAGCGCTCAAATACTCCTCCTGCATCGCTCGCTACGCTCGGGTGCAGGACACCGTTTTTCGCGGCGAACCCGCCCTGCCCTTCGACCCACTTGCCATTCTATCAAAAAAATCACTGAATTTCTGATACATTATTATAATATTCAGCCGAATTCTTATATTGAATAATGAGATTTGCATTTAAGCATTCGTCCGTATAACCAGATATACGCGATTGGAATGTTCGATTTCCGTTACCTGAAAAAATGGGGTCCCCGAAAAATGCGAGGAAGGTAGTGGTGAGTCCCGCAAAGCGGGATGGGGGTATTTTTCGGGGTAGGGGCCCCAAAGCATGCGAAACCTGAAGAAGGAGTTTCAGTATGAAACTCATTCGCAAGGTGAAGCACGCTTTGGGGTGGAGCTCCTTATGGGAGCTTATTCAAGAACAGATTATATAGCTCTTATTTATTTGGAAATTCCATTTTGCTTAATAGTTCGGGTGGTGGTTTTAATGATATTTTATATTTAATTGGTTTATGCGGATCTCTTAGATGTTCAGGAATATGTTGTATGGCAAAAATATCTTCACCTTTTATCTTGGTTGCGAACATCATGACGACAACATCTTCACAAAATTCAAATAAATTTTCCCATATTAGATTTAGTGTTTCAATCATATCTTTTGAACCCATTTTTGGCAAAATAGGGGTTAATCCATCTTTATTTGGTATATATTGAACTTCAGGAAGTGTAAACCCATGATGTTCAATTTTAATACGCATATCAATAAATGTCGAAAACCATTGTTTTCGTTCACCCCTTAGCATATCGATGAAATATTGAAATATTCCTTGAGGGTGCATTGCTAGGAATCTATGAATGCTTTCTTCTAGTTTTTTATCTGTTTGAAATAAGAATTCAATATTAATGCCAAAAATACTATCAGTTAATTTTTTTAAACACTCAAGTGATATATGTCCTCTAATAAAAAAATCTTTAAAAAAAATATTTAAATCGAAGTCTATTGGGTCATCAACCCTAATTAAACCTTTATCCAATTTTGCCCCTTTTCCTTTAAGTGTACGTTTTTTATAATTTTCGAAAGTTTGAATGAATTTATCTTTAACATGTTGAGCTTCATGTAAATTCTGGAAAACTGGATTATATAATAGATCAAATGCCCTTCTTTCAGAGTCCGATTTAAAAAGAAAATCTCGTATGTCGAAAATTTGTACCATCATTCTTACTATAAAAGGATCTGATGTACCTTTACCAAATTGTTTTCGTATAATTCCCTTTATTGGGGTTTGGGCTGTAGCTATACTTTGACGTCTTAGTTTTTTTAAGCGGCTTTTTTTACCCATAATGAATAAACTACATTTAAGCTTTGTCTACTAGATCGTTAACAGTTTTATAAATTATTTTCGCAATATTATTCTTTTCTTTTTGTTGCTCATCTAATAACTCTTCATAATCATCACCTTTAACCTTACCTTTTTCAATTTTCTTTTTAACTAGATATATAGCTGCTTGTTCAGAAATTAATTCAGCAAGATATCTTTGGCATAATTTATCTTTCTTAATTTTTTCATCAGTAAGACTCTCTCCAAAATGATATATATTTATATGATTACTAGTATTGATTTTGATTTTACCAGTTGTGGGGTCTAAATACTTTTGCCATGGTTGACCGGGCGCATCTTCAGTTGCCCAACCATTAAGCCAACCCCTTTTTCCTATAGGTTCAATACCAGATTCCGCAACTTCAATTAAAATGCTAGTTTCATATCCATTACAATTTGCATTTATTGTTCCTTCTTGATCTTTTTCTTCACATCGTAATCCAATATCTATTTTTCCTATAGTTTCAAAAATTAAATCATCCTCTTTTAATATATATTCATTACAAGAAAGCTGAATTTTTTCATTACTATTAGTAAAATTTACTTTTGATCCTAATGGGAACTTTTTTGTATCAAAATATAGATGTATATTCGTAGAATGTGCTGGAATTGTCCTTAAATAATTAGGATAAAATTCAAGACCGTATTTAGGATAATAAATTTCTTGATCCACAACTGAAACAAAAAGTTTTTTTTGTATATGGCTGCCTTCTACAGTTGCCTGTATAAAACAATCTTTTTCAGTAATCTTAATGCCTTCAATAGATAAATTAATTGAAATTATGCCATTTTTATCAATGTTTTTAGACAATACTTCAGTTATTTTATCGCTTATTAAATTCAAACAATCTTTATTAGAATTTTCAAAAATTATTCTAGATCCGGGTATTATAATTTTTGGATTAATTAATAATTTTAAACAATATTTTTTCCCAATGGTGATTTTGATTCTTTCTCTAGAAAATTGCATTCCGTCTACTGGAGGAGATACACCAGGATCACCACCAGTGTCATTAATTTCCTCAATACTCATTTCCATATACTTATTCAACTGATGAAATGCTTCATTCCATTTTTTATAACCATCTGATTGAAAGCCTGTTTTACTGCCTTCTCTAATCTTACTAATAGCATTTCTTAAAATTGGTTCTACAATTTCACTTAGTTTTTTATAAAAATCATGTCTTTTATTAAAGCCATCTCTTGTATCAGTTAGTATTTCTTCAGGCATTTCTGTATTTAATTTTTCTCTGATTATGTTTGCAGTTCCATCGAGTATAAGTTCCCCATAAATAAATTCAGCTCCAGGTAACTTTTCTAAGCCAAAAAGCGTATTATCATAGATATTTTTCTCATCATCGTAAACTAATATCTTCAATTCTCCATATGTATCCTCAAATTTTTTCTTATCATCGAGTTTGATGATTTTAAATGAAGAATTAATTTTTTTTCCTTCGTAATCAAAAGATAGTATTTCGTTATATAATACATCGATCTCATTAAAGGGTGGAAATTCGTAACTTAATACTGTTTTTAAAGTAGTACCTTTTTTATCTATTTCTATTAATTCAATTTTTCTTTCAATTGTATTAGAAAAGATATGTCTTAACATATAAAAAACTTGTAGTTTTTCTTTGAATTGTTTTGGAATTTTAGTTTTTTCATTTAGTTCGAATTTAACTATCGTACCATTATTAGGTATCTTATAGTGATCACGTAAATCCTTGAGAACTCTTCTGTCAATTTCTTGTAAATCTATTTGTCTGTGTTCTTTTTCCCAAATGAATTTTCCTTTACAACCAACCCCTTCTTTTATAGAAATTATTTGAGATTTATTTTGAGTAAATAAAACATCAGAAGCCCCTTTCCCAAATAATGATCTCACTTTATATCCTTTATCTCTATCGCTTTTATCCGCGCCATAAGTTTGGAATTTCTCTTTCATAACATCGGCAGACATGCCTTGGGCATTATCGACAATTTCTACAACATTTTTTTTCTTATCTAAGATAATTGATATTGGTTTCTCTTTATCGACATCATCAGTTGGAGCCATCCTTTTATAGCTGTCGTCTGAATTAGTAATAATTTCAGTTAAAATTTTAAGTATATCATTCCCTAAAGAATCATACATTTTTCTTTTTGTGAATCTTGGATCATCAACTACATCGATTTTCATAGCTTTGAAGTTAAATTATTAAAATGTTTTTCTAATTCGATTAGAAAATTATAAATTTTATTATTTTTACCATCTTGAGCAAAAGATTTTAAATCTTTTAATTTTGTTTTAATGTATGGAATTCTAGTAAAAGGAGTTACTTCAAAAAATTTCCATATTTCAGAGTTTTCAATTTTTTTATTTCTCTCCCAAATTTTATAAAGTTCTGCTAATTCAATATTTTTCAAATTTTTAGACGGCGTATTCTTGACCCTATCTATAACAGTATCGTTATTTTTACTAACAGAAAATGAAATTTCTCCTTTTAATTGACGATCTACGTTAAGTGCTGTTTCACTTCCTAGTTCGGTTAATATATATCCTTTCCTGACATCTCCTTGAGCATAGTTTCTTTCTTTGGGTCTTAAATGTAAAATTGTTCTATTCAGCATTTCTATGTGTGGATATTCCTCAAAATCACCAAAATAAAATTTCTTTGGAAATAGTTTATAGATTGCTACACATATAAAATTAAAGATTAGAGGAATTTTATTGTTCTCTAGAAAAAACATCGTATAAACAGCAAGTTTTTCTCGACTACTCACGTCTTTATATTTGTCGTAATCTAACGGCTTAATTGATCTAATAAAATTTATATATTTTTCCATAAAGTTTTTTAATTATTGTATATTTTTTAATATTTTGTTGATTATAGTTTGAATTCTTTTTTATCAGAAGTTCTAAATTTAGCTTTTGCGTCTTTTGCTGCATTAATTATTTCAAAAAAAATTTTATTTATTTCATTGTCAGTATAGTTATAAGCACTTTTATTTGAACAATTAGCGAGAATACGTATTCTTTCTAGGATATCATTTGTTCTTTTAGTAGCAACACGTATAAAGCGATCTTTTTTAGTTTCCATATTTTTAAAATAATAAGAATTATGACACAATAATAGCAACTTTTTTAAAAAAGTCAAGTAAAAATACAAATATAGCTAACTATTTACAAAATACATGACTATTTATATAAAATATAGAAAAAAATATACATTGCTTCTATTGCTAAATGAAAATCACATTGGATTAATTATAAGTTTTGAAAAAATAAATGGATATGATAAGGTTTTATCTAATCTTTTTTATGGATTCTGTAGAATTGGCATTTCGGGCATATCAAGAACTTTCTCCTACTGATGAGCAGGTGGTTTTTCGTGATATGATGAAAAGACTTTATACGCCAGTTTTGAATAATTGGGGAATTCTTTCTCATAAGAGATACACAAAACCTGATAAGGATTACCTTACTGCCTTTGATCTAAAAAATAGAGAGATAATTGATTATGTTGGTGAAATGGAAAAAAGGGCAATGTATATCCTTGCTCAAGTAGGTGTTTTTAAATCATTTGGCAAATATCATCAAAAAATGGATACTTCTGATTTTAGATTCAATAAGCCCATTGTTTATTCCTTTAGTTTTGAACTGAATAAGCCTGAAATTTTCTTTGAGCTCTATAAACTCATTTTTAAAGAAAGTCCTGAAAATGCTGTTATCGTAGAACCGACCGAACCACAATCAAAACCACCAAAGAAAAAAATGGTTAATCCGAGGATATTCCTAGAATTTGATGATCTGACTTACAAACTTAGAGTTAAAGACACGGATAAAGTCGCAACTAGCGTACAAAGGGGTATGAAACCCTTGGAAATATTAATGGGTATTTTTATTGAAGGAAAAAACTTATTTAAGATTTCCGAACTTAAAGACAAAAAGATTCCATCGAGCACTACTATGGCAAGTATTCTCGGTAAAAATAAGATATATCCAATTATATTTGAGATTGGGCGTGACTATGTAAGATTAAGAAAGAATGTGGATAAAGAAGCGGTTCTAGCCTTATGTAAAACAGATAGGCATATCCTTTAAGGAACTTTATTAGAACTTTGTTTGGACTTTGTTTTGACTTCCGAATATGAAGCTTTTTTTGTGTTGAAATGGAGCCATGATGGATTATCGAATTCCACATGAACGGCTCTTAACTTTTATAGCGCTTTACAAAAAGCACTATGACATTGAACTCACATTAGCTGATGGCGAGAGCCTGTTCTGTGCCCTGCTCGGACTGCTCGAGACAGTCCGACAGGGTGCAGAACAGGGGCGGCTCAATAATGCCGCCCTAGTAAATTTTAAAAAAACTGACGATGAATGGCTTGAATGAGACATTATCGGCTGTTTTAATAACTGAAAAAAAATTGCTCGATTTTGGGCTGGATTATTTGATTTTTAGCGTATGCCAAGAGAATGACAGAATAACAAAGGTTGCCAAGTTTATTGATGGAATTTACAACAGATCTCATAACACGACTAATCAAAACACAATTCGCAATTTTGAATGGCCGGGGATGGAGGAGCATTTTCATGTAATTTTCTCTGACAGCTACGATGGCGAAGTAATTCAATTTCATTGGGAAGAAGAGTATTTTTTTCAAATTGCTAAAATTGACTACTCGAGACCTCCGTGGTCGAATTTAAATAATAAACATAAGTATAAATATCGTATTCAGTTTTATGGTGACCTGTTTAACGCCTTGAGGAATGGTAGGTTTGATTATAGGGGTCTCTTGACGCTATTCACCGAAGACAATGAGGTGATAAGTTCGATAACTCGTCTTGATTTAAAGACGGATATATCTAATGTGTCAGTAAAGGAGATTTCGGATGGGATTAAGGGGGATCGGTTAAAAAAAGTTAATGAATTTGAAAAAGACAAAAAAACTGGAGAAATGGAGACTTATTATTATGGAAAAAGGAGTAAGAACGATGATTGGTTTGCACGTATATACGACAAATTAGCTGAAGCGAGGAAAGATGGGCACGAGAAACACTATGCTGATTATTTCCAATTTGAGCGAGTGACACGTTTGGAGTTAGAAATACGCGGTAATATCTGCAAGACATACAAAGTTGATTTGAAAAATATTCAGGATCCAAATTTTCTTTGGAGTTTGTATGCGGGTCTTCTCAAAACAAAGTATAACTGGTGGAAAATTCTGCCATTCCTCAAAAGGAAGATGAAAAAATATGGGTTTCATAAGAGAAAACTTGAGAAAAGGATTCATAAGCCGATTCCCCTTGGCAGGGAAGTTTTCGCAAAGCGTTTAGTAAGTTGGGCCATGAATTTTTTCAAAAGATATGATATTAATCCCATATTCTATTTATTCCAACAATTGCCAGATCTTCAAGATGAGGCTTTGAAATTTATAAGTGCATACCTGCTAACAGGAAAAAGTTCGAACCAAAATAAACTTCCTCCAAAATCAAATTAACGTTAATATAAATTCCAAACCAAAACACTAATGAAATATTTCATCTATTGCCGAAAATCATCAGAGGATAAAGCACGTCAGATACAGTCTATTGATGACCAAAAACGTGAATTAATAACATTGGCTAAGCAGAAGAGTTTAACGATAGCCGATATTATTGTTGATGAAAAATCCGCCAAAAAGCCCGGCAGACAAGGTTTTTCAGAAATGATTAAGAGAATACAGGAAGGTGAGGCAACAGGGATTTTGTGTTGGAAGCTAGACCGCTTAGCTAGAAATCCAGTAGATGGTGGGATTATTACATGGTTTTTGCAACTAGGTAAAATTGAGGAAATTGTTACACCTGATAAAACCTTTTTGCCAAGCGATAATGTTTTGCTGATTGGGATTGAGTTTGGAATGGCTAATCAGTACATTATCGATTTAGGTAAGAGTGTAAAAAGGGGTATGGAAAGCAAGATTCAAAAGGGTTGGCTACCAACGAAAGCCCCCATAGGCTATTTAAATGAGGTAGGAGCTGAGAAAGGTGCAAAGAGGATACTTCCTCACCCTGATACTTTCTCTGTACTTCAGAGGCTTTGGAAATTGCTAATCAAAGAAAAGCTGAAACTCGCTTCTTTGTATAAGGCTATGCAAGATGAATGTCCTTTGTATCGCAATGGTTCAATTATTGCCTTTTCCAGTTTTCATCGGATTTTTCATAATCCTTTTTATGCAGGGCTTTTTACTTGGCAAGGTAAAAGGTATATTGGCTCTCATGAAAAAATGATCAGTTTAAGAGAATTTGAAAGAGCTCAGGAAATACTGAGGGATGAAACAGAAATAAGGTGTACAAGTCTTGAGTTTGATATGAAAGGTTTTTTTAGATGTGGCGTTTGTGGCTCTCAGATTACTGCTGAAAGACATACGAAATTTGTTAAAAGGACACAGCAGAATAAGAGTTATGATTATTACAAGTGTTCTCGACACAAAAGAGGGATTGAATGTAATGAATCCACAGTTTCTAAAAAAATCCTTGAAGATCAAATTTTAAATTTTATAGAGGAAGTAAGGATACCCGATGAAATTATTGAATTTGGCTTACAGGAATTGGAAAATATGAGGAAAAAAGAAGTTGAGCCTGTAAAAGAAAATTTAATTAAAGCGGAAGTTGAGCGTATAGATAGACAGCTTAAAAATGCTATGGAGCTTCTCTTGAATGAAGCCGACCCGGAAATACAAAAGATGACAAAGGAGAAAATTCTTGAACTTAGGATTGATAAAAAACGAAGGGGAGAAGAGTTGGAATTGCTGAAAGAAGAACAGAAAGATCCTTATGCTGAAATCCGTAATTCTCTCGAGTTGATTATGGGAGCGAAATATACATTTTTAAATGGTACTCCAAGATTAAAAAAGAAAGTTGTTGAAGGTTTAGGTTCGAACTGGAAATTAAAAGATAAAAAACTAGATTATAAGCCATATTTTACAATTTCTGCTTTTCAGAAAACGAAAAAACTCCTAGAAGGAGATAATTTTGGGTTCGAACTAAATAAACCGCAAGAGGATACAAAAAAACTGCCTTTAGAAGCAGTTAGTTCTGTTTGGAGCGGGTAACGGGAATCGAACCCGTGTCCTCGGTTTGGAAAACCGATATAATAACCATTATACTATACCCGCGCGCCAGTTGATATTAATGAATAATTTAAAGGTATTCAAGTTTTTTAAGTTAATTTCAGTCTATCTTGCTTGTAGTCCTGTTTTTAGATATAGTTCCAACCTTTATATTTAACTTAAAATATATGATTAAGCCTGAAGCGAGGAATCCAAACCTGGATAATCTTGATACTGATTTTCTATATCACCTTGGCCTGAATACGAGTATGGATTTGAAAACAGCATTCGGTGATGTTAAATACGTATGTATGGGCGGTAGTCCGGATAGGGCAGAAGACTTTGCGGATAAAGTAGCAAAACAATTGAATATCCCTTTACCTGCAGGAAAAGCCCAGCCGATTGAGAAAACAGAAAGGTTCTCGCTTTATAAAGTTGGGCCTGTTATTTCCGTAAATCATGGAATGGGCATGCCATCTCTTTCGATTTTACTTCATGAAATAACTAAATTACTTGAATATGCAGGTTGTACAAATGTCAGTTTTATACGTATCGGAACATCTGGCGGGCTTGGCGTTGAACCGGGAACTGTTGTAATTACCGATGAAGCTCTTAATGAAAAACTGGAACCTAAACACGTAAAAACAGTTTTAGGTAAAAAGCGCGAATATCCGACCAATTTAGATAAACAGTTATCTGTAGATATTATGAATTCCAGAGGTAATATCAATGCCATATTTGGCAAAACAATCGGCACAAATGATTTTTATGAAGGTCAGGCTCGGTTAGATGGTGCTCTTAATCCTGGTTACACTGAAGATGAAAAAATGAAATTTATTGAGGACGCTTACGAATTAGGCGCAAGAAACTTTGAAATGGAAGCTCCGGAATTCGCAGCATTCTGTCTCCGCGCAGGTATACCAGCAGCTGTTGTTTGCTGTGCTCTGTTAAACCGTTTACATGGTGACCAGGTCACATCTACACCTGAAGAATTAGCTATATTTTCAGATAATGCTCAGCAAATCGTGTTGAATTATATTATCAAAGATTTTCGTCAGATTACAAATATGTGACATCTTCATTTAAAACCAAATAACTGATAATCTGTTTTCAGTTAAATTTAATATTTATGGAAACAGAAAGACTGCATTGGTTAGATGGCTTAAGGGGTGTATCAATAATCATGATGGTCTTTTTTCACATATTTTTCGATCTGGAATACCTTGATCTTTATCCATCTGACCTTTTCTCTGGATTTTGGTTATATTTTGGAAATTTTATAAGATTCACCTTTCTTGCTGTGGCAGGTTTTTCCGTCTACCTGTCTTACAAAAACCGTTTACCTTATTCTAATTTTTTAAACCATCAATTCTGGCGCGCGGTAAAATTATTTGGAATCGCAATGCTTATTACTTTAGTTACGTTTATTTTTATACCCGGAGATTTCATACGATTCGGCGTTTTACACCTTATAAGCATAGGAATATTATTAACTGCTTTACTCATAAATAACCCAAAGATTCTCTTTGTATTGATTATTTTATCTTTAATATTTGGTGCCATTTTTGATCAAATTATACTAAATACATCATTATTTTTTCCATTTGGCATAAAGCCTACAAATTTCTATACGATAGATTACTTCCCTATCTTCCCGTGGATTGCGATAATTTTTGCTGGAAATCTTTTAGCGCGGATCATGGATAAATATTCATTAATAATTAACCCAAGCTTGCCGTCGCGATTAAAGTTTTTGGAGGAAATCGGTAAGAAATCACTACTGATTTACCTTGTTCACCAACCAATACTGCTTGGTTTAATTTGGTTGCTTTTTATAAGTAATATGTTAAAATAATATACCTATAAAGTAACCTCCATGGATAGAATTTATGAAAAAGAAATAGGCGAAAATAATGATAATAAATATACTGAACTCTATTTTAAAGCCAGATCTCAAGGTTCATTCGGACAAAGTTTAGCAGGTCTTAGTAAATCTGAACTTTTTGAAATGAAAGCAATTGTGGAAAGATACTTGATGTCTGAAATCGTGACATGTGCGCCCTATATGCTTAGGGACCTTAGAGAAGGGGTACGGAAATCGATTGATTCAATTATTGGCAAAAAATATAATCATGTACCTCGATGTATTCAGATGATACAAAAACTTCAAGAGGAACTCCAGATCGTCATGGGTGAATATAAGCCTGAAAGTATTGAGTCGATTATACATGATAATTATATGGAAGATTTCATGACTTACCTTAGTTCTCTTGATGAAAGAGAAAAAGGGCCAAATGCGACTAATTTAAAAATCAGACATTATGTAATAGTCGGGCCTAAGCAAATTGAGCCCAAGGATGATCAGGAAAATAAAGTCATAATATCATTTCGAATGTCATTTGCTGAAAATCTGGCCTTTATTAAGGAGCATATAAACACAGCGGTCGTACTCAATAACATAAGGGAGACTGATGAGAGGCTAAAGCGGGAAAAGGATAAACATTATTCATAGTCTCAAGTGCGAGTCTCAAGATTCCAATACTTGATACTTGAGACTCGCATTCGCACTTAATTATATTAAATCTTGTTGAAATAGTTTTCATTTGGTAATCTACTTCAGCTTGTTTTTAAAATTAATTTATCCTTCGTAGTTTTTAGAATTAATAAACACCCACTCTCTGTAAGTAATTGCTACGAAGGAAATTACTACGGAGAATGGACCAAAATAAATATGACTGACATTAAGCCAAACCAGATTGAAAAAATGCTTGTTGAGCTGATGGAGCTTAAAGATAAACTACAGAATTCACGGGAAATTTTGCGTGGATATAAAATCACATCTGAAAAACTTACTCAGCTCAAACGCGCAAAAAAGGAACTGAATGAACAGCTTGAAGAGGAAAAGAAAAATATCGAAGACGGATTTCTGGATGACAAAGATTATGAAACAGCCGCAAATGATGAAATCACTTTAAAGAATCAGATCAAGGAGAAAAACGCTGAACTGCGCCAAACAATGACTCAGGTCAACAGGAACCAGGACATTTCGACATATGACTATAACATCAAGGGAGAACAGGTTAAAATGCAGGTTCAGAGAGTTGTGAAAGTCTACATAAATGGAAGGGAACAGAAATAATTTTGCATTTCGTATTTCTGATTTTGCATTTATTTAGCATTTGGGAATCGGCCTATAAATAACTAAATGCCAAATGATTAGATGGGATTGCGAAATGCTCCGCCGTGGCGGACGAAATGCGAAATATTACCGCTTAAATATTCCATTCTCAATTATTTTCTCTAAGAATGCTATTGGATACATCGGAGGATTCTCGGTCAGCGCCTGATGATAAATAACGGTTGAAGGGGTAAGTCCTGGGGCGGTATTCGCCTCAATGATAGTCAATTCCCCTGTTTTTGTGTGCATAAACGCGTCAATACGGGCATAACCGCGAATGCCTAATGCTTTTGCGACCAGTTCCATCCTTTCCTTAGCTTTTTTAACCGCGTTTGGTTTTACATATGGGGCTGGAGGAGGCGTTATATTAATACCTGTACCCCCCTGAAACTTTTCTTCTAATGTCAGGATATTGCCAATGGCAATTGTAATACTTGGATTCATAGCTTTTAAATGGCCATTTTGTTCCAAAACTCCAACTGTGACCTCTATCCAGTTAGTCTTTATCTGCCATTTGATCTTATTGCCGATAACACGAACTTTGTCCGTAATTACAAATTGTTCAAACATGACTTTATCCATAGCGCAGTGAGGCATTTCAATAATGCCATGCTGGTTTTTGAGGACATTGTGAGGTATTGAATCAGCACCTTTAATGACGAAGGACATGTATTTTTCAAGGTCCTTTGCGGAATAAAGACGAGCAATTCCCGCGCTACAGCCATCCCCCTGGGGTTTGGCGATTATGGTTTTGGCGGTTAATTCCAGTGTAAGATCACGCCAGTAGCGTTTGAAATCTATCGTTTTAAATTTTTTGAAATAACTGATATTCTCCAGCCTTCTTGGGGCTGTATAAATCCCCTTTTCCTTTAAAGTTTCGATAACTTTTCCCGTCGCATATTTATCCATACAAAGTTTTGACGCAACTGAGCCTGAACCATTAAATGGAACTTTGGCTTTTTCAAGCATTTTCTGAAGCGTGCCATCCTCCCCCATCCCGCCATGAAGTCCAATAAAAACAAATTCGGAACGCCGGATAAACTCGCTTAAATTCATTTTTTCCGGTAAAAATATATCTTCATTAGCTTCGCCTTTTACGAGATTCAGTTTATTAAGTACATTAGATTTTAAACGCTTAAGTCTTTTTTCGTTTTTTGCCGCGTTTTTGCAGACTTCCTGAATCTCTTCAACAGTATGGTTTAAAGTCATAGCATAAGGCAATCGCCAGACATTATGTTCCAGATCCAGCAGATACGGTTTTGGATTATATTTTTCGAAATTCCTGAGTTTAAGCCATACGTTCGTGCCGCTCATCACGGAAACCTGACGCTCAGCTGTGCTGCCGCCGAATAAAACATTTATTTCCAATCGTGGGGACAATCGTGGGGACAATCGTGGGTACAATGGAAATTGGATGTTATAGCGACGACAAACGTTTTTGACGATATGACGTAGAAGGTCGCGGTGGCTCATGCCTATCTGGGAGCTTTGCTGGAAAAGAAAACTGTTTTGCTCCATTCCGCTTATCGGATTAAAGTCGGAAAACCAGATTTTGCCGTCTTTTAAAAGCCAACCGTCAAAACGGGTAAAATCCCTCATGCCAAGCAATTTAAATAATTGTTCAGCCTGGGCCTGTATTGCTTCAATGACATCATCACTGAATCTTGGCGGACAATGATAGGTTACATGGCGCGTAGCAAGGTATTTTTTGCGATAATCAAAGATCTGATGATCTTTATAACTTATCTCGATTTCAGTAGGCAAAATCGCAACCGGCATCCCAAATCTGTTTTCAAGAATTATCACAGTAAATTCTGTCCCTTCGCAGAAAGGCTCGACAACAACGCGAGTATCGACTCTTTTAGTAAATAGCTCATGAGCTTTTTCCGTAGCTTCTGCCACAGTTGAAACTGAATATACGCCTATACTTGAGCCACCTGTTGCTGGTTTTACAATAGCGCGCCTGATTTTATTTTTCCTGAAAAATTCCTCCAGAACCGATTTATGATTTTTTAAATGGCTTTTTAATACAATTGACGGGACTGTGTAAAAACCATGTTTTTTAATAAATTCATTAGCTGTGTATTTATCGAATGCGATTTTGCATGCATTTGCGGGTGAACCTGTATAGGGACAATCATTCATTTCCAGTATCCGCTGTATTTGGCCGTCTTCGCCAAAAGCCCCATGCATTACGGGAAAGGCCAAATCGGCTTTTTTTAAAAATCTGCCAAAGTCTGATTTGCTTAAATGATCGGCGTGGGAATGGAGTTTGAAATCAAAATCTGAAGGCGTATTTGAATAAAGCTGTGACCTTGATATCCGATAAGCGTTTCTATATTGGTCAAAATAAATAGGTAAAATTTCGATTTCTTCAGACTGCAGATGGTCGCATACGGACCTGGCGGAATTGAGAGAAATTCCTCTTTCTAATGACGGACCGCCGCAAAGCAGAGCTACTTTTAACTTTTGACCTTTGACTTTTGACATTTAACTATTCTTAAATTATTCGTCAAAATTATATATTTAGTTTTAAGCTTATTCAAGCCATTTTGTTTTATTTTTTACATTTTAATTTTAATATTTTCTATTTTTTTGTTGAATTCATCATAAAAAAATAAATATTTAAATTTTCTATTGGAAATATTGATGGTATGTTAAAATGAAACAGCAAATAAATCATATAAAAATGCTAAAACAAAACATTTTTCGCGCCTATGACATACGCGGTACATATCCTGATGAGCTCAATGCTGAAACCGCTAACCTGATAGGCAAGGGTTTTGCTACATATATTTATAAAAATACCAAAAACGCGAAGCCAAATATAGTCGTAGGAAGGGACTGCAGGATTCATAGTGAAGAATTGCAGAAAGCCTTTATTGAAGGGTTAGTGTCTTCCGGATGCAATGTTACGGATATCGGACTTGCCCCATCACCTTATCTTTATTTTGTGGACACTAACGGCAAATTTGACGCGGCTTGTAACATAACCGCCAGCCATAACCCTAAAGAATATAATGGATTTAAATTAATGCTGAAAGACGCGCACGCTGTTTTCGGAACTGAATTGCAGAAAATTTATCAGATTTTATTAAACGAAAACCTTATTTCAGGCAAAGGTAAGTTACAGAAAAAGGATTTTACTGATGAATATTTTAAAAAACTTAAAAGCATATTTTCTTATTCAAGGCCGCTTAAGGTAGTCATCGACACAGGCAATGGCGTTACAGGAGCATTTTATCCTCCTATGATCAAAAAACTCGGACATGAAGTTATTGGGCTTTTTTCTGAGCTGGATGGAAATTTCCCAAACCATGAACCTGACCCTATTGTAGAAACAAATCTTGTCGCACTTAAAAAGAAAGTCCTTGAAACAAAAGCGGATATCGGCATAGCTTTTGACGGCGACGGCGACAGGCTTTCTTTGATCACTGAAAAAGGTGAATTTATCAATGCCGATAAAACTTTAATGCTACTTGCCATCGACGCTTTGACCAGAAACCCAAACCGCGCGGTCGTATTCACCGTCTCAAATTCACAGGTTTTATTCGACCTTATTAAAGAATGGGGCGGGAATCCCGTTATGTGTAAAGTGGGCCATTCTTATGTTGAAGATGCGATGCATGCTAACAACGCGATTGTCGGCGGTGAACAATCAGGTCATTATTTTTTGCCTGAAAATTATTTTTCTTATGATGATGCTTTGGTTACAGCGTGCAGGATCCTTAAAATCCTTGATAATTCAAACGAATCAGCTTCTGCGATTTTTGATAAGTTCCCAAAAACATATTCAATTCCTGAAATAAGGCCTGAATGCGGTGATTTCGTGAAATTTGATATTATCCAGAGAATAACTGAGTTTTTTAAAAACAAGTATCCAGCAAATATAATGGACGGGATAAGGCTTGATTTCGGCAATGGAGGCTGGGCCGGAATACGCGCAAGCAATACCAGCCCCAGAATCTCAATAACAATGGAAGCTAAATCCAAAGAAGAGCTTGAGCATATTAAGACCATCATACTCGGTCACCTTAAAACATATCCCGAAATCAAATGGGACCATGATTAAAGGATTTACATGATTACAGGATTAATCTGCTTGATGTAAACGGCACTCAGTAAAAAATTTAACAACAATGATTAATAAATCTGAATTCTGCAACTAGACAAACAGTCTAATCCTGTAAATCCGTGGTCAAAATCATACAAATCAAGGTTTACATTTTAAATTATTTCTGTATAATAAATTTGTTCGCTCAGGATGACAAAATTAAAAATATAAATATAATTAAAATATGCAAAACCCTAAAGTAGGTAAAAAAATATTCCGTATTTTGACTGGCGTAGTAATTGGTTCAGCCATTGGATCAATTTTAGGTTTAACGTTCGCGCCGAAAAAGGGAGAAGACACGCGCAAATACCTTAAAGACAAATCAATGGAAGTCTTTCTGAAAAGCAAACAAGCTTTGGAAAATAATCAAAGTATGGGGTTTTTCAAAAGATCGCTTGTGAAATTCCTTACCCGCAAAAAATAATTGTAAGTTTGAAAAAAGTAATCCTACTAACTCTGGCATTTATTTCAATACTGCTTTTGCCTCATGCAGTATTTGCTGATAATGGAATTTCTTTTGTTAGGCTTAAAACAAATTTTAATCTGTGGAAAGTAGATTTAAAAAAGTCTGAGTGGGTGAATGAATACCCAAAATTATCCTGGAACGGAATCGATGTAAAATTGCCTGAATATATCGATAGCACTCTTTTGGCGAAGACAACAAATTATTTAAATGCTTCGACTGCAAAAGGGATTGATTACGCTAAGGTCCAGGAGTATATGGAAAAAGTGGTGGCGCCGGATATAAGGAGAGAAAAACAAGATGTGACTATCAAACTTAATGAAAAAGGAAAAGTTGTTTTTGACGGTTTTGCAATTAGCGGGCAGGATATGGACATTGAGAAATCTTTTTATCTGATTAAAAAAGCTTTTGAGTCGAACCAGGAAGATGTGCGCCTGCCTATCAAAACCATCCAGCCAAATGTAAATGTTGAAAGCGACGAATTACGGCAAAAAGGCATTGTTTCCTTACTTGCTACTGGTGAGACAGATTTTTCAGGATCGCCTGTAAACCGTCGGAACAACATACGCGTAGGGCTAGCTAGTTTTAGCGGAAAATTAATTCCACCAGGAGAAACTGGCAGTGCTGGAGTTATATTAGGTCGTGTAGATGCTTCTACAGGCTATCTGCCTGAATTGGTGATAAAAGGTGATAAGACTGTGCCTGAATATGGAGGCGGATTATGCCAAGTCTCAACCACTATTTACAGAGGCGTGCTTTTTGCGGGCTTACCAATTCCTGAGAGACGTAATCATTCATATGCTGTTAGCTATTACGATCCTCAGGGCTTAGACGCGACTATTTATCCTCCTAACCCCGATCTTAAATTTGTTAATGACACTTCGAATTATATTTTAATCCAGACTACGATTGTCGGCAATAAAGCATATTCAGATGTTTATGGCACACCTGTTAATCGCCACATAGATCTGATCGGGCCGTATTATTACGATTATCGACCTATACCACCGTCAAGGACAGAATATACCGATAAACTGCCTCCCGGAAAAAAAGAGATTTTAGGTGGTGCTCATGTAGGTTTCAAGGCCAGCTGGTACCGCCGTATATCTTATGATGACGCTAGCAAAAAAGATGTGCTTGAACATATTTTCAGCAGCTATGAAGCAAGGCCGCTTTACACACTAATCGGCGGAACAAATCCTAATCAAACAGTTAGTGAAGCTGAATTGAGCGAAATTATAAGGTAATAGCAAATTAATATTCCATCCTTCCTTCCAATGCCCTTTTAAGTGTCTGGCTATCCGCGTATTCCAAATCGCCGCCAACAGGTATCCCCCGGGCAATACGGGTGACTTTAATATTGTAAGGTTTTATGTAACGCATAATGTAAGCCGCAGTCGCCTCCCCTTCCAATGAAGGATTAAGAGCAAGGATTATTTCTTTAATTCCGCCTTTTTTTACCCGTTCAACGAGTTCCGCGATCTTAATGTCATCCGGTCCGATGCCATCGACTGGTGAAATGACGCCATGAAGTACATGATAATGGCCTTTATATTCATTCGCGTTTTCAATCGCGACCAGATCCAGCATTTCCTCGACGATACAGACGATTGATGGGTCACGCCTGTCATTCTGGCATATGCCGCAGAGCTTTTCGGTACACATGTTCTGGCAGTTTTCGCAATATTTAAGTCCGTTTTTAAGGTTCTGCACAGTTTCGCCAAACCTCTCCACGTCCTCCTTTTTTTTACGAAGCAGATAAAACGTCAGCCGTTGCGCGGATTTCTGCCCGATTCCAGGCAGTTTGCTGAATTCCTCAATGGCTTTTTCGATGTTTTTAGGGATAAAGCCCATCTTTTATTAATTATTTGGATTTCATTGTATTACAAAAATAACAAATTTTAAATTACAAATTTTAAATTTTAATTTACATTCTGAAGGCGCGATTATCCTCGCAAGCTCGGAATGGGGGCACAAATCGCGCCGGCGCGGAAACGATTCCGCGCCTTCAGATAAAATCGCAATTTGTTATTTTTAATTCCGCAAATCAGAATTTATTCCACAATACCTGATTCGTCACCTCGTGGTGATACCAAACCTCACCTTGTTTTACACGGGTTCCAAGCTCTCGTGGGCAGCGGTTGGCAGACTTTTCTTTCAAGACAGCGAATTTTTCATGATTTACTTCACTCATAATTTCTTTTGCGAGATCGCTTTTTCTGAACAGACGGATCGCTTCATAAATATCGCTCGGGAATTTTTTAACGGGTTTGGCGTATAATTTACTCATTTCCTCAATTTCATCTTTTGGAGCATACATTCCCTTTAAACCAGCCTTCAGTATCAGGAAGAATACAAGATACGGGTTTGCGTCAGGCGCTACTGTACGAACCTCAATACGTGCCGATTTGCTGTTGCCTATCGGAATACGAACCATCGAGCCACGGTCGGCGGCGGAAACTTTTATCTCATTCGGGGCTTCAAATGCAGGATCCAGACGGCGGTAGGCATTAACACTTGGATTAAGCGCAAGGCATATATCGTTGGCGTGATATAGGATACCTGTAATAAAATTATGCGCGTCAGAGGATAAACTGCTTTTGCCTTTCTCATCATAAAAAATGTTTACTCCGTTTTTACATAACGAGATATTCGTGTGCATTCCGCTTCCGTTGATCTTCATAATCGGTTTTGGCAGAAAAGAAGCCGTAAGTCCAAAATTCTTGGCTATCTGCCTTGCGATGACCTTATAAAGCTGTACCTGGTCGGCAGCCTGAATAATATCCGTGTATTTGTAATTCATCTCAAACTGCGATGGAGCAACTTCGGGATGATCCTTTTCATTTTCAAATGCAAGCGCCCTTGTAGCCTCAGCTAATCTGTCGATAAATTGCCTAAGTTTATCTTGTGGCAGCACATTGAAATATCCGCCTTTCGAAGCAAGTTCAAATCCGACCTTTTCATCAAAATTCTGTTCTGCGTTTTCTCCTTCAAGGATAAAACCTTCGATTTCAGGCGCCACGTTAACTGTCAGCCCCTGCTTTGCTTTAAGTTCTCCGGCAAGGTGCATCAGATTCGACCTGTAATCGCCGATAAACGGCATTTTATCTTTGTCTGTTACATTCGCGAAAACAATTACCTTACCGTGTCCGAAAACATCTGCTGGGAGCCATTTAAAAGACGACCAGTCGATATCAAGCCTTAAATCAGAACTTTGCTGAGGGGTGAAACCTTTAATTGATGAGCCATCGAAAGTCAGATTATCATATGCTTCCAGCAGATACATTTTATTGTAATCAAGCATATGAAATTTCCCTTCCAGATCCGAGAAACAGACAGTCAGCGCCTTGATTGCTTTTTCATTCTTAAGTATTTCGATAAATTTTTTTTGGAAATAGTCATTCGGTTTTCCGGATGCACGCTCTTTTTTAATCTCGAGGTTGCGATCCTCTAATTCTGAATAACTTAATTCCAGAAAATTCTGGCTATTTTTAAGGCGCGGCGTTTGCGTCAGATTAATATCCATGTGGAAATTTTTTTTAGTTTTTTGAGAGGACAAAGTTGTTTCCATATATTTTTAATTAGGATTAAATAACGTTCTAACAATTATTTGTTTATCTGTTTTAAGCAAGTCATTTTTGTAACACTAAATTCGATGTCTAAAAAATCGGCGCGCCTTGCAATTTAAATCAAGCAATGTTAAATTCAGTAATGTCGAAAATTCCGACAACATATTTTCAATTGCTTAACCCTAACAATATGGTATCGCATAATGTTTTAAGGCAAATAGGTTTTTCTGATAAGGAATCAAAATTATATCTTGCCTGTCTTGAGCTTGGCACAGGAACTGTTGTTGAATTAAGCCGTAAGTCCGGAATAACCCGCGGGTCGACTTATGACATTCTTGAGGAAATGTTAGAAAAAGGTTATGTAAGCAAAATACACAAGGATAAGCATATGATATTTACATCGATTGACCCTGAAGTTCTTAAAAAGCGATATCAGGACAGCTTACGAGATTTCGAATTAGCCCTACCTGAGTTAAAAGGTTTGTTCCATAAGCATTCCCGTCCAAGAGTACGATATTTCGAAGGTGCCGATGGTATAAAACGCGTTTATGAAGATACACTAACCTCAACTACTGAGATACTTAATTACGCCAATTCAAAATCAATCCGCACATATTGGCCAGAATACGATGAGGAATATGTTAAACAGAGAGTCAGAAAAAGTATTTTCTTAAAAGGGATTGCTCCTGATGACGAATACGGCCAGCGTGTAAAAAAAGATGATAAAAGATGCCTTCGCGAGACCAGATTGCTGCCCTCAAAAGATTTTCAATTTACCAATGAGATTAATATATATGACAACAAAGTCGCAATTACATCTTTCGGTAATGAACTTATAGGAATTATCATCGAGAGTCAGGAAATAGCTCACACACAACGTGATATATTTAAAATGGCATGGACATTTGCTGAAATGTTTATAAAATCTCCGTCAGTTATTATTAAAAAACCTGGGCAACTTAAAAGCACTGATTTACAGCAAACAACGTTGCTTTGATTATGAGTAAAGAAAGTTTATATCCATATCCGACATCGAAATTTCAAAGAGCTGAGAATGGATTTGAAGAACCTAGAGTTACTAGGGACAGTTTAACGAGATGCTTAAAAGAAGATCCTTTAAACCAATTGAATGATCCTCAAAAAAAATTACTTGAGATTGTTAGAGCTATGGGTGATGAGGGATTTCCTCGTGATTATATTTCTTCAACTTTGAGAGATTTGAAATTATCTTTAGATGATTATAGAAGAATGTTTGATATCGGATGTATTGAATTTGATTCTGTTAATAAGACAATTAAATATAAAAACTCAAAATAGATTTATTATAAAAATTATCTATAAGATTTAACAAGTCTGTCTAATCTTCTTTTCTGTTCACGCCCTTTAATGATTTCTCTTTTGTCATGCTGTTTTTTTCCACGCACAAGAGCGATTAAAAGTTTGGCGAATTTACCCTCAAGGCCTATCGCGAGAGGCACAACTGTAACGCCCTGTGTATTTAGTTGCCGGTCTATCTTAGCTATCTCGTTTTGTTTTAAAAGCAATTTTCGCACACGGAAAGGGTCGTAATCCTTATTCTGGTCGTAAGGGTATTTACTGATATTCGTATTTTTTAGGAATGCCTCCCCTTTTATTATGCTTATATAACTGCTTTTCAGGTTCACACTCCCCTTTCGTACGGATTTTATTTCCGGGCCAGTAAGCATGATGCCGGCTGTAAATTCATCAAGAATCTCGTAGTCAAAGTATGCCTTTTTGTTCTTATGTATTAATTTCATATATTCATGATAATTTTTTGCCAACAGGAATAATGTATAAAGGTTCTTCATTTTTCGGCATATCTAAAAGTGTTTTAACTTCAACATCATCAAAAGCACCCGTAACAACAGTGCCAAGCCTTAATGACTCTGCTTGCAGATATATATTTTGTGCCGCATGGCCTGTCTCCATATGGACATACCTTATGCCTCTGTCACCATATTTGGAAGTTGTGCGTTCATAAACAGCTGCCATCACAATGGTTATTGCGCCATCTTTAACCGAGGTTTGGCCAAGTGAAGCGGCTGATAATTGTTTCCTGATATCACCATCTGATATTTTTAGAAGTTCATGTTTCGTGGGTTTATATTTATAAATTCCAGATGAAAGTCCTGAAACATTTCCGGCCACAACATAAATTTCTAATGGATATAAGGCACCGGCGGATGGAGCTGTCCTTTTTCCGCTTGAATCTGTGATACCTTGAGCGGCCCATAGTAATTGTGATATCTGACCCAATGTTAATGATTCATTCTTAAATTCACGCACAGACCTCCTTTTAAGCAGAGCCTGCTCGACGGATGTGATGCTTTCATAATTAGGTGCAGGCAATACGATCGTTTCGTGATTATTCTTTGTTGATGTTTGTTTTTTCATTATGTAAGGTGTTAAAAAAATTCCTATCCCGACTGATATCATGATAAACGATATAACCAAAAGTTTCATATAAATGGATTTTTTCATAAATTTACTTAATAAATCTTTTTTGAGCACATCCGGACAAGACACCTGTTATTGGCGTGGCGGAGAGAGAGGGATATTCTCACATGCTCGTCTCCTTCGTCGCCTGCGCAGGCGAGCTTCGTAATAGTCGCTACCTGCGCCCTTCGGGCTTAGTCGCTCCTTTACTCAGGCGAACCAGGCTTCGCTTCGGTTCAGGGTTCTCATCCCTGATATTTTTTAGTAAATATTATTTGAAACGGATGTTTAGTTAACCGAATGGCGGAGAGAGAGGGATTCGAACCCTCGGTCCGATGTTCATCGGACACCGCTTTTCGAGAGCGGCGCCTTCAACCACTCGGCCATCTCTCCGTATAAATTATTTTGAGCGGCGCCTTCCCGCCTGCGCTGGAAGCTTCGGCGAGGCAGGCAGCCACTCAGCCATCTCTCCTTTAATTACGAAATAACGAAGTAACGACGTAACGAAATAACTTTATAATAATGTTATTTTATTAACTAGTGAAACTGGATTCGAATCGAAGATTATTTTGGCACCAGTTTTTTTGGTCAGTACTTTTAGTAATTCCTTAATCGCGTTATCTGATATTCCGCCGCTCCCTTCCAATACTCCGATTTTCTTGCCAAAGTCATAAGCGTTTGTAAATTCATTCATTGTGCCTGTTTCGCCTGCAATAAAAATTGCGGAATCGATTTCAAGAACCGATGAAATATTCCTATATTTTTTGCACGCCATCGGACTTTTGGCATATACATAATCTTCAGGTACAAAAATCAACTCCGAAAATCCTTTTGTCGGTAAATTGTACAAACCAACATGCTCTTTTTTTGTTAATGCGGGTGAAAAGCCAATGCATTTCCCTCTGATTTCATAAGCCCCTAATACAGCTTCATAAGGCAAACCAAGACAACCGCCTGTAATCAGAATATGTCCCTTTTTAGCTATTTGTCTTCCGATTTCTCTAGCTTTTTTCTTGATTTCGTCTGAAAAATCTCCTGCTGCTGAACCGTAAACACCGATTTTCATATTAAAAAATATTAATTGTAATTAATATAGATTATTTTATTGTTTTTATAAATACAAATAAGCCGTTTCAATTATTGTCGTTTTGATTCAAAATCCCTAAATAGTTTTTCAAAAAGCTCAGGTACGAATTTCATTTCGTCAGGCGGACAAACATATGCAATTCTGACTTGGTTACGGCCAGGGTTGTTATCTTTGGAATTGTAAAAGCCCGCCATCGGAGCAGTGAATAAAGTCATTTTTTTGCCATTCATATCCACTGATCCTTTTCTGGCGCAATAAAGCACAAAATCTTTTGAATCAAATCCAGGTTTTGCGATTTTCCGGACATCAATGACAGAATATATCGAGGCTTCAGGGCTTGAGACGATGACCCCAGGAAGCAGTTTGCGTAAATTTTTAGTAGTATCAAACATTATATGTTTATAGTAGTTTCTCTGTTTTTCAAACCATTCTTGTATTTCTTTTATTGATAAATGGGCTAAAGCTCCAAAAATATATTGGCCAATAGCATTCGGACAAAGATTTGCTGTATTTTCCGCAACTGATTGTTCGTAGAATTTTTCATTATCAGTAACAAGCGCTCCGATCCTTAGACCGCATGCATTCCATACTTTTGAGGAAGATTCGATGCTTATGCGCCTTCCTGTTATTCCAGGCACTTCTTTTTCTGTAATGCCCCATATGCTTGAAGGCTTTTCATCGCAATAATATAATTCCCGATAAGCTTCATCGCTAATCATCCATATATTCTTCTCCACGCAAATCTGCGCAAGTTTTACCATTGTCTCATGATCACAATAATGACCGGTTGGATTGTCGTATGGAATAACCACAAGCGCGCTTACATCACATTCGTCGATTTTTTTCCTTATTTCATCCAAATTGGGCAAAGAAAATTTTTCATTATCATTCAAAGTCCGTGACACTGAAACGACTTTTCTGCCAACACGTTTTGCAAGCGATGTGTAATTAGTATATGCAGCATCTAAAACAAGAAGAGGTTTTTCGTCTTTACCAGCTTCACCGCAACAGCCGATAATCACTAATTCCATAGCCTGTGAACCGCCTTCTGTTACTTGTACGAAGAGACCATCTGTATTGTATCCACTTGCTTTTATAAAATTTTTAAAAGCCTCTCTGGCTTCTTCTGTTCCGGTGGTTTCCGTATATCTTACAATCCCATTTTTAAAAGGACTTTCTTCCGCGCCAAGATTAAGCATCCTTTTTGTCATAGCAGGATGCATTGGAAGAGAAACATCACCTATCGCGGAATTTATAGCATATACCTTGTCGTTTCTTTTAGAAAATTCTATCTGAGACAATCTTATAGGAGAAGGAATCCTATCCTGAAAATGCTTGGAGAGCTTTGGTTTAGGCATGTGGGCAAAATTATATGATTGATTTGATTATATCATATGCCAATTATTATAGTCCCTAGAAAATGCGAGCCTTGTCGTTCGCGAACGACAAGGCGAGCGCAGTCCCGCAATGCGGGACGAGCAGTATTTTCTGGGGTGGGGCCCCAAATTGTGCAAAAGCTGAACCTTGTAAACTGAAGAAGTGGCTGCGAAGGGAAAGCTGGAGCACAATTTGGGGTGGCGGAGAAAGAGAGAGATTCTCACATGCTCGTCTCCTTCGTCACCTGCGCGGTCGAGCCCGCCTACCGGCAGGCAGGCTTCGTAATAGTCGCTTCTGTCGTCCTTCGGACTCGGTCGCTCCTTTACTCAGACGAACCCTGGACCGAAGCGAAGCCTGGTTCAGGGTTCTCATCCCTAATCCGGTAAATTACAAAAAAACAATCGTCCAATCGGCCGCCTGAATGGCGGAGAGAGAGGGATTCGAACCCTCGATGCCCTTGCAGGCATACCCGCTCTCCAAGCGAGCGCACTAAGCCACTATGCGATCTCTCCGTATAAACTAATTAAGTATTTCCTCTATTATTGGTTTTCAGAATGAGAGCCACCCCCGCAAAGCGGGGTCCCGCTACGCGGGATATGCGATCTCTCCGTATAAACTAATTAAGTATTTCCTCTATTATTGGTTTTCAGAATGAGAGCCAACCCCGCAAAGCGGGGTCCCGCTACGCGGGATATGCGATCTCTCCGTATTTTTTTAATATTTCTCTAAATTGAATTCCTCCTTTATATCTCTTGATTTCCATTTCTCTTTTTATTGCATCTGATTTAGTAGATTTTGTTTCTTTGTATATTATTATCCAAGGTCTATATGGTTTTGTTGAGAAAACTTTTCCATTATTATGACGGCTTATTCTGTCGGTTAAATTATTTGTATGACCAATATAATGCCTTTTATAATTAATGCTTTGCAAAATATAAACTATATACATAAATTATTCATCAGAATTCACTTGATTCAAGCCACCCCCGCAGAGCGGGGTCCCGCTTCGCGGGATATGCGATCTCTCCGTAAGCCACGAAATAACGATGTAACGAAATAACGAAATAACTTTTAAAGTGACTACGTTATTTCAGTTTAACTAAGTGATGTTAATAGCCACTAAACAGGATTTGTAAGAGTGTGAAGGCATTTAACGCAGACTTTCATCCTCTTTGATTTTCCGGTTTTAAAGTCGATTATTTTCTTAGTTACCAGATTAGGCAAGAATCGTCTTTTTGTATGGCGCATGGAATGGCTGACATTATAGCCGGTTTGGGGACCTTTCCCGCAATGTTCGCAAACTTGTGACATAATTTCTCTTTTAAAAATAGCCCACATAAATTATCATTGTGTCACGCTGTTGTCAAACTTAACTTTTAAGCATCTGTATTACGGAAAATTTTAGACATGGAGATAATTTATTTAATCATTGCGCTTGCTGTCTGCATATCAGTTCACGAGGCTTCACATGCCTGGGTTGCGTATAAGCTTGGCGATCCTACAGCAAAAATGGAAGGTCGAGTGTCTCTCAATCCCCTACGCCATTTAGACCCGCTGGGTACCATTATGATTTTTATCGCCCATTTCGGCTGGGGAAAACCTGTGCCGTTTAATTATTATAATTTAAAACATCCCAGAAGAGATGCCGCATTGATCTCTATAGCTGGCCCGATCAGCAATTTATTAACGGCGTTTATAATAGCAATAGCAATAAAATATATCCCTCAAATACCTGTATTTTTAATTGAAGCCCTGAGGGCTATTTTTAATTTAAGCATTATCCTATTTCTATTTAACCTGATTCCAATTGCTCCTTTGGATGGCTCAAAACTAATAGGTTTAATAGTTCCGAGATCAAAAGAAGAATGGTACCAAAGATTTCTATCAAAAGGCCCTGTGTTTTTAATAGTTTTGATTATTTTGGACCGCCTTGTAGAAGGCGCAACGGGATTTTCATTACTAGCAATGTTTCTTCAGTATGGTTATGAATACATCACCATTCTGATTTTTTTGGCAACCTGATGACCCCTCACTCCATTAGGAGGCGAATCATGATTCGCCTCTACATTCTGTTCGGAACGCGTTTCTCGCAACTTAATGGAGCCGTTACCCGGAATTGAACCGGGGACCTCGTCCTTACCATGGACGCGCTCTACCGTCTGAGCTATAACGGCTTATTAATTTGTGATTTGAGATTTGTGATTTCTGATTCTTCTCAGAAATGTAGCACAAATCAAATTAATGACTGCAGTATTTAATGTCAAGAAAAAGATTTAAGAAATGAGAGTCAATTTAACTTGGTGACTTTTAAAAATGGGGTCCCAGCAGAATGCGAGCGCAGTCCTGTACCGAACCATGGACTGAAGCTTGCGCCTAGTACATGGCTGGTGCAAGGACGAGCAGTATTCTGCGGGGCAGGGGCCCCAAATTGTGCAGAAACTAAAAAAGAAGATTCTGAAAGAAGCTCATTTGTAGGTTGGAGCACAATTTGGGGTTGAACAAAAGTCACCAATGTGCCATTTGTAGTATATGCTGAGCTCCGTATTTAAAGGTGGGAAGGGCCGGCCCCGCATTGCGGAGCGTGAAACCCATAAATCCCATAATTATTATGACCGATTCAGAATATAGAACTAAGCGAACACATTCGAGTCTTTTGTTTTTGTTTTATCACAGTCGCTCGAGAGCGACGTGATTTTACACCCGCCACGGCAGGTGTTTGATTTTCTGATTTCATTGAACCAAAAAATTACTCAATAATCAACAAAGATGGCTTGACACTGCTAAGCAAGTATTACATTGAACCTAAAATTTATTCAATAAAATATTTTTAATTTTATATAATAATTTCATCAATAAAATTGAATATTTTGACAAAGTCAGCCTTTTTATATAGTCTATGTTAGCAAAAATTCGACATAAGAAATCTGTACTCCTTAATTTAATAATATGCCACGAGGAAAAAATACCAATGTTTATCTATCCTGCAAAGAATGCAAAATGCAGAATTATAAAACACGCATTAATAAAAAGGTGACCAGTAAACTTGAGCATAAGAAATATTGCCCGAAATGCAGAAAGCATACAATGCATGCCAGCGGAAGCGAGATTAAACATAGTTCCTAGAACATTTCTAATTTGTGATTTCTGATTTGAGAATCAAATTGTGGAATGTAAAATTTAGAAAATGACAATCACAAATCAGAAATGAAAAATCACAAATAATCACGCCCCATCCGCACGGAATGGCACTAAGGCGCTTTTCAGCATGATTTTTATATCAAACCAAAGCGACCAGTTTTCGATATAGTAGACGTCAAGCTTAACTTCATCTTCAAAATCCAGATTACTGCGGCCGCTTATCTGGGCCAGGCCGGTCATTCCGGGTTTTAAAGCAAATACCTGGTGATGGTGACTTTCGTAATTGTCGATTTCTTCCGGCAGATGCGGGCGTGGGCCGACGAGGCTCATGTTGCCGATTAAAACATTGAAAAGCTGGGGCAGTTCATCGAGGCTGGTTTTACGCAGAAATTTACCGATTTTCGTAATACGCGGATCGTCTTTTATTTTAAACATAGGGCCGCTCCGTTCATTGAGTTCGATCAGCTCTTTTTTGAGGTCATCAGCATCAACGACCATTGAACGGAACTTGTACACGTTGAATATCTTGTTCCGGTATTTCCGTTTGCTTTTATAAAAAACAGGGCCTCTTGAATCGATTTTTATCAGTATGCCGATAATCAGCCATACAGGGATTAAAAGGATTATGAGGATGGCGCTTACGATAATATCGAACAAACGTTTGAATACCCTCCCCCACCCGTCCAGCGACGTTTCTTTAAGCGTTACAAGCGGGATATTGTCGACCATTTCAACATCCACATTCGTTCTCTGCAGGCGGATAAGGTCAGGGATAAAATGGTATTTGATCTGATTATTCCTGCAATAGGTATGTAAATCGCTTGTGTCTTTATCCTTTAACTGCGGTTCAGCTTGAATTATCTCCTCCACTCCGAATTTTTTTACAATCTGATCCAACTGGTCAAAAGTTCCTATTATTTTTAACTGCTCGATTTTTCTGGAAATAACTTTATCATCCAATGCTCCGATGACCGTATATGATTTATTACTTTTAATTGAATTATAAAACCGATCTGCCACAGAGTTTACACCAATAAATAAAACGCGTCTTTTTCCTATATCAAATCTCAACAAGAAATTCTGAATGGTCTTAATCAAAATCCTTCCCATTGCGACAAATACAATTGTGAAACCCCATATATGCATCAAGGCGATTCTTGAGAAAAAAAGCTGATGAACTATCAGGAAATAATATGAAATGATGAACATCATCCATGCGGTCACTAGAAACGCGATTTTTAATAAGCTTTTGATGACTTTATGCGTTACTCTTAATGAATACAGATGGCTAAAAGCAAACATAATTACAAGAAAAAGAGATGCAATAAATGCAAGCCACAGATATTCATTTATAGGGGGCAATAAGGATGGGCCGAAATTGAACTGAACTCCGGGGATTAGGTCGGTTATTGGCCTTAAATAGTAAGCCAAAAGAAAAGCTGAAACAGTAGCAAAGTAATCAACTGGCAAACGAAATGCCCCAAAAATAATTTCAGATTTTTTCATAGTAAGTAGTGAGAAACACGTTCCGAACGAAGCAACCATGAACCGAAGCGAAGCGCCTGGTTCATGGGCAGTGTAATGAGGATAAATCTTTAAGAATCTGCGCAGAAGATTCTTAAAGATTTAAGTGTTTCCCTATTGTAGCAGCACAGGGATGCTCATCATAAGTGATCAATATACTTATTGATTAATTTAAACTCATAAGCCGAGTTCTGTTCTGTACCAATCGCTTGCGCTCTGGTGCAGGAGTAGCCATCTATCTTGCCGTGAACCGATCCCTTGCGGTCTGATTCATGGTCTAGCGGTTGTAAGTATGGGGTTTCGAGCAGAAACCTTAATCCATTCTTCCAATACAACTTTGCATCAGGTGGGGTTTACCATCCCTGAGAATTACTACCCAGGAAACCGTATAAATTAACACGGACTTTTCAGCCTCATCCCCGAATTTACTTCGGGACTGGATTGGTTTCTGTGGCACTTTCCCTTGTACGATGTTACCATCGGACCGACTGGCGTTAGCAGTCACCCTGCTCTTTGATGCTCGGACTTTCCTCTCCGATTTTACATCGGAGCGGCTACAACGGTTTAAAAGAATCAATCAATAGGGAAACATTTGAGTCAATTGAAAAGTTTTTTGATATAGCAATAAACTTTTCTGCATGATTCATCCTCACTCCGTTACGGCTCATCACTTAGTTCAGGGCCTTACTTCGTTCGGAACATGTTTCTCGCTATTTCGAAGCTAATAATATATAACACTATTAATTCAAACAGTCCAGCTTAAAAATAAGAATTCATTGACACTGAAATTATGATAAATTATTTTCTGACGTGCTCAATTTACAATTTGCATTTTATTTATTCCATTGCAATTCAGAAATCAGAAATGCAAAATGCTAAATGATTCTGCCACCTTAGCTCAGCTGGTAGAGCAACCGCCTTGTAAGCGGTAGGTCGTCGGTTCGAATCCGACAGGTGGCTCCACCCAAAAGTGCGCTCATACTTGCGAATGAGTCTCTTACAGAGTCTCCTTCTTCAGCATCCGCGCACTTTTGGGTCTCTACCCCAAAAAATACCCCTCCATACGCCGCTACGCGGCGCTTACCACCTCGCATTTTTTGGGGACCTCTTTCGGCCACCTTTAATCAGATATTCAGAAAATTAAAATCTTGCGTTTTTCAAAAAATTAAGCGATATTGTTTATCGCAATTAATCAGAAGGTAAACACTCAAATCTTGGTAAATCTTCTTCATTACATTTGCAGATTTTCTAAGATTTGCCCTCACTTCGCTACGTTCCGCTTAGCGGAACTTGCTTCGTTTGGGACGTGTTTCTCGCTTCTCTCCGGGGAGTAGCTCAGTTGGCTAGAGTGCTTGCTTTGGGAGCAAGATGTCGCAGGTTCGAGTCCTGTCTCCCCGACCACCCAAAAGCGGGCTTTACCTTGCGAATGAGTCTCTACCGAGCCTTTTTCTTCAGGTTTTGCCCGCTTTTGGGTCCCACCCCGAAAAATACCCCTCCATACGCCCGCCTTTGGCGGGCGCCTACCACCTCGCATTTTTCGGGGATTTTTAGTCGGGTTTACAGAAAAATCCGTTTAACTAGTTATAAATAATTATTAATATAAAATTATGTTGTCTTTTTTAAATAAATTTATTAATGTTAATCAGCAAAAATAATTGGGCAGGTACCAAAGCGGTCAAATGGGCCTGGCTGTAAACCAGGTGTCGCAAGACTTCGGGAGTTCGATTCTCTCCCTGCCCACCACGTCGTTCGAGATTGACGTGGCTCACCATAAACTTTTAAAGGATTTCTTTACAATTAAATAATTAGTCTTTTTTTTGTCAACTAATTTTCACTCTGACTTTTCTTCCATTATTGACGTGAGATAATAGTTTTTGTTATATTTAATCAGTAAAATAATTATTAACCAAACAAAAATGAAAAGTTTATTCAAACAATTATCAGGTGCCGCATTTGTGGCTATTTTATTTGTAGATCAAGCATTTGCTCAGGGTCAAAATCTATTCGGCCCGGTATCAGGTGGTCAGCCATCAGCAACTGCTGGAGGAACGTTAGGGTCAAATATAACCACATTAATCAACTATTTCCTTGGCCTACTTGGATTAATCGCAGTTGCATTTCTTATTTATGCAGGAGTTTTAATGGTTACGGCAGGAGGCAAAGAAGAACAAGTAACTAAAGCTAGAAAAATCATTATGTACGCTGTCGGTGGTATTGTGATTATTCTTCTCTCCTACACAATCGTTACATTCGTTTCCAGCGCCCTTGGCTAATATTGAGATTACTGATTAATAATTTAAACCCTGTGCCAGTTCCTGGCGCGGGGTTTTTTGTGGCAGTTGACGTGAAATGATACTATTTGCTATAATTTAATTGTTATATAATCATTAACTATATAAAAATGAAAAGCTTAATCAAAAAATTATCAGGCGCCGCATTTGTGGCATCTTTGTTTGTAAACCAGGTTTTTGCACAAAGTACCGGCTTTTGGGATAATCCTCAGGGAGGTACAGCGCCAAATGTTGCCGCTCAAGGCACACTAGGTGCAAATGTAACTACAATTATTAACTATCTCCTTGGAATTCTTGGACTAGTTGCAGTTGCTTTCCTTATTTATGCCGGTATTCTTATGGTCACCGCAGGCGGCGCTGAAGAGCAGGTCACAAAAGCAAGAAAAATCATTATGTATGCTGTTGCGGGCATTGTGATTATCCTTCTTTCTTATACCATCGTCACATTCGTTTCCAGCGCTTTGGGCTAATATAGAAAATATAAACTGATAATAAAAAACCCTGCGTCATATTCTGACACAGGGTTTTTTATGCTAAAAAAATTTTCTACACATCTAATATTGGCTGTTTGTCATCTGCGAGCAGCTCTTCTTTTACTTTAATTTTTTTATCTTCAATATCTTTTACCAAAATGTATTCGGGCAGAACCTGGATTATGCTATCGAATGAAAAAGCACGTGGATCATATTTGTATATGCCTAAAATCGATTTCTGCGTATAGATATTCTTTAGATATAATTTATTTGTATCAAAGTCCAAATCATAAACTTGTCCTATATTCTTACCCGATTCGCTTACAACAAGATTGCCTATAAAGTCTGTTTGTCTGGATAATATATCAGAAATTTTAATAACATCATCGGCATCGGCAATCTCTCTTGCATCCTTAATATAAATATTTTTTTTCCATTCAAGGATTGAATCGTTTAAAAGAATTGCGTTATTAACAGGCAATGACAATGACTTTATCCAAAAACCTTCAATTTTACCTGTATCAGGATGAATAATTATATCCTTGATCATAGCAAGCAATGCCCCATCTTCATGCCCAACTACTGGTGTGCCTAAAATTTGGCTAAAAGCTCTTATCATCGTATATAAGAATAGGTAATTTTGTGTTGCTTGGCAAAGTTTTTTAATATAATTTTATCTGCGGGCTTGCCAGGATAGCTCAGTTGGTAGAGCAACGCATTCGTAACGCGTAGGTCGTGGGTTCGAGTCCCATTCCTGGCTCCACGGGGTGTAGCGCAGTTGGCTAGCGCGCGTCGTTCGGGACGACGAGGTCGCAGGTTCAAGTCCTGTCACCCCGACCACCCAAAAGTGGGCTTCACCTTGCGAATGAGTCTCTGCTGAGTCTCTTTCTTCAGGTTGCGCCCACTTTTGGGTCCCTCCCCACAGGATACCCACCTCCTTCCTCCTTGCCTCACATCCTGTGGGGTCCCCTTTTATGTTCGGGGTTCTTTTTCTGCACAATTTTGCGTCCCGCTTCAAAAAATACCCCGCCCTTCCTCCAAACCTCCTCGCCACGTCGTTCGCGAACGACGTGGCTCGCATTTTTCGAAGATCTCATTCGGGATTGACAGGATAATACTTCCCAATTAATAGTAATATAGAATTGAATACAGTGGTTTTTTCCGATATACTCCATTACACCTAAATCAAAAAAATGTTCGACCCCATGAAATTACATAAAGACTTCCCTCTCCTGCGTGGGACCGGCAAAAAAGCGCCGATTTATTTTGATAACGCGTGCTCGACCCTTAAGCCGCAAAGCGTAATTGACTCCCTTAACCAATATTACCGCGAATATCCTGTATGCGGCGGGCGCAGTAATTACCGTTTGGCGGAGATGGTCACAAAAAAAATGGAAGAGACACGTGAAGTTGCTGCAAAATTTATAAATGCCAAAAAGCCAAATGAAATAGTTTTCCTTAAAAATACCACAGAAGGTATTAATCTGGTCGCCCGTGGACTCGGCCTAAAACAGGGCGATGTCATCCTTACATCTGATAAGGAGCATAATTCAAATCTTATCCCCTGGCAGATCCTTTCTGAAAATATTGGCGTAATCCATGAAACCATACCTTCCGCTCCTGATAACACATTTGATCTGGAAGCGCTAAAAGCCAGGCTTGATAAAAAAGTAAAACTTGTGGCAATCGGTACCACTTCAAATCTCGATGGTGTCAGCGTTCCGCTTGCGGATATCGTTAAAATCGCGCATAAAAACGGATCACTTGTGCTTGCCGACGCGGCTCAATCAGTACCGCACCATCCGATTGATGTCCAGGCTCTTGGCGTTGATTTTATAGCTTTCTCCGGTCACAAAATGCTTGGCCCAAGCGGAACAGGAATTTTATATGGCAAATATGACCTTTTTGAAAATCTTGAACCTCTTATGACTGGCGGAGGAACAGTAGAATATTCGACATACACAAAACATGCTCTACTTCCTACACCAGCGAAATTTGAGGCCGGTTTGCAGGATTACGCCGGGATCATCGCTTTAAAAGAAGCTTTTGATTATCTAAAAGATGTGGGTTTTAAAAACATTACACATCAGGAAACATTGATGAACCAAACCATTACGGATGCGCTTAAAAATATTCCTGGTTTAACTATTATCGGGCCTCAAGATCCAGTTAAACGTGGTGGTATATTATCTTTTTATGTCGATGGGGTTGATACCCACCAGTTATCCCTTATGCTTGATGCCCGCGCAAATATTATGATCCGTTCGGGACGCCATTGCGTTCATTCCTGGTTTGACGCGCACGATGTTCACAGTTCTGCCCGCCTTTCTTTCTATTTTTATAATACTCTTGATGAAGCGGAAAAATTTATTAAAGTATTTAAGGAAATATTAACCTTGTTCTAGTTTATGATTTGCATTGTTTCCCTTATAATATTTTCAATTCTTGGCATTTTCAGCGCCACACATCGCGCACTTGCGCGTGAAGCATTAACATGTGTTTTTCGCCGGATTACTTTGCGCCCATGCGACACTGGCTTTAAAGAAAAGATCAAGGGACGTGTTACAGTAAGGCTTTTAACCCACTCCCCAGCTTTAGCGCGATTCTTTAATCGCCATTCGGAATTACTTTCATGGATATTTATAATACTGATGATATGGAGCACGGTTTTTGTTATACGCGGAGGTTACAATTATTATCTCTATGGAAGCTGTAATGGCCTTAATGCAACCGGCTTTTGTCTTTTCGACCCGACTGGCGAAAACAATAAAATATCACCGATCGCAAATAAGTCCTGCCCCACTCATCCGGTTTCTGAAAAAAACCTTAGCCTTAAAGGAGTTGATTTAAATTCATTCCCGCATATTGATAATCAATCGAAGGATAATTTGATAATGATTGGCTGTTACAGCTGCGATTATACACATAAAACTTATCCGCTAATCGAGCAATTACGGAAGAAATATAACGTCAATTACACCTTTATGCATTTTCCAGTAAAACCTGATACCTTTTACCTTTCAGCATATGATTATTGCGCCTTCAGCCTAGATCCCAATAAATTCTGGGATCTTAATGAACAGATGTTCGCCTCAAGTGCGGAACAACTTGATAAGCCGGAATTTGTGAATGATCTTGCCGTAAAAGCCGGATATCAGATAAATGAGTTCTTGGCATGCGTTCAGGACCCTTCCACAGCTGAAATCACGAAGAAACAATATGATTCAATTGCTGCCACCGGCATTTACGGCACTCCGACAATTTTTATTAACGAAAAAGTTTTTGTTGGGCCAAAACCTTACAGGGTTTACAGCCGCGCATTAAGCCATTTCTGGGATTTTCTGAAATTCTAAGTAATCTAGATTTTGCAAAAAGTTCATATATCTAATTGCCTTTTATAGCAATTAATTTAATAATTCAGAAAACTTTATAAGTTAATTTTCAGATTTATCATAAAAATCGGAGTTATAACATTGGGCTGTCCGAAAAATACCGCGGATACCGAGAGCCTTTTAGCAAAACTTCCGAATGATGTTGTGCTTACAAATGTCGGCATGGCAGATATCGTGATATTGAACACTTGTGCTTTCCTGAAAACTGCCAGAAACGAGGTTTATGAAAAGCTCAAAATCCTCAAAGGCAAAAAAGTCGTGCTTTTAGGCTGTATGGCAGGACTCTTAAAAGAAGATGAATTTAAAGCTTATCCTCAGCTTTACGCAATTGTAAGCGGAGTTCATTATCCCGAAATTTCTGATATCGTTAAATCCGTTGATATCTGCAAAAAGATTTACGCGGTGAGCCCCGAGCCGATTAAATATGTTGAGATGGAAGGAAAATTCCCCATAACAAATCCTTCGTACGCTTATATTAAAATCGCGGAAGGATGCAATAATGCGTGCAGTTTTTGCCTTATTCCGAGATTAAAAGGCGTGTACAGGAGCCGTCCTTTAAAATCCATAATCGATGAAGCCAAATATCTGATAAAGACTGGTGTTAAGGAAATCATTCTTGTTGCCCAGGATTGTGGATATTATGGTGTCGATCTATACGGCAGAAGAATGTTGCCTGAACTTCTGAGAAAATTGTGTTCTTTAAAAGGTGATTTCTGGATACGGGTACTTTATGTTTATCCTGAGAGGATCGATGATAAGCTTTTAAAAGTCATAAAATCATCATTTAAAATCTGCCATTATCTCGACATACCCCTTCAGCATGGCGATCCGAAAATACTTAAATCTATGCGCAGACCTTATGAAATCAGTAAAACCTTAGATAAAATCCGGTATATCAGAGAAATGATTCCAGATATTATCTTAAGAACAAGTATGATAGTGGGATTCCCCGGAGAAACTGATAAGGAATTCAATAATTTTTTGCATTTTCTCAAAAAAATCCAATTCGACCATGTCGGTGTTTTCGAATATTCCCGAGAAAAAGGCACTGACGCGTATAATTTGCCAAATCAGGTTTCAGATGCAACCAAAAAATTACGGAGGCATAAGGCTATGCTCCTGCAACAAAAAATTTCATTTGAAAGAAATAAATCACTTATCGGCCTGACCCAAAGAATTTTAATCGAACAATATGATAAAACAAAAAAAGCTTATATCGGACGAAATATGAGGTTTGCGCCTGAAATAGATGGCCAAATTATCGTAAAATCAAAATCATCTATCAAATTGAACCAATTTTATGATGTTATAATTGTAAAAGCCGAACCCTACGATTTAAATGCATCGATAACTTAGTTTTATTTTTTTAATTGATTTAAATGGAAAAATTAACACAAATTCCGATTAACTCACTTAAACTTGAAGGCATTCTCTCTTTACCTGATAGCGCCAAAGGATTGGTTCTTTTTGCCCACGGGGCAGGAAGTAGCCGATTTAGCTCTCGTAATACTTTTGTTGCCAAAGAGCTTCAGAAAGTTGGTTTAGGCACGCTTCTTTTTGATTTATTGTCAGAACAAGAGGATCAGACTTATGAAAATCGTTTTGATATTCCTCTTTTGGCTGAGCGCCTGGAAATTGTTACTGACTGGATTAAAAAACAAGATATTTCCAAAAATTTAAATCTTGGCTATTTTGGCGCCAGCACAGGTTCAGCCGCCGCAATAATCGCTGCTGCTGATATCGGCAAATCGATTAAAGCGGTTGTCTCAAGGGGCGGTCGTCCTGATTTAGCGGATACTTATCTGCCAAAACTTAATTCTCCAACCCTACTGATTGTCGGCGGTAATGATTTTGGCGTAATTGATCTTAATCAAGGTGCTTTCGACAGAATGAAGTGCGAAAAGGAAATGAAAATCGTTCCCCGGGCTACGCATTTATTTGAAGAATCCGGCACATTAGAAGAAGTCGCACGATTGGCGTCTGAATGGTTTGTAAAATATTTAAAATAGGCCTTAAAGCTTTGTATTTTTAATATTTATATTTATAATTAGCTCACAATTTCGAGTTTCGATTTTCGAATTTAAAATATCGGGGTGTAGTTCAGTTGGCTAGAATGCACGCATGGGGTGCGTGTGGTCGCAGGTTCGAGTCCTGTCACCCCGACCATTTGGGTCATGTGGTCGCCCCGCATTGCGGGGTCACCCCGACCATTAAAATCATAGTATAATATGTCTAACAAAAATAAATATTAATTATTGTTTTTTATATGAACCCTTTATCAGAACTCAATAAATTATTAAAAGTTTTGCACAAATCATGTTTTGTTTATGTCATGGGCGGATTAGCCCTTGATGGTCATTTTGGGAGTATTTCTCGAAAACATGATGATGCTGATTTAATATGCTGGCGTAAAGATGTAAATATCGTTCAAGACGCTCTAAAAGATATCGGGTATAAAGTAGATGTGAATACGTTTCCAGAAGAACCAAATCTTCCCTATAGATTTGAAACTACCGATGATAATCATATAATAAGTTTTAATATCATAGATGAAGGACCAAATGATACTTTTATAATGTCCTTTTATCATTTTCCAAAACAAGTTTTTCCAAAAAAGTTTCTTGGCCCAATCAACGTTTCGCTTGATGGTATTAATTTCTCGGCGGTTGACCATGAGCTACTGGATAAATTGAATGAAAATGCAGGTGAGTATCTCAATCGTCTTAAAAAGGACGATCCGGATTTATATAATAGATTAGGCTACAAGATCGATAATTATTTCCATGATCGTAAACTTCTCGATCAGTTAAGTAAAAAAGCATAAGTGACTTTTAAATTGCTCCAAAGTCCGTATATTAAAGTCATTTAAAAAGCCTTTGATTTCAAGTACAGATTCATTGATAATCTCATCGAACCATGTAGTCACCAGTTCAATCCGTGGTTGGACAGGCCGACCATCCGGGTCGTGTGGTCGTCCCGCATTGCGGGGTCACCCCGACCACCCAAAAGTGGGCTTCACCTTGCGAATGAGTCTCTGCTGAGTCTCTTTCTTCAGACTACGCCCACTTTTGGGTTCCGCCCCACAGGATACCCACCTCCCTCCTCCTTGCCTCGCATCCTGTGGGGACCCCAATTCGGGGCTAACAGGACAAAAAACTTAAATATATAAAAAGAGGGGTCCCGAAGGACCCCTCATCTTAATTAATCTTTACAAGCTGTTATCTACTGAAATATTCGTTTTATCTGATGTTACTTTGGGATGGCATGCTTTTTGAGCTGTTCTAAAGGCAGACCATGCGTCCTTCTTTGTCGCTTTCCATGCTACGCGAGCGTCTTTAATGGATTTTTTGTAAGCAACCCATGCGGCCTTTAAAGCAGCATTTCTTTCATCTCTTTTCTGAATCAACCAAGCTGCTTTTAAAGCATCTTTTCTTGCAGTAAGAGCTGCTTTTACAGCAGTTGCATATGTATCAAATCCAGCAATTAAAGCTGTATCTCGCGTTTCAACGGCAGTCACCATGCAGGTTACTACCGCTTGAACTTCAGCCTCTGTTTTTGTGGTTGTTGTGGTCGTACCTTCTGTACCGCCTGTGGTTTCATCAGCATTTACGAACAAAGCGGTGGATGTTAATAACATGACCGCTATTAATAAATAAGCAATCTTTTTCATATATTTTTTGGTTAAATAATAATTTCAATTATTAATACACATGAAGTTTAAAACTGTTACATCTTATTTGCAATTAAATTGAAAAAAATTAATTTTATGATGCAGAATCCAAAATTTAAATTTATTCCCATGCGAATCTTCTGGCAAACCAACGTTTTATTAGTTGCGTTAAGCAAAAATACGCAATTATGATAAAAAGTAAGATAAGCCAATAGAGAGGTGGCAGCGGTACAAAGCCCAAAATACCCGCCAAAGGCGAAAATGGCAGCCATATAGCGATAGCTACAACTGCAAGCGAACTAATTGTCAGAGCCAAACTCGCGCGGCTTTGGATGAATGGGATTTTATTGGTTCTGATAACATGGATTATCAACGTCTGCGAGATAAGTGATTCCACGAACCAGCCAGTATGAAAAAGCTCAGGATTTGTCCATGAGCGGAAAAGCCATATCATCACTAAAAAGGTAATAAAGTCAAAAAGCGAGCTTACAGGCCCAACATATAGGATAAATTTTTCAATCATGCCGATATCCCATTGGCGTGGCTTAATAATATATTCCTCATCAACACCGTCGGTCGGGATTGTGACTTCAGAAAAATCATATAGAAGGTTATTTGCGATTACCTGAATAGGCAGCATTGGCAAAAAAGGGAGAAAAAGACTTGCTCCCAAAACGCTGAACATATTCCCGAAGTTGGAGCTTGCGGTCATTTTTATATATTTCAATATATTTCCGAAAATACGCCTGCCCTCACGCACGCCATTGCATAAAACCAACAGGCTTTTTTCAAGTAATATGATGTCAGATGATTCTTTGGCAATATCCACAGCACCGTTGACTGAAATGCCGACATCAGCGGCTTTAAGTGCTGAAGCATCGTTTATACCATCACCCAAATAACCGACCACGTGACCAAGTGACTGGATAGCTTTTATAATCCGTTCCTTATGCTGGGGTTCTAGTTTACTTAAAACTGTAGCTTCCCCGACAGCTTTATTTAGCTGTTCATCAGACATCCTTTCTACCTCATCCCCATTTATAATCCGATTTATAGTAAGGCCAACTTCACTACAGATCTTACGGCTTACAATCTCGTTATCGCCAGTCAGAATTTTTATGGAGATACCGTATTTTTGAAGTTCTGATATTGCTTTTCCAACGGTAGGTTTTGGCGGGTCCAGAAATGCCAGGAAACCCATAAGCGTCATCCCCTCTTCGTCGGATGCGGAATAAACTTTTTTACTCAACGGCATATGCTTATACGCAAGCGCTATAACACGAAAACCGTCGGAATTCAGGTTGGTGACCAGCTGGTCTTTGTTTTCATGATGATATTTTTCTATTTCAATGATTTTACCTTCTGCCTGTACATGGCTGCATTTCTCAAGGATTTCTTCAACAGCGCCTTTGCATATCATCAAATGTTTTCCTGCGGGATCCTCAATCGCTACAGACATCCGCCTTCTTATAAAATCAAATGGGATTTCATCTACCTTTTTATAATTTTTGATAAGTTTTTTTGATTCTTCCGTGCCATGGTGCAGAACAGCTTCATCAAGAAGGTTTTTAAGGCCAGTCTGATACGCGCTGTTTAAATATGCAAAATCGAGAATCTTTTTGTCTTCATTTCCTTCAATATCTATATGTTTTATAAGAACAACGCGGCCTTCGGTTAAAGTGCCTGTTTTATCGGTGCATAATATATCCATCGCTCCGAAATTCTGGATCGAATTCAGTCTTTTTACGATTACTTTCTGTTTGGACATATCGTAAGCGCCCTTGGAGAGGTTAACAGTCATTATCATTGGTAAAAGTTCAGGCGTAAGGCCTACCGCAACTGCCAGCGCGAATAGAAAAGCCTCTAGCCAATCCCCTTTCCCAAAACCGTTTATCAAAAAAACAAGAGGGACCATAATGCCTATAAACCGAAGCATCAGCCATGTAAAACGAGTCACACCCTTATCAAAACTGGTAAGAATGCGTTCAGATGAAATATCACCAGACAACTCACCGAACTTTGTCGCCGTTCCGGTTGCGTATATAACACCTATTGCCGTGCCGCTTTGTACATTTGTACCCATGAAACATATATTCTGAAGTTCAACGCCCTTTTCCACTTCTAAAGGCTGGGCGTGTTTTTCAACAGGAAAGGATTCCCCTGTTAAAGAAGCCTCATTGATATATAGGTCTTTGGAACGTATAAGCCGAATATCCGCTGGAATAAGGTCTCCCGCGTTAAGCTGGATTATATCGCCGCGGACAAGATACTTAAGAGGAACTTCTTTTTCAGTTCCATCGCGGAGCACAGTTGCTGTTGTGTGGACCATTGCTTTAAGCTTCTCAGCAGCAGTATCGGCACGGGTCTCCTGCACATATCTGAATATCACGCTTAAAACCAAAATAGAAATAATCAAAACCGTTGATTTAATATCTCCAGTAAAATAGGAGATTATGCCTAAAATCAGCAAAAGCCCGCTTAAAGGATCCTTTAAGTTTAAAAGAAGCCGCATAAACCAGGTTTTTCTTTTTTCAGCGGTAACTTCATTCCTGCCAAACTTCAATAACCTCGTGTGAGCATCTTTATTGGTAAGTCCTTTTTCTGTAACGCTAAGAGACTTAAGCAACTCATCAACATTAATATTTGATGCTTTTTTGGCATTTAACGTTTTAACTTCCCCAATTGATGCGATATTTTTTTTAATAGCTTTTTTTTGTCTTTTTTTCATATTTATTATTTTTATTAAAAAAATCTCAGCCTGCTAAAACAAGTATATCTTTTTCAAAAAATGCTTCCGCCTGATAAGTTTCCACGTTTAAATCCCCCTTTTTCCATTCATACGGATTCAGGCCGGCCTTGGCGCAAAGATGCGATAAAAACTCATTAGGTTTCCTTATCTGTTCCCAAACCTGCGGCAAAAAAGTGGAGGCATAAAATCCTTTCCGAATGATAACCCCATCAATTTCGGGTTTCAGTTTATTAAGCAAATCATCGGCACCGTTATATTTTAATGGAATTGGTTTTGAAAGAACTGAAATCTCGAGTTCGGTGAGATTAAATTCCTCAATCGACAACGGCAAAAACCTTGGATCGCCAAAGGCGGATTTTAAGGCGTTTTCCATAACCCCTTTATATAGAGGCATTACAGGTTCTATATTACCGATACAGCCTCTCAGCTCTTTTTCGATAGTCAACGCTACAAATACGCCTCTTTTTTCCAAAAAACTCTCAGGAAAAGATTCGCTTTTTTCCTCGATTTTTTTGCCTGTCTTTAAATAATGGCTTATGGATTGTCGCGCAAGAGACAGAAGCCAGCGTTGTTCACTAATTGAATACATATTTCTTATTGTTGGGCTAATTGTTGGGCGTCGCTTCGCTTTGTTGGGCAAATGGTTGCATATTATGCCACAATCAGCCCCACAATTTGCCCCACAACAAGCCCAACTATTGATTTATTTATATACTGCCAAAGCTCCATACCCCACAACTGCAGACTTATCGCCAGCTGTGTCGCCGGAATTGCGGTAATCAAGGAGCTTTATTTTATATCCGTTATTTTTGGCAAGGCGCATCAGCGTCCTGATACCGATGTTTCCGCAGGCGTCGATTGAGTCTTCTTTTGAAAGATCCATGAATTCAATCATTTTCAAAGAATTCTGGTCGCGTAAAACCGCTTCCTCGTAAGGCAGATAATGTGAAAGGTCGGATGAGATTATGAAAAAACAATCAGGATTTAGAAAATATTTATTTAATATTTCAGCCAAATGATCAGGGCTTATTGACCCGCAAAGTATTGGGATTATTTCAGAATCAGGCGCAATCACCTGTAGGAAAGGTAGTTGTACCTCAAGGCTATGCTCTTTCATATGAGCTTCCGGAACTGATGGTATTCCTTCTTCTTCAATCGTTTCTACAAATTTTCTATTAACTATAGTTGCGCCTAATGGAGATGTAAATGAACCGAAATTACCGATAGACGATTCTATATAAGCATAATGAGACGGACCGATAAGGAATATTTTGGATGGTTTCTTTTTTAAATTCTTAATTTGCCGGTACGAATATCCAGCGATTGGCCCAGAATAAGGATATCCGGCATGAGGGCAGATAACAGCTTTAAGATTCGGTAAATCGAAATCTTTCGCGTCATCAATATATTTATTGACCATTTTTTTCAGCGTTTCTGGATTTCCGGGATAAAACATGCCTGCGACTGCTGGTTTTCTGATCATATTTTTACTATTGTTTATCTTTTGTTAATCCGCACTTCGTGCTGTTTATCTATTGTTAGTTTTATAATAATCAATTTCATACAAACGATAGGCTAACAATAGACAAACAATAGATTAACAATGTGTTTAAAATCTTCCAGGGATCTTTAATCCGCATTTCGGGCACACGCCTTTTTTCGTGTAATCCTCCACCATGTAACCGACACGACGGATACAGAGTTCGTTGCATTTCGGACAATGCGTGTTTTCTTTATCCAAGCCCATGATGTTTCCGACATACACGTAATTCAGGCCAGCTTTTTTGCCGATTTTATATGCTTTTTCAAGAGTACTTTCTGGTGTAGGCGGATCATCCATTTTGTACGCTGGAAAATACCTTGAAATGTGCCATGGAATGTCAGGTGAAACACTGTAAAGAAATTCAGCTATTTCCTTAAATTCTTTTTCAGTGTCATTATGATTTGTAACAACTAAGGTTGTGACTTCAATCCACATGCCTTTATCCCAAAGGTTTTTTATATTTCTTTTCACAGGTTCAACCCGTCCGCCGCATATTTTGACGTAATAATCGTCATAAAAACTTTTAAGGTCGATATTCATCGCGTCTATATATGGCATTAATTTCTCTAACGCCTCTTCGGATTCAAAACCATTTGAGACATAAACTGTTTTAAGACCTTTTTCCTTGGCGAGTTTCGCGGTATCAAATGTGTATTCAAAAAATATGGTCGGTTCATTGTAAGTAAAAGCGATGCTCGGGATACCGTTTTTCAGGCAATAATCGACCATCTCTTCCGTGCTTAACGGAATTCCCGCTTTGCCGACCTCTTCTATTGAATGGTCTTTATGGTATTGCGATATATCCCAGTTCTGGCAAAACTGGCAACGGAAATTACATCCTATTGTGCCAATCGAATAAATTTCAGTTCCGGGATAAAAATGATGGAGAGGTTTTTTCTCAATCGGGTCTATATTACGCGCGGCAACGCGACCGTATACTAAAAGTTTAAGCTGGCCATCGTCGTTATATCTTACACCGCAAATGCCTGTTTTGCCTTTCGATATTTTGCAGTGATGACTGCAGCACATACATTCAATAACACCTTTTTTAGAGGGTTTGCACATCCATGCTTTATTTTTTGATTCAATCATATTATTTTTTTATATTTACATAAATCTATTTTACTAAAATAAACTCTAATTTCCAAACTCTAAATTTTAAGCTTTAAATCCTAAGTTTTAATAGGTTTTTTAAAGAGAAATAAGGTGTTTTATCTACTACGCAAAGAAAACAATTTGTATATATAGGGTAAACGAATATAATAAGATTACTAAATTAAATTTTATGTCCAAAAAAGTTGACATCTCAAAACAAAAATTGAAATTACTCCAAAAGCTAAAAAGCCTTTCCAAGCCTGATGGCTATAAAAGATATAGTGGCACACCATTGCGTTATGCAGGTGGAAAAACTTTAGCAGTTGGTCATATTGTGAATTTACTCCCAGATAAAATAGGTAAAGTGGTGTCACCTTTTCTTGGCGGTGCATCTGTTGAGATAGCACTTGCAAAAGAACTAGACTTAGAAGTGATAGGTTATGATATTTTTGATATTCTTATAAATTATTGGCATTATCAAATAACTAAACCAAAGGCGCTAGCAAAAGAACTAGAAAAGTTTAAGCCAACCAAAGAAGAATATGCAAGAGTTAGAGAGATTATGAAAAATCACTGGAAAGGAACAAAGAAACTGGAAGGGCTTGATCTAGCTTCCGTTTATTATTTTAATCATAATTATTCTTATGGTCCCCATTTTCTTGGCTCTCAATCAAGTGTATATCTTCAACCAGAACGTCATAAAACAACGATAGAAAAAGTAAAAAACTTTGAAGCTAAAAGTCTAAAGGTTTTTTGTGATAGTTTTGAAAAAATAATTCCAAAACATAAAAATGATTTCTTATATTGCGACCCGCCCTATTACTTAGACGGAGATAGTAAAATGTTTATTGGTATGTATCCTCACAGAAACTTTCCGATACATCACAAAGGATTTAAACATGAATTACTTAGAGACCTACTTAAAGCGCATAAGGGCGGATTTATCCTGTCTTATAATGATTGCTCTACAATAAGAGAGTGGTATAAGGATTTCAATATGATAACTCCGTCTTGGCAATATACCTTTAGCCAAGGTGATACAAGAATTGGTAAAAATAGAATAGATAAAAATAATGGTTCTTACATTAAAAAATCTCACGAGATAATAATATGGAAACACCCAGAATAAGAAAATCAAGAGCTTCATCATCAGACGAAGCGAGACGATATCGTCAGAAAGGGCATGATGATGCTCTATTATTTGCGCTTTTCATTGGCTTAAATGAAGATTATAAGAATGATGCGAAGGCAAAAAAAGATGTAATTGATCCTTCGGGTGATTCACATTCAGTGAAAAGCGGAGAAAAAAAATGGCAGATTTTTTTGTATAGTTTAAATCGATTTGAAAACGATGCTTTTTTTCGTGTTATGAACGGTATGGGGCAATTATTAATTGATTGTATTAAATCTTTTCCGGAAACTTATCACGAATATGAGCAAAACAAGGCATCGGCTAAGGAGAGATTACAACCTCATATGGTTGCACTAGCAACTAAGTTACAAGATAAGCACAGGTTAAGAGCATTTATCAGTAAATCGATGTTTAATGGCGGAGAAGTTAACTATTTAACAGTATTTCAAGATGCTAAATTCCATGTTTTTTGGGGCAAGGAAGTAGAACATGTAATGGCAGATAATCTCGAAGTTGCCAACTCTCAAGCAAGACAAGCTGGTCAATTTCCTGAACAAAAAGTTATATTTAGATTTGAAGGTACGAATCTTGCTGAACTTGAAATGCGAAATGATAGCCCTACACATTATCGTGAGATTAGATTTAATATGGTTAAACCAAAAGCAATGAAAATGCTATTTTCAAAAATAACGCCTAAAGAATATTTTAATGAACATGTGATTTTATATGGAGAAGCAATAAAACATTTCGGTCGTTGGACTAAGACAAAATAAGTTAAGTGTGTAAATAAAGTGTTTTAACTAGTTCATTTACTTCTTTGATTCCCATTACTAGTGCAAAAAACATATTTAAACTAAGAATATTGAACTTATAATTTAAGAAAAACTAAAATATTGTTTTGACAATTAAACAATTATAGTTTCTAGTATATACTAATAACCGTTGACTTTTTTTTAATTGTCATCTATACAATTATAAATTCAAAAGTTTGTATTTTTGTAATCTATACAATAGAAGTGGAGGAAAATGATAAAAGCAACAAATTGATGACGAGTAAGGAGGTGGCGTTCATGGCTACACAAATCGGTTTTTCTGTCGCCATAACAACCGTTATCTTTGTGTGGGGAGGCAAATATCTGGATAATATCACGGGAAAATCCCCTCTTTTCACACTTCTTGGAATCTTTCTCGGCCTTGTTGCCTCACTGTATCTTGTCTGGCAGATCGTAAAGCCTTTACAGAGAAAATATAAAGCTGATTATAAAGCGCTTAAAAAGAATCCCGACGGAAAAAAAACTGATATTAAAATATAATCCCTCTAAATTTAGCGAATATGCACGCCGTTTCCATTGCAGCAGAAAAAATCTTTTCTATATTCACCTGGTTCCCCGTAACCAATACTTTGTTTACGTGCTGGGTTGTAATGGCGATACTTATAATTTTGGCTATTTTTGGCGGAAGGAATATTAAAGAGATTCCTTCGGGAATACAGAATGTAATGGAGGCTGTTCTTGATGTTCTTCAGGGAGTATTTGAAAGCATTCTGGGTAGTGCAAAACAAGCCAGGGAATTTTTCGGTATTGTAGCAACAATATTTATATTTGTTTTGTTTTCCAACTGGTTCGGCCTTATTCCTGGCGTGGGGTCCATCGGCTTCTTTAAAGAAGAAACTGTATCTGCCGAAGAGCAGACTCCTGTCACTGAAACTACTTCGGAAATCACTCCTGAAAAACCTACAGAAAATGTTACTGAGGCCACTGAATCAAAGCCTGAAACTGAAACTAAGGGTCAAGAAACTGGTCATAAAGTTGAATTTACCCCGCTTTTCCGCGCGTCCTCAAGCGACCTTTCTTTTACATTGGCAATCGCAATTTGGGCGGTTTTGTATGTCCAATATATGGGCTTTAAACACCTTAAATTCGGCTACCTGAAAAAATTCTTCAACTTTAAAAATCCGATCCACGCTTTTGTCGGCATACTGGAACTGATATCTGAATTCGCCAAGATGGTGTCATTCAGCTTCCGTCTCTTTGGAAACGTTTTCGCGGGTGAAGTGCTACTTGTTGTTATGACCTTCCTTGTGCCGATAATAGTACCAGTCCCTTTCTACGGCCTTGAAGTGTTTGTCGGCGCCGTACAAGCGGGTGTCTTCGCCGCTTTGACTTTGGTATTCCTTAAGGGCGCAACTGCACATCACTAAAATTTTTAATTTTTCAATTTTTATAATTTTTTAAATAATTTTTAATTTTTAATTCTTAATTTATAAAAAATATGGATGCAGAAAGCATTAAATTATTATCAGCAAGTTTGGCAATCGCCCTTGGAGCCCTTGGCCCAGCTATTGCAATCGGTTTAATCGGCAGCAAAGCTATGGAAGCCCTTGGCAGAAATCCAGAAGCAGCTGACAAAATCCAACCGGCAATGATCCTTGCAATCGCTTTTGCTGAAGCGGTCGCGATCTACGCCCTTGTTGTGGCTCTGATCTTAAAATTCGTTTAACAGGATTATTTAATTTATTTAAATCATGGAAGCTCTACAAAAGCTAGGGATTGACTTTAAAGTCTTAATCGCCCAGATAATAAACTTCGGAATATTATTCCTAATTCTTAAACACTATCTTTACAGGCCGATTTTAAACGCGCTTGATAAAAGAAAGAAAAGGATTAAGGAAAGCCTTGAGAAAGCTGCTGAAATCGAAAAACGGTCTGCAGAATCTGAAAAGGAATATAATAATAAGATGCTCAAGGCAAACCAGGAAGCAACGGTAATTATTGATAAAGCCCGGCTAGAGGCGGAAAAAACCCGTAAATCGATTTTGGATAAAGCTGAAAAAGAAGCTGAGTCAGTTAAGATAGCGGCTGACAAAGATATAGCCGACAAACGCAATGCTCTTTACGCTGACGTTAAGAAGAATGCTGGCAAACTGGCTATATTTATAGTCACTAAGGTGCTTAAACAGGAAATGAACGAAGAATTATGCCAAAAAAGCGTAGACAAAGCTCTTAAGGAAATTAATGTCTAAAAGATGCAACGATCCCCTAAAACCATCGCGCTGGCTTACATAAACCATGTTAAGCCGAATGGCATTGAAGCTGTGAACTCAGCGATTACAGAACTTGGCTTAATAGCCGAATCTGTCAGATGCCTTAAACTGGCTAGTTTTTTCAAAAATCCATCTTTTACATTTGAAAAAAAAGAGGAATGGATCAGGAAGATAGCAGGCGCGCTTAAAATCAGTTCTGAAACCCAAAATTTGGCCGTCACACTTTTAAAGATCAATCAAATCAATTCAATAAATAAGGTTGTAACCTGTATGAAAGAACTACGGCTTGAGCAATTCGGTGTCGGTGAGGGGTGTGTAACTACTGTTACTCCACTGACCACTGAACAGAAGGATGCGGTTAATGATTTGATAAAGAAAATCGGAAAATTTAAAGAAGCGATAATTATAGAAAACACGAATCCGAACCTGCTTGGCGGTATCGCGGTTTCCGCAGGCGACAGATTAGTAGATGCCACAATTAAAAGACAATTAAAAAATATCCTAAAACTTGTATCTTAATACTTTATTCACATGACTCATTCAACCAAAACACACTCTAACGAATCCATTGAGGACATCCTTAAGGATTTAACAGGCCAGATCAAAGAATCTGACCACTCGGCAAAGCTCGAAGAAGTCGGCATTGTCACTAAAGCCGGCGACGGTATAGCCGAAATTTACGGGCTAAAGAATATCGCCAACAGCGAAATGATCGAATTTGAATCCGGCGTAAAAGGCGTTGCGTTTAACCTTGATACGGATTCGGTCGGCGCGATTATCCTTGGCGACTATCTAAAGATCCGTGAAGGCGAGACAGCTAAAGCCACTAAAAAAATCCTACAGGTTCCTGTCGGCGAGGAACTGATTGGTCGTGTCGTAAACGGCATCTGTGAACCTGTAGACGGTAAGGGAGAAATTAAATCAAATACTTTCTACCCTGTGGAAAGGATCGCTTCCGGCGTTATTACCCGCGAATCAGTTAAACAGCCTGTCCATTCTGGTATTAAAGCAATTGACGCTATGATTCCGATCGGACGCGGACAACGCGAGCTCATTATCGGAGACAGGCAAACTGGTAAAACTCAGATCGCGCTTGATACCATTGTAAACCAGAAAGGTGAGGATATGATCTGCATTTATGTAGCTGTTGGACAGAAGCAGGCGAAAGTCGCTCGCATTGTCGCTGAACTCACAAAACGAGGGGCGATGGATTACACAATAGTCATCGCTTCCCCTTCCGACGCTCCTGCCGCGCTAAATTACTTTGCTCCTTACGTTGGATGCGCAATCGGAGAGTATTTTATGGATAAAGGAAAGGACGCTTTGGTGGTTTATGATGATTTATCCAAGCACGCTGTCGCATATAGACAGATTTCTTTGCTTCTGCGCCGACCGCCAGGACGTG
>Ga0315276_10000132_pt1 | contig 60965 bp, 69 predicted proteins | sample YL17G05_0_MG_FD_204542 | JGI IMG/M metagenome (GOLD analysis project Ga0315276, IMG submission 204542) | Sediment microbial communities from Yellowstone Lake, YNP, Wyoming, USA - YL17G05_0 | ecosystem: Environmental > Aquatic > Freshwater > Lake > Sediment | place: USA: Wyoming | collected...
TTTAACTCCAAGATCTTGCAGATGCTCACTTTCAGTTCTTGATTCTCCTGTAACATCTATCCCTTTTGCAGTTAATTCGTAAAGACTTCCCTCTCGTTCTAGATATCCTTGTGAACAAGCAATATTCAACTCTTCTACCAATTGCTCTTCAGAAAGCTTAGCTAAACCAGTATGATAATTAACAACTTTTGTGATGTCAGAAACAGTTAATCTATGCCTATTAGTTACAGAAGAAGTTGCCTGAAATTGAGAGAGAGTTACTCTTACATTATGATCTACTTGGGGTTTCCCAGAAACTATAGACCTAAAGCGAGTATTCTTTTTTTGGGCATCCATTAAAAATTCAAGAAATCAGGGATTTTTAAGCTTTATTGTGGTGCAAAATCAAGGTTATAACTTAACATTCAACTGGAAAATTAGCCTCGCTTTGTGCGAGATATAATAAGTTTTAGATAATTAATATCAAAATAGTTATCCAGCGAAGCACTCTCTGCGAAGTGGGTGTATGGTTTCAAGATTTACTTTACCGGTGATTGCCTTTTCTCACTTTAATAAAAATCTTCTTGTTTTCCCAGCTCTCTGCAATTTTAAACCCTTCTTCTTTTAACAATTTTTCCAATTCTTCTTTGTCATACAAATAATAATATCTTTTGTAATTATCATCATTTATTCTCCAGCCTATAAAAGTTTCTTTTTCTTTATTCTTGAAGCGAGGCTGGTTTTTATTCCAGACAGAAATCAAAGCTTCGCTTTCTTTTTTCAAAACTCTTTTCAGCTCTTGCAAAGCTTTTTTTCTTGTTTCTGAGGTTTCTAAGCTGTGCAGGGAGTCAATAAAAATAGCACTATCAAAAAATTCATCTTCAAAAGGCAGATTGTCTGCCTCTACTTTCTTTAAAACAACATTAATTTTTTCTTTTTCTGCATATTTTTCAGCGAGTTTCAGCATTTTCTCTGAAAAATCAATTCCGTAAAATTCTGCATTTTTTAGTTTTATAAAATGCCTTCCACTTCCGCAGCATAAATCAAGAATTTTTCCAGATTTATTTTTTAAAAAATCCTCAACTTCTTTTATTGGCTTGCCTCTATATTTTTTCCAAGGGCGAGCTATTTTATTCCAGATTTGCTGTTGAGAAAGTTTTGCTTGATTGTTTAGCTTTTTCATTTTATTTCTTCTAAGATATGTTTTAATTCATCTATATCTCCCTCCCAAGCTATTTCTTTTAAAAACTCTTTCTCATTTATCCATTTGTAATCTAAGTGTTCTTCGCTTAATTTTATTAATTGTTCCTTGACTTTAACAAGAAATGCTTTTTCATGGTGCATTTTTCCAGAATTTTTCGGCCATTCATATTCAGAAAAATATTTTGTCGGCTTTATTGAAATAATCTCTTTAATGCATGTTTCTTCTTCTATCTCTCTTCTCGCAGCTATTTCAAATTCTTCTCCATCTGTGCTTCCAGTTACAACAAACCACCCTTCTTGTTTAAGCACTTTAGGGTTCATTTTTAAAAGCAGAAAATTTCTTTTTTCAGAATAAATTATTGCCATGATTTTCTTATTCATAAAACAGAAAGAATCTTCAAGTATAAAAATTTACTCTTCTGGCCCGATTAATTTTTCAACAAGAGTTTTGGATCTCTCTTGTAATAATTCAGCAAATTCAGCAGCAGGGGGCTGTTCAGTATATCTTACTTTATTTATCTTAAGCGCATCTCTTAATTTCATAGCATCGTCTATTCGGTTCATATTATCTAGATAATATAAAATAGAAACAGAAGGACAAATATTCTCATCACCAATTAATCTACCAATCTCTCTTGAATCTTGAACTTTAACAATTGGGGTATAATTTTGTAGTGGATTTTTTCTATTGCCTAATTCAAATCCAAAATGTGAAAGAACAGTCTTAAGAGGTATTTCCTTTCTTGGAATAAGCCAATATTCTGGCTCTTCAGTTTTAGCTATTTTTTGGCTTAAACTCTCCTCTAATTTTTCTTTTTTAAATCCAAGGTTCATTAAAATTTGTGCTGCAATTCCTTCCTCTTCTTTAATAAGCCCATATAAAATATCTTCTGTATCTACTTCTTTGCCTTGTCTTTCTTGGGCGCATTCAACAGCATAGTCCATAACACTTTTTGCTCTTGGTGTTTGAGGAAGCGTTCCCATTGTAATCACATCTGGGAGAGGTTTTACTATTTTTTTTAATTCTTCTCTAATCTGTTTATAGGTACAATTTTGCTCTCTTAAAATTTCTGCAACTTTTCCCTCTTCTTCTTTAATCAAACCAAGCAAAATATGTTCTGTCCCAATATACTCATAATTAAGTCTTCGGGCTTCTTGATCAGCAAATTTCATTACTCTCCTTGCGTCATCTGTTAATCTTTCAATATCTTTTATTTCCATTAATTTTGTAAAAAAAGCAAATTTTTAAACTTAATTATAATGGGATATATATATATATATATAAAAACCCTACCTTACTTTTCAAAGGTTTTCACCAACAAGGTAGCCTGTTCTGTCTTGTTTTAATATAATTGAGATGTCATATCTTCTTACAATTGTTTCAGGCCCTCTTTTAGCTGTAAATGTATTCTCGTCAAGTTCTACTATAGGAGCTACAGCCCGCGCGTCAAGAACCACTAAATCTCCTAAGGTAACACTATTTCTATTTGCTATTTCTATTGGATTTAGTTCTTCTTCCATTGCTTTTTAATAAAAAATCATATTTATAAATAAAACTATAATAGAGAATATATGAAACCCCCATCAAAAACTGAAATTCGCAAGCCAACAAAAACACTTTCTGGAGTTACACCTATAGCTGTTATGCTTACTCCAAGAAAATGCAAGCATGGAACTTGCCTTTATTGTCCAAGTTTACAAGCTCCACAGAGCTACACTCCAAAATCCCCAGCTGTTATGAGAGCGATAGTGCTAAATTATTCTCCTTATAAGCAAGTTAAATCACGCATCAAGGCTTATGAAGTTATGAACCACCCAACAGACAAAATTGAGCTTATAATCATGGGCGGAACTTTTCTTGATTATCCTTTGAAATATCAATATAGCTTCATAAAAGAGTGTTATGATGCTTTAAACAATCAAAAATCAAGAAATTTAGAAGAAGCAAAAAGAAAAAATGAGAAAGCAAAATATAGAGCAGTTGCATTATGCATAGAAACGCGGCCAGATGTCTGCGGAGAGAAAGAAATAAAAAGAATGCTGGAATTTGGAGCGACGCGCGTTGAACTCGGAGTTCAAGCTCTTGACGATAGAATTTACAGGAAAATAAAAAGGGGGCATACAATAAAAGATGTTATTGATGCTACAAAAAGGTTAAGAGAAGCTGGATTTAAAATTGGATATCATGTAATGCCTGGCTTGCCTGGCTCGAACATAAAAAAAGACACAGAGATGTTTAAAAAATTATTTGAAGATGAGAATTTTAAGCCAGACCAGCTTAAAATTTATCCATGCCAAGTCATAAAAGGAGCTGAATTGGAAAATTTATATCGAAAAAGAAAATATTCTCCTTACACAGAACAAGAGCTAAAAAAAATGCTAGTAAAATTTCTAAAGTTGACACCAAGGTATTGCAGAATTATGAGAATTATGCGGGAAATTCCTCCTGATTATCTTGTTGCAGGCATAAAAAGAATTGATTTAAGAAAAGATTTGGAAGAAGTGTTGAGGAAGAAGAAAACTAACTTAAAAGAAATTCGTTTTAGAGAAATTGGATTGCGAGGAAGATATGAAAAAATTAATAATAAAAATTTAAAGCTGAAAATTACAAAATACAAAGCATCTGGCGGAGATGAATATTTCCTTGAAATTATAAATAACGAGGATATTTTATTTGGCTTGTGCAGATTGAGAATTTCTGATGAAAATGCTATTGTAAGAGAATTGCATGTTTATGGGCAATCCATAAACATCGGAGAAAAAACAAGAATAGCAAGCCAGCACAAAGGCTTAGGCAAGAAACTTCTTGAAAAAGCAGAGGAAATTGCAAGGAAAAACAAAACAAAAAAGCTGAAAATAATCTCTGGAGTTGGAGTGAGAGATTATTATAGAAAATTAGGGTATAAAATTGATAAAGAAGGAGTTTATATGGGGAAAGAGCTTTGATGAGCTCATGAAAATCTCTGTTCACAAAGGTTCACTTTCGATTTTTAAATTGTCTATAATCAATTATTTTATGCCTTCTTAGCAACCTGTTTAAAATTTATTAGAACTATAGTAAACGCATTAAATATAATAAAATAAAGAACGAAAATGGGAAAGCGACGAAAGGAGCGGATTTTCGTTGACGAATGAGATATTTAAACCTATGTGGTGATATGAATCACCCCTAATTTTTATTAATTCTGCATCAAACTTATTTAGATGGAAAAAAAGAGAGCATATTTTGCAGCAGGGTTGTTTAATCTCGCGGATAAATATTTTAATGCTTCTCTTTCTGCAGAACTAGAAGAAAATTTTGATGTTGTCCTGCCTCAAAGGCAGGGATTTGAGTTTTCTAGATTGCATACAGCTTTAGAAGGAATTGTTTCTGAAAATGAAATAGAAAATGCTATAAATCATATTATTTATTATTTAGATTTGGGATTTTTATTGCATAGCTGTGATTTTTGTTTTGCAAGATTAGATGAGCCAGCAGACGAAGGAGTTATTGTTGAAGTTAAAGAAGCAAAAAGAATACACATGCCGGTTATTGGTTATAGAACAGATATTAGAAGCCCCTATGGCTCTGATAAGAATGAAGTTAGAGGAGCACATTTTTTTCCAGCTTATTCCTGCGATATGCTCATTAATTTTACATCTGGAAAAATCTCAGAGGTTGAAGAAGGAAAAAAAGAAATTAAAAGATTAGCTGAGCTGATTTATTTAGGGGCAGAAAGAATATTAAATAATTATAATGGAAAACTGCCTCACAAAGATGTTAATATAACATCGGGAATTCATTACATAGGAAAAACATTATTCAGAGATTTAGAAGATTTGCATTCTGAAGAAAGTTTAACAGAAATTGCAAGAAGATATGTTTCTCTTAAAAAAGCTTGCGGGAATTTATGCCCTGCAGAGATTGTTATGGCTTAGTTATTCTCTTCCTGCATAATCTAAAGCTCTGTTAAACAAGTGTTTTGATACTGCTTTCATATCATCTCTAATTCCATCAATTTGAGCAAGAGTTTTATAATGCTCTCCTAAAGAAATAAAATGAGCTTCTGCTTTTGATGGAGATAACTTGCTAGCTTTTTCCTCTGCTTCTTCAAGCACTCTTTTTGTATCTTCATAAAAAGCTATTTCTATTGGTTTTTTTCCTGTTATTTCTTCAAGTGTTTTTTGTTTTCTTTCTAACATTCTACTCTCCTCATAATTTATCCTCCTCTTCCTGGAAGTTGCTTTTCTTCAGGAAGCTCTATCCCATAACCTTTTGCTCTTTCTAAAAAATAGTTTGCTTGTTCTCTGCACCATCTTGCAACTCCTGGTTGTTTCATAAAAGGTTTGTAAGCATAACACATTAGTAAATTAAAAGCTCCCTTACCCTCTTTAGACGGAATTAATTCTTCACAATGTTCTGCTAATCTGCGTGTTGATTTTAAATTTTCTTCCACACCAGTCTTTTCAGCAATATCTCCTGCAACTCTATCTGCATTTACAATACTCCCCATAGCTTTTCCCATTGCTTCAAATATCATATCTTCAAAATTCATAATCTACTCTCCTTCAAACTTCACAACAGAATAAACTTCCCATTTGTTTAGTTTTTCCCTGCCTTTTAAATCAACAAGCTCTATAACAAAAGCAATCTCTTCTATAATCCCTCCAAGTTTTTCAATTAGATTTGCAGCAGCTTTGCAAGTTCCCCCTGTGGCAACCAGATCGTCTACAAGCAACACTTTCTGCCCAGGCTTTATTGCATCTTTGTGAATCTCAACTGCGTCTTTTCCATATTCTAAGTCATACTCTTCTCTTTCTGTCTCATAAGGAAGCTTGCCTTTTTTTCTTATTGGCACAAATCCTGCCCCTAATTTATGAGCAAGTATGCTTCCAACAATAAATCCCCTGCTCTCAATTCCTGCTATAATCTCAATATCTCTATTTTTATATTTATTATACAAAATATCTATAACTTTTTTGAACCCTTCATTATCTTTTAACAAAGTTGTTATGTCTCTAAACATTACTCCTGGCTTTGGCCAGTTAGGAACTGTTCGAATTTTTCCCTTAATAAAATCTTCATCTCTGCTTGATATTTTTTCTATTGTTTTTAATAATAATTTTTTCATATTTTGGATATTTTGGCCAAATATACTAACTATTTCCTCCCATGAAACTGGTTTCTCGTCTTGTTTCCAGCAATCATAGTCAGTTGACATTGCTATCGCTGCATATTCTATTCCCGCCTCATTTGCTAAAATTGCCTCTGGAGCAATAGACATGTTAATAACATCTGCTCCCCAAACTCTAAACATGTTGCTTTCAGCTCTTGTGGAAAAACGAGGGCCTTCAATTGTTATAACACTTCCTTTTTTATGATGCTTTATTCCAATCTCCTCGCAAGCAGAAATAATTCTTTCTCTTAAAAAAGGAGAAAATGGCTCGGGCATTGCTGTATGCTTTGCATTTTCAATTCCTCCTGGGAATTTGTCAAAAAAACTAATCTTGCGATGCCTTGTAAAATCAATAAACTGGTCTAAAATAACAAAATCTCCTCTTTTAATTTCCTGCCGCAAAGAGCCGCAAGCTGTTGTTGCAAGAATATGCGTGCAGCCAAGTTTTCCCAAAGCATAAATATTTGCTTGATAATTAACTTGTGAAGGAGGAATTTCGTGATTTTTGCCATGGCGAGAAAGGATACATACTTCTACATCTCCAATTTTGCCGCAAGTTATTTTAGATGATGGCGAGCCATAAGGTGTATCAACTTCTTTTTCCTCATAATTTTGAAGCAAGCCAGGATTATCCAACCCACTTCCTCCTATAATGCCAAGTTTTACCATTTTAAATTTCAATCTTTGAAAGGATTATAACCTTGTTTAATTAAATTTTTAACAGGAATAAATAATTCATCCCCCATTCTCTCAAGCCCATTCCAATAAAACCATTCCCATCCTTCACATTTATCTTTTTCTTTAACTACTGGAACTCCTGAAAGATATTCTGCTCTCATAAACAAAGTCACATAATGTTTATTCTCTTCTTTAAAAATATCATTTGTAACTTTAACAGTGTTCATATCAATTAATCTAAAATTTTTCCCAGCTTTAAGACCGGTTTCTTCTGTAATTTCTCTTTCTACACATGGTCTAAACTCTTCATAAAACTCAAGATGCCCCCCAGGAAAAGCCCAGGTTCCTGCACCATGACTTCCTTTTCTCTTACCAAGTAAAACTTGATTATTTTTCATAAGAATTACTGCTAAACCAACTCCTGGACGCCTCTTCTTTTCTGCCTTTATTCCAACCATTAACTAAAATGTAAAACTTGCTTTAAATATATTCTTGCAGTCTAAAAGATATTTTGAAAAAATAAAAAAAGCGAGAATCAGGCAAACAAAATACAAGTTTCTGCTTCTGCGCGACTGCTGAAAAAAGAAGGGGAAAAATTATATGTTTTTTGGAATTATTGGCATTCTACTTCCAATAATTCAAGAATTATTGGCATTCTACTTCCAATAATACGAAAGGTTTAAATACTCTTTTTTTCTTATAAATTACAATTAAAAATGGATTATTCAAAACTAAAAGAAGCAAATCCGTGGTGGGAAAATAAAAATTTAATAGATAATGACATAAACCTAGTCAGACTTGAAAAACAAAAAATAAAATGGCAGTATAGCATAATAGAAAGTTTAGAAGATGGAATATATAGTTTGAGAGGGCCGAGACAGGTAGGTAAAACGACCTGGATAAAGCAAAAAATAAAAAGTTTGTTAGAAACTACAGAACCTAAAAACATACTTTTTTATTCTTGCGATGACATTAGAACCTTTGAAGAGTTAACAGAATTGATAGAATTGTTTTTGGAATTAACAGACAAAAGCAAGAAAAGATATATTTTTTTGGACGAGATTCCTTATGTTGAGAATTGGCAACGAAGCATAAAACATCTTTATGACTCAGGTAAACTTGATAAATGTGCAGTTGTCCTCTCTGGCTCACATTCTATTGATATAAAAAGAAGCGTCGAACAACTTCCGGGCAGAGGTGATGAAGGAAAAAGGCATTTTATAATGCTTCCATTAACTTTTAACCAATATTTAAAAGCAATCGGAAAAGAAATAAAATTAACAAATAATTTTGAAAAAGATATTGCAATACTTAAAATAAACTCAAAGATACTTGATAAAGAGTACAGAAATTATCTTCTGACAGGAGGTTTTTTAAAAATAATAGATGAATTTTTTACAACAGGGAAAATTTCTGACTCTTCTTATGATGTTTGCTTAAAATGGATAGTCGGCGATTTAGCTAAATGGGAATTAAAAGAAAATTTTTCAAAACAAATTGTGAGGAGAATCATAGAGTCTTATACAAGCGAGCTATCATGGTCTTCTATAAAGTCCGGGACAGATGTAGACTCCCATCATACAACATCAAAATATGTTAATGCAATTGAAGAGATGTTTATCTTTAATCTACTTTATAAAATGGACTTTAATAAAAAAATTCCAGATTTTCCAAAATCAAAAAAAATTTATTTTTCTGATCCGCTTATAGCTTCTGCGTGTTATAAGTGGGCATATGGCACAGAAAATACTATTATAGATTATCAGAAATATCTTGATAATAACATAGACAAATTATCAGAGGGAGTTTTACTAAATCATCTAATCAACATTATTTATAGAAAAATTAAGTCTAACATTTATGATTACAAAGACATGATTTACTATTGGACAAACAAATCAAAAGCTAAAGAAGTAGATTTTGTTTATAATAATATTGCATTTGAGCTTAAATATCAGGAAAAAATAAAAAGTGAGGACTATAAAGCATTAAAAGAATTCAAAAAAGGTTTTTTGATTACCAAGAAAACTTTTGATAAGAGAACATTCCCTATTTTTGCTTTTCTGATACTTTTAGAAATCTATACCAAAAAATTCTTGGGATAAAAAAAGCGAGAAAAAATAAAAAAAGAAAGAATTAAGCAAAACTGCCTGCTTCTGCGTTTATGTGTTTCTGCCTCGTTGCGTGTATGCCTAAAAAAAGAAAGGGAAGGGAAAAATTACGAGTTTTTTGGAATTATTGGCATTTCTTATTACACAACAATCAAAAATAAAGAAAGGATGAGCAATAAAAAATGGAAAATAAGGATGAGTTAATATTATTGGAAATACAAAGCACGAATTTTTTTAACAACTTCTTCGCTAACTTTTTCAAAACTAATATCCTTGATAGACAAGCCCAATTTTCTTAATTTGGGTTCAATGATTAACTGATTCACCATCATGTCCCATTCTCTGGATTTAGCTGTGTGATAAACTGAATCAGAAAAATTTTTTAGAGTAAAAACATCTTTTTTATTTGCTAGTTTTTCTTTAATATCACCAAGCTCACAGGCATAATTTTTAAAAAGCAAAATATAAAGATCAAATAAATCTCTTGCTTCATCTCTCTGGCCAAAGACGAATTTTTTATCAAGAATAGCAATAATCTTTTCAGCAAATATTTCTTTTGGATCAACTGTTTTTAAGAAAATTTTTCCTTCTACACCAAAATAATTCAAAGATAAAGAGGCATTATGTTCAACTTCTTTTATATCATAAATTAATCTTTTTCTTGAGGATAAATCAAATTTAACATGACAATCTTTATGAGTTTGGGAAAAAGTTGGACCCCTAAGATCTGTATGAACATTAAAACCAGTAGGGTTTTCTTTAATTCTGAAATAGATATTAGTAAACCCAAAAATTTCTCTGAGCATATTTGTTAAATATTTGTTATAAAGCAAATCAATACTTTTCTTATTTAATTTTCCTGCAAGAATATCAAAATCCAGATCTTCTGAAAACCTCGGGAAACCATAACATTTGTATAAGCAAGTACCCCCTTTAAAAACTAAATATCTTACATATCTCTTAAGCTTTTTAGAATTAAAAAGTAAATGCAAAAAAACATTATGGAATAGTTCTTTTTCTGTGTTTTCTAAAGATAAATTAGCTTTTTTTGCTATTTCTTCCAATTGAAAAAAATTTATCGGCATTTGATTCTCCATTTCTTTAGTTTAGAGCTGTCTAATAACCCGCATAAATTTTTATCGATAAACAAAGGGTTATAATCTAATTGTTTTTTAAAATTATTGTAAAGATCGTAACCCAAGCTGTCAAAAACTATTCCTATTTTTTTAAAAAATTGCTTATTTTCTAATTTTAAACAAATTTTTTTAATTCTTTCCAAGGAGATTTTTTCTCCCCCGGTTTTAATTGCTTGTATAATTACCGACAATGGGGCTAAATCAAAATATAAACAATCAATGATGGTCTTTTCTGTTGAAGCAATATTCATAGTATATTGTTCACTCACTTCATTAAAAAATTCAAATAAATATCTCTTGTCTATAGTTAAATATCTTATTTTTTCATTATTAAAAACTATAATTCTTTTATTTTTCTTCTTAGTGGTTAAAACATCAATTTGTTGGGGAAGTTGTTCAGTGAGATTATAAAATCTTAGAGCATACCAACCGGTAATATAAGAAGGGCTAACTAAATAAGCGGCTATAGTCTGAGCAAGATTGCATAGGGTATATTTCCCAAAGTCTATTTTTTTAATTGCTTTTTTATTATGAAGTCTATTCAAAACTAAATTAGCATATTTTTTATCGCAATTTAATATTTTTGCCACTTCTTCTGCACAAAACACAGGATATTTTCTTAATTCGTTTAAAAGTTTAATTGCATTCATAAGTTTAATAGACACCTATTTACTATATAAATGTTCCTATTTTATATCAAATTTGATATTAATTGAGAAATAAAATATTAAAAATGTGGCTATTGTTTTATTTATACAAAAACAGAGAGATTATAGATTTTAATTAAATAAAGATTAATAAAAGCAAAAGCCAGAAATTTACTGAGAATGAAATGACTCAGCTGATTGTTGAAAATTTCAACAAAACTTTAAAAATATAATTTAAAAAACTAAACCTCTTGCCCTCTTTGCCTTGCCTAATATGCTTTGGCATATTTGCGAGTTTCTGCTTCTCAGCAAGCAAATTAAAAAAATAAAAAAAGAAAAGAAAAAGTTGGTTTTATACTCTCTTATAACATTCCCCTTGAGCAGCAGTAGTTCCACCAGCACATCCTGCTCCTCCCGTACAACAATAAATATTACCCACAACAGCACCTACAGTTGAAGTCTTCGCAGTATTACTTCCTGTGCAATCAGTTGGATCTGTTACACACGCTCCACAAACTCCAGTAACACATCCTTTTGTACCATCGCATATTGCAGCACTTGTGCATTTATCATCACAACTAAATTCTTCTGCAGCGCTGGAGCATATTGTTTTACTGCTTATAGCAAGTCCAGCTCTTACTGTTGTTTTTGCTGGAGCACTTCCTACGCCACTTGCATTAATTCTCACTAGAGATGAACCTAAAGAAATTAAAGTTCCACTTGCATTTGCAGATGCTCCTGAATCTCCGAGTGCACTTACTGATAAAGCAGTTCCTTCAATAGAATCTCCTCCTCTTGTAACAGTAACTTTTATCTCCCTACCTCCAGGTACACACTCCACTTTTGAAACATCTACACTTATGCCTAAACATTCCATTTGTCCTTCCTCTGGCGCTTTAAGAAGCCCTTTAATAAATCCCCAGACAATCACCACTGCGATTATTGATATAAATATTATCAGAATTGTTGAAATAATTTCACTTATTCCTCTTTTGTCTCTTTTAAACATTTTACCTCCTTTTTGTTTTATATTATTATAAATATAACAATAAAAAGGTATTTATAAAACTTTCTATCATGTTAAGTCAAGTTCATAACTTAACATCCATGGAAGAAATTAGCCTCGCTTTGCTCGAAATAAAATAGAATTTTGTTATGGATAATTGCATTAAGCTCTATAATAAATTTGCAATTATACAGATAGAGAATTGTAGCAAAAGGAAGACTAGTCATCACAATTCTCTATAATTAATGTAGAAAATAGCTATCTCGCTTGGTTCTCTCTCACGGAGCAAGTGTTAAGATTGTTGGTGTTAAGTCAAGTTCGTAACTTGACACTAAGAAAATCTTTTTTTCGCACGCTCCCTGTTTTAACTCGGAGTAAGAAAAAAGATTTTCGAGGTGATAAAAAACTCAAAAAAACGCTCTGCGTTTTAACGCAGAGTTTTTTACACAACAGAAAGATTTATATACTAATGGTGTATAATTATACACCATAGGTAGATAGATAAAACAGGCTTAAAATGCTAACTGCAAATGAAAAAAAAGTGCTTAAAATGCTCTTAACTGCATTTGGGGAAAGTTACTCAATTAACCAAATAGCTAGGAAATGTGATATTACTCCAAACGGGACTTTAAAAATATTGAGAAAATTTGAAAAAGAAGGGATTTTAGAATCAAAAAAAATAGCAAACATAAGCTCTTATTCAATAAACTTTAAGGATGAAAAAACAAAAAGCATGCTTGAACTTGCGTTAATTTCAAATTTAACTGGAAAGCTAAAATTTAGGTATGAGGATTTAAAGCAATTAAAAGAAATAACAAAAGCGTGCGTCTTTTTTGGCTCATATATCGACTCAAAAAGAGAGCCAAATGATTTAGATATTCTGTTTATAATAGACAAGAAAAAATTTAGCCCGTATAAAGAAAAAAGTTTACAGATATATAAAACAATTCCTGTTAAAGTTCATGATGTTTTACAAACAGAAGAAGATTTTAGTAAAAATGTTAAAAACAAAGATCAAATTATTCTCGAAATCTTAAAAACGGGGATAATCTTATGGGGCTATAAAAAAATAATAGAATTAATTGAAAATGAGTATACAAGACAAGCTTAAAAGCTGTTTTAAGGAAGGCGAAAAAGGAGAAAGGCATAAGGGGCTAAGAAAAATAGAGATTTCACAAGAAATAATTGGTGGACATGTAAATAAAGCGATACATAACTTTAATGCAATTGATATTTTTAATAATGTAGGATATTCAGATTGGTCGGCAGTTGCAGCTTTTTATTCTCTTTATCATCTGCTACTATCAATAATAGCTAAAAAAGGATTTGAGTCAAGAAATCAGAGTTGTACATTTGCATTAATTGAAAACATGATAAATAAAAAAGAGCTATCTTTAACAAAAGAAGAATTAAAAGAGATATTTGATAAAGATATGCCCGAAGATTTACAACATAGTAACAAAATATTAGATATAAGAGAAACCATGCAATACTCTATTAAAACATTATTAAAAGAACAAGAATTTTTATCTTTAAAGGAAAGAACCAAATTTTTATTTGACAAGTTAAGAAAAGAAGTTGAGAGATAAGGGATATTAACTATTTGTCCACTTTTGGGGATGCATTTTTTGATGTAGTCTTTGATTTCACTTATGCGCAAAATAGAAAATCATTTTGCCTTTCTTTTTTCCATCGAATTTGCAATATCCAAACCCGACAAAATGTATGCTCTCGTCTTTTTTAGGCTCTAAAATTGTGCTGCCTTCTATAGTGCTTCCATCAGGCATTATCACCTGCATGTTGCTTTCCTCTGCTATTTTCTTTTCTTCTATTTGCTGTTCTTTACTTTTTTCTATCTTTTTTTCCTCGCCTATTCCTTCTTCTGGTGTTGTTTGCTTGAATTTTGCTTGTCTCGCTTTTCCATGCAGAAGCTTTCTGTTCTCTGCATATAAAATATCTATGGGAACAACTATATCTTTTTGATTTAAGCCAATATCTTCTATAAATTTTCTTATAGCTTCTGGCAAAAACCCTCTTTTTCTTAAAGAGGTTATGCTCCAGGTTCGAGGGTCGTGCCAACCTGTAAATTTTCCTGATTTTACATCTTGCTGGGCTTTGCTTTTGCTTATTTTTACACCCAATCCTTCCAGCCTCATTAAGCCATTATGAAGCAGCTCTGGATGTTTCCATCCAAAGATGTCCCAGATGTATTTTTCCATTTCACTTTCCATCATTAAGTCTTTCCCTCTTACGATGTGCGTTATTCCAAGAAGATGGTCATCAATTGCCCAAGAAAGCTCAAGCAAAGGCCAGACTTTGTATTTTTTCCCAACTCTTGGATGCTCTCTTTCACAGACCCTAAATAAAACTCTGTCGCGAAAAGCAGGGTTTTTGTCCTGCATGCTTGTTTTTATTCTTAAAGTACACTCTCCTTCTTTAGTTTTTTTGCCAAGCATTTTTTTCCATTTTTTAAGCTGCTCTTTTATAGGAAATTGCCTGCAAGAGCACTCTCTTTCTAATTTTCTGTTTTCTCTCAGTGCTTCTGCATTGCAAGAACAAACATATGCTTTTCCTTTTTTGATAAGCATCTCAGCATATTTGTAATAAATCTTCAGCCTGTCGGATTTATAGAGTATTGGTTTTTTGTACTTAACTTTCAGCCAGTTAAGCTCTTCTGGAATAATTTTATATGCTTCTTTAATAAGCTGTTTTTTTTCGCTTCCAATTGTGTCATCCAGCATAAAATATAATTTTCCATTGTATTTTTCAGAGTACATTGCATTTAAAAGAGCGGTTCTTGCATTTCCTATATGCAGGGCGCCAGAAGGAAAAGGCGCAAGCCTTAAAACAACCTTGCCTTTTTTTGCATTAGGCAGCTCCTGCAAGCCTATTCTTTCTTCTCTTTTGCCTGTTTCTTTTTCTAGCGCAGAAAAAGATTTTTCCTGCTCCTGCAAGGGCAAAGAATTAACTTGAATAACTGTTTTTTGTATTAAAGGCATGATATTCTTAACTTCATCTTTTCCCAAGCCTTCATGAAACAAAGAGCTTAAAACTGAATTTTCCTGAGCTTTTCCTTTATGCTCAATTGCATTTTTTAATGCATACGCGAGAATTTTTTTTTCTTCTACCATCTTTTAAAAATAAAAATTTAATTTTCTGATAAGCCGCTTCTTCTTTCTAATCTCTCTATTTTTTTCTCTAACCAGTCTAGCCTTTCTCCAAGCTTGTAGACCCGGTTGTAGGTATTGTCTATTTTTAGTTTCATATCACGGATTATGCCTTTTATTCTTGTTTTTCCTTCAGCTGTTATTGCTACAGCCTCCTCACCGGTTGTTTCTATAGCTCCGCTTTCACTACTACCGCTCACAGAAGCAAGATTTCCTAAAAAGCCCAGAGGGGATTCTTCAGGGCTTGTTTCGATGCTTTGCTCTTTTGCCAAATTTTCTCTTTTTTGAAGTATGCCTTTTTTATGCAAAATAGATAAGTCTATCACTTCATCATTTTTTCTGAACTTGCCAAAAAAGTTTTTAAGCCCCATTTTATCATAAAAAGAGAAAGCGGTTTTTAAAGTTATCGAAAAATTAGCAGATTGCCAACTTCTTATTCTTTTATCAGATTATTTTTGTGCTTTCACAAATATAGAGAGTGAAGCATCTCACATGCGTTGCACGTTAACAGCTTTCTTTATAAAACTTATTGAAAATTCTGCACGGAAATGAGGTTTCAAGAGGAAAATTTGTGAAGGGGGCCGCGGAAACTAACTATTCCTCTACTTTAGAATTGTATACTTTTAATTTATCTTTCCAATTTTCTAAGGTCAATCTTTCTATGTTCTCTCCATGAATAACTTCTCCTGTTATAAGTTTCCAAAGCAAGTATGGGGAGGCACATTGTTTGCAGTTTGTATGTTTACCAAATTCACAATACCCTCTTTTTTCCCATAATGACAAACAAAATTCTAATTCTTTAATTAATTGTTCTTTCATTTTTCTTTAGATATTCCCTTTATTTCTGCTGATATAGCTTTTTCAGGATTTTTAAGCTTATAAACTTTCGCGAATCTCTGAAGAGGTATGTTGAGCCTCGTGAAAGAAAACATGCAGACTAATTTTTCATTTAAAAACGTGCAACACGCATCTCACATTGAAAAGATTAAAAATCTTTTAGCAAACAGCTCTCTTTAGAAAAGAGACTTGGGAGAGAAAACGATAATCAAAGATCAACTTACAGCTGATAATGTTAACGCACAGCAGTTAACATTGAAAAAGATTTAAAAACTACATTTACCTTAAATTAGCATTAAAAGAGAAAAAAAATGGCAGAGATAGATAGCATATCCAAAGCAGTTGCAGTTGCAAGCCCTGATAATTATTATGATTATAAAACTAAAAAAGATTTAGAAGAATTTAAAAAATTAATAAAATCTTCTCCAGAAAAGGCGCTTAAACAAGCAGAGCCAAAAGCAGTTGAAGAGCATCAATTAGTTTATGATTCATCCTCAGAAAGCCTTGAGCCGGTTTATTTTTGGATTCTTGATTTTATGAATGATATATTTGATGGCAAAGTAGAAAAATTAATTGATAATTTCACTTCTTCTCCCGGGAGCGGGCATTTTGCCGAGCTAGGAGGAAGAGCAACAAGAATGCAAGAAGAGGGGATGAAGCTTTTAGGGGCTGTAAATACTGTTTTAAAAAGCATAATTAACTTAATTTATGACTTAAAAGAATTTGAGATTAGAATAAGCCATTACAAAGGCTCTCATTCAAAAGACAAAGAAGAGGCAGATGCAGCTTTACTTTCTTTAAAACAGGTGTGGATGGACAATGTTGATATAAAGAGGGGCAGAGGGAGCATAAACATGTTAGCCCAGGATTTGAATTTCGTAACTTTAAGAGACGCTTTTATGATTGTTAACAGCCTGGAAGATGTTGAAAAAACTGATTTAAATGACAGAGTAAAAAGAATCCTTAAGCCAAGGGTTCAAGAGTTTTTAGAATGGAAAAAAAGAAGCGAGACAGAGCTAAAAAAAAGATATGAAATTGAAAAATCTTATCTTAAAAGCCAAGTAAGCTCTTTGCAGCTTTACACGAGATGGGCTAAACCATATTTAATCGCGGCAGAAAGATTGAGAATGAAAGAAACTAAAGAAACAATGAGAGAGCCCTCTCTTGTAAATGTTTTTAATACCCTCCTTCTTGAGCTAACGCTTTTGGGAAAAAGTGAGGTAAAAGTAGAAAAAGAAGTTGTTGATAAAAAACTGCCAGAGCATTTTAAAAAATTAAAAACAAAAAGAAAATATTATAGCTGTGTTTTAGTTGATTTTGTTTTTAGAGGAATTCCGCAAAGAGTATCTGCTCAGCAATCTCACTACGCTTTTGGAGGAAGAGTAGAGGTTACATTTAAGGGATATTGCCTGAATCAAGACGAGCTTGATTTATTAGAAGAAAAATTAAATGAAAGCGATATAGCAGATGCCTTACAACTTGTTGAGGGAATGACCACTGAGTCTTTGTCGCAATTAAAAGAAGATATAGAGTATTTCTTAAAAAGCGAAGAAGAAAGAGAAAATGAAGGGCAAGAAAAAAGAGAGAGTGAAGATATAAATCCTTTTTCAGCCCTGCTTGGTTTAGACAAGAAAAAAGAAAAAAAAGAGAGCAAAGAAAAAGACAAAACCAAAGAAAAAATTAAAAAACTTAAAGAAAAGGGAGCGGAAAAAGATAGTTATATTGAATCTTTAATAAGAAAATTAGGAGAGGACAAAGCAGCAGAAAGCTGTTTTAACACTTTTGATGTCTACAAAAAAGCCCATGGCATGCCTTCTCACCCAAGCCCGTTTGAGTGATATAATAATCTTGCAATAATCTGCTTTAAACATAATTACTAAACAAACTTCATTAACCTTACAAACTTAATAGAGAAGCTTCTAAGTTAATAAAAAATTAATAAAATCTTCTCCAGAAAATAGTTAATGAGCATTAAGATTGCATCAAAACACTAGCATTCCAGAAAAGCCTTTTTTAGAAAAGATTAAATATATATGAATCTTACTTCTTTTATGGCTAAAAAAGGAAAAAAGAGCTCTTTCTTAGAGCCTTCTTGTGAAGAAGCCTCGGGAAGAAGGATAAGAAAGGCTTCGAAGAAAGAAGAAAACAAAGAGGCCTCAGAGAAAAAAGAAACAAAAGAAGAGAAGATTGAATTACAAGAAGACAGCTTTCTTAGAAAGAAACTTGGGAAAGAAGAAATTGAATTAGAAGACGGAAGTTTAGAAGGACTGGCAGAGCAGCCAGAACAGCAAACAATTACAGAAGCAAATAACTTTTCTGAGTTTATGGTGGAAACAAATAGAGAAATGCCTATTGCTACTCTTCCAAACTCTCTTACTCCCATAGCTCCTGAAGAAAATTTAGAAGCTATTGAAAGAGAACCAAGAGCAGCAAGAGAAGAGATACAACCAGAGAGGGAAAATGTAAGTTATATTCGTAATCCTCCTCAATATACAGCAGGAACAAGCGAAGAAACTATTTTAAAAGGAATGGAAGAAAGGAGAATGATGGGAAGGACAGCAGAAGAATTAAGAGACACGAGGCCAAGAGTTATGATAGAAGATTGGCACGAAGTCGGCGCTGGCGGGGGAAGAGGAGCTGGAGATGAGTCAAGGGATTATATTATAACTGAGTTAGAAACAAGAGAAGAAGAAAAACAACCATTTCAACAGCAGAAAAAATATCGCACATTAAAGAGATAACAATAAAAATTAAAGAGAATCTACTTATTACATTAAAGAGAAAGTTTAATAAACTAAAAAATTTATACACTATCAAGAAAAAAGAGGCAGAGAAAAATGGCATATGAATCTTTTTATGAAGGCACTCCTTCCTCATTAGACCCGAGTTATGGAGATTTATTTGTTGGTTATAGGGTTCCTTCGGGGGAATTAGGCGCCCCTACAAGCATACAAACAGCTAATCAAGTACAAGAGGTTTCTAATCTTTTAAATCAAGGAATTAAATTTATAGAAATTCAGCCTTTGCAAGAGGGAGTTTTTGACCAAATTCCAAAACAACATTTTAAAGAAATAGCAAGGATTCAGAAATTAGCAGGAGCTGAAACATCAATCCACGCGCCAATTTTAGAGCCAAGCGGCATTGGAAGAGAAGGATGGAGCGAATCAGATAGAGCAGCAGTAGAGAGAGAGTTAAAAATGGTTGTAGACAAGAGCCATGAGCTAAGCCCTCAAGGCAACATTCCAATAACAATTCACGCATCTGCAATTCATGGAACAGAGTACTCTCCGCCTTCTAAGGAAATGGTTGAAGATTACAAAAAACAAATTAGAGAATATAGAGGAAGAGATCCAACTCCAGAGGAGCTAAAAAATTTAAACGAGCAGATGATTGTAGCAATAAACCAAGAAACATATCAAATGATACCTGCAAGAAGAGAAGTTAAATTTTATCCAGAAAGAGGAAAAACAATAATAGAGGCGAGAGATGAAGTTAAGACAATTAACAACTCAGAATGGGTTAACTCTATAACAAACCTTGCTCTTAATGAAAAATATGCTAATGAGACAATCGGAAACGCATATAATGAGCTAGCCCCTTTAATACTCAAAGCACACCAGGGAGAAAAAATACCTGAAGAAGAACGGGCAGGAAAAGGGCCTGCTTTTGCAGCAATGGAAAGAGGAGAGATATTCATAGAAAATGTAGCGGCTGCTTTTAGAACTCTTTATAGCAAAGCATACAAAAACTCAGATGAAGGTACAAAAGAGTATCTAAATAAACATGTGGCAGAGTTTTGGAAAGATGGGCTGGAAAAAATAGATAAAAAAATGAGGCTGTATGGAAAACCAACTACTGAAACATTAGGGTTACAAAGAGCAGACGCGATTCAAGCAAAAGCCACTCTAGTTAATCAAACAATAAATAATCTAAAACAAATTGGTGAGGGGCGTATTAAGCGGTCGTCAGGGGAAATTGTAAGGCTTAACCCGCCTGAAACTTTTAAGCCCATAGAAGATTTTGCTACAGAAAAAAGTGCTCAGACATTTGCAAATGTTGCCCTCTATGGTTATGAAAAATATGGCGACAATGCTCCTATAGTTTCTGTGGAAAATCTATTTCCTGGAATGGCTTTTTCAAGAAGCGAGCAGCTTAAAAAATTAATTAACGATTCAAGAGAAAACTTTATAATAGAAGCTGTTAAAAAAGGGCATTCTAAAAGTGAAGCAGAAAATGCAGCTGAAAAATTAATCGGGGCTACATGGGATGTTGGGCATATAAACATAATGAGAAAAGAAGGCTACAAAACAGAAGATATTATTAGAGAAACAGAAAAAATAGCCCCGTATGTAAAGCACGTTCATTTAACAGATAATTTTGGCCATTCTGATTCGCATCTGTCTCCTGGAATGGGAAATGTTCCGACTAAAGAAATTTTAGAGAAATTAGAAAAAGCAGGATTTGAAGGCAAGAAAATTATAGAAGCTGGAGGTTTTGTGCAGCATTTTAAAGTTTCTCCCACCCAAGCTGTTTTAGAAGCTTTAGGCTCTCCATTATACCCTATGAAAGCAGAGCCTTATTGGAATCAAATAAGAAATACTTATGGAGGTTATTTTTCAGGTTATGGCCCGATACTGCCAGAATCTCATTTTTCAATGTATGGGGCTGGCTTTAGTGGAATGCCTGTTGAGCTTGGCGGGCAGATGCCTGGGAAACAGAGCAGATTTGCCGGCGCGCCGACAGAGTGAGCAAAGAAAAATTAGGAAACAACAAAGTTTAAAAACTTCAGAAAATTTTAATATATAGATTTTAAAATATATAATGTAAAATAATCTTTAAAAAAGAGGAAAATGGCAAAGATAAAAGCTACAAAAAAAGTTGATTGGAGAGATGTAATTATTTGGATTTTAATAATTCTAGCCATAATATTAATAATTGCATCTTTTTTCAAAGGGAAATAAAATGAAACTTCAAGACATTATTATTATAATTTTGTTTATTATCTCTGTAGCTGTTGCTTTATGGTATCTTTTTGGCTCCTCACCAACATTTGAGCAGACAATACTTGTTGTAATATTAACTTTATCCATAACAAATATCATTAAGGTAAGCGTCTTAGAAAACAGATTTTTAAATTTAGAAAAAAGTTTTAGTAGGCTGGCACATGATTTTAAAGAGCATATAAGACACAAATCTAAATAAAATAAAAATTTAAAATGGCAAAGAAAAAAGAGGCAAAGAAAAAAAGGAAAAAGTTGAACGAACTGCCGAGCATAGCTCCGCCTAAAGCAAAGAAAAAAAGAGAAAAAGAAAAAATCAAAGAAAAAGCAGATAAAAAAAATTATGCTAAGTTAATGCCCACATTAAAAATTTTAAGCGAGCACGACATAGCTATGGATTTTGCAACAAAAGTTTATCAAAAATTCAACAAGCTAATAAAATCTGTAATTTTGTTTGGGAGCTCTGTTAAGGCTACTTCAACTGCTTCTTCAGATGTTGATATAATAATTATTATAGACGACGCAGCTGTTCAGTGGGACCAAGAGCTTATTGCTTGGTATAGAGAGGAATTAGGCAAAGTTATAGCCTTTAACCCCTACAAAAAAGAGCTGCACATAAATACAGTCAAGCTAACAACCTGGTGGCAGGATTTAATAAGAGGCGACCCAGTAGTAATAAATGTTATAAGATATGGCGAAAGCTTAATTGATTTTGGCGGCTTTTTTAATCCTTTGAAAGTTTTGCTGCAAGAGGGGAGAATTAAATCAACTCCAGAAGCTATTTACACTTGTTTGCAAAGAGCTCCAGCACATTTAGCAAGAAGCAGAGCAGCTGAATTAGGGGCTGTAGAAGGAATTTATTGGGCGATGGTAGATTCTGCCCATGCTTTGCTTATAGCTGCTAAAATTCTTCCTCCAAGCCCAGAGCATATTCCAATTTTGCTTAAGGAAACTTTTGTTGACAAAAACTTATTAAAAATGAAATATGTTATTTGGTACCGTGATTTATATGTCCTGCATAGGAAAATTGTTCACGGTGACATCAGAGATGTAAAAGGTGCGGAGATAGACGATTGGCAGGCAAGGGCAGATGAATTTATCAGAGTTATGGCTGAACTAATAGAAAAAATAGTTGAAAAGTAAATTTTTTTCAAGCTTTGATTTTAAAATTGTGGTTAATACCCCGCGCTCTTGGCTCGGCAGATTTTAAAAGACTAAAATTTACAGTCTCCGAAGGAGAGAAAATTTGCGAGAATACTTTGTGCTCTTGGCATGGAGATATAGACAACTGCATTAATTACGTGACATTTTGTATGCAGTTCTCTATCTGTATAACTGCGAATAATCGTAACTTAAACAACGCAGTTATCCATAGCAAATTTTCAGGAAATTTTTTTATTTCTCAGATACTGCATAAACTATATCAAAGAAGTTTCCTTGTTTTCCTCTGTCCATTAAATCAACATTTCTCTTTAAATAGTCTTTTAAGTTAGCGCCTTTAAGAGCAGTTTCGAGTTTTTTGCTTGCAGGAGCTACTAAATTATCTGAATAAAGTTTCTTTAAAAACTCAGGATTTTTTGCTGCAAGAAACCTAACTATCTTGATAGTTGGAACATTATCTTCATAAATATCTTTATTCCCCTTGAAACTATCTGATACTTTATCTAAATATTCAAAAACTAATTCTTGCATTTTCCTTATATCAGGCTTCCCATCTTTTCCGCCATTTGCGTAAGAATTTATGTTATGAGCATCCTCAATAGTTTTTACTAAATCTTTATAATCTCCAAGTAAAGAAACAAGACCCCTGTATTTCACAGCTGCTTTTGACTGAGTTTCATACAACTCGCCATCTACATTTCTATCAATTTTCCCAAGATTTCTTTCTAATGTATCTGCGCTTTTTTGATAATCCTTTATTAATCCTTCTAAATCATCTATTCTGCCATGGTCTTTGTCAGGTATAGGAAGAGGAGCATTAAGGGCAACAGCATTTAATTTATCTCCTAAGCCTTCAAGAATGTCTCCAACATTTTTTAAACCATAATCAATAGCTTTTTCATTGCGGTCTGAAAGTTCTACTTTTGCATAAGCTACTTTATCTGTTTGAGCAAGCTTCATAGATTCTAAAGCTACATTTGGCCTTTCATCTTGCCAAAATCTTAAAAAATCTGAGTAGGCATCATCAAAATTTTCACCTTTATCCAAGGCTTCAACTATCTCACTAAGCCTATTTCGCTTTTTCCATTGTTTCTTAAAATCATCAATTTTAGCCATTTTTATCTTGTTTTCTTTAATATACATACACATAAAGGGTTTATAAACCTTTCGATTGTAAGAACTATACGGTAGTAACAAAATACAGCTTATTAAACGAATAATTTTTATACTCTCTTTTTTTAATTAGTTTATGGCTTGGAAAAATGGATTTGGCATAATCTTAGTTTTAGTGGGAGTTTTTCTTGTTATAGCACAGCCGTTCTCTCCTACAGGAGCTGTAATTGACCTTTCTACAAGCCAAGCGAAAATGAGTTTTGGAGTTGGTATAGTGATGATAATTACAGGGATAATCTTAGTGTTAACAGACAATAGTAAAAGACAATACGAATCAACTCTTGTTGGCAGAATTAATAATACTGCTATGTTTAAGCCTGGAAGAGGTTATAAAGATTTTAAAATAGGTTATGGAATTGAAGAGAAATATGGAAATCCCCCAAAAGCAAGTGATGAAAAACAATGGATTACTCTTTATCATGCAACACCAATTTTAAATTATGGGCAATTTAAAAGATTTAGGCATAAGTTTATTGATAATAAAAGAGCTTTTCATGTAGCTCAAACTCCTGAAGAAGCAGAAAGACAATCTGGTCTTGAGCCTGGTCAAGCAGCTATATTAAAGGTAAAAATTGCAAAACCAGTTTATCATGATATTGAATTAGAGGCGAGATTTGATCCAGGAGCTCCTGAACCAACATATAAAATACCTAAAAAAAATGCAAGGTTTGTTAATAATTTATATAGAAAAGGATATATTAGATTAGAAAGGGGCAGATAGTTATCTTAAATATTCTTGAAAAACCCTGTTTTTTATACCATCAACACTTCTTAATTTTCCATTAGATTCAACTGCTCTTTTAACAACTCCTATATCATCTTTTCCAAGTGCAGGAAAAATGTATTGCAAACAATAAGCCTTTTGATATTTTCTAGAATTATTAAACGCAGAATCCATAACTTCTAAACCTGATAAATCTATTTTTCTTGGTTCTTGATAAAAAAATAAAAATCTTTTCTTATATTTTGTTGATTTTGAAGGGCTTATATATTCTAATTGATATTTTTCTATCATACCCTCTCCAGCATTTAAGTTTTCAGGAATAAAATCAAAGTTTATTTTTTTTATTCCGGCTTCTCTAGCTGCCCTAAAAAATAAAGGATTTGAAATGACAACTAACTTTCCATCATGCTCAATTACCCAGGGCCTATAGCATTTTTTTGAATCTTCTCCTAAAGTAAATACAAGATCGGGATAGACTATTAAATCTTCGGGGATATCATCTAATTCCTTTTCTTTTTCTGTTCTATCTACTTTTTCTTCTAAAATATTTATATTACCAACAAAAACTATTGAATCTGGGGATGTCATTTTTCTCCTAACTTCTTATTTTCGAATTTATTATTTAAATTTTCTTCTAAAAATTTTTTTAAGCTGTAATCTAGAATATGGCTTCTGTTTCTAAACTGGCCTTCTTCTATTAAAGCTTCAATAAGCTTAATCATTTTTTCATCAATTGTTATGGAGATTTTTTGCTTCATTTTATTTTTTCTCCTTATTTCTATAATGGCTCCTTAAAGCATTAAATCTGTATGAAATATCTCTTGTTAAAGGCGAGGGAAGTGCTGAAATAAAATAAGACAAGACAGGATAATCTTCTTTTGGAGCACTTTCTAACATTTTATAACACGCATCAAAATTTGTTTTTAAATTTTTTTCAAATCCTTGATATTTTGCCCTTCTTTCTCTTAATTTATCTAATTCTGGAGTATAACCTCTTGATTCAGAACTTTTTCCCTTTCTAATTGCTATTGCTTTTTCGTTATCTTCTTGACGTTCTTTTAACCATTCATATTTATTCCTAATATCTCTATCTAAACCATCTAAAGATTTTTCTGCGTACATATCAGCAGAAGTTTCTGCATAACCTCTAGGAGAGTTAATTATTTTGTCAATAACATGCCTTAATTCATGTTCTTTAATTAACTTCTGAACTTTTTCAGCAGCTTCTTCTATAGACATTTTAAGTAAAGGCTTTCCAAATATAATCCTTAAAAGCTTTTCTTCAGCAGTAAGTATCGGGCCTACAAAGTCTTCTAAAGTTCTTTGATCTTTTGACAAATATTCTTTTGCCGGCAGGAGATAGCATAATGCTGCACAGTTTGTTAATTTGTTTTTTTCTAATCTGCTGATTGTTTGGTCAAGGGGAGAAGCAAGCTGGTCGTAATTAAACCCTTCTGCCCGCCCTATTATCCCATTATGCTGCCATTTTTGTTTTTCAAAACCAATTCCAATATTATCAGAGTGAGCTTTTAGATTTTGAGGGCAGTAAGTTCCTTTAAATAAAAATTTAAATAATTCTTCTGGCTCTGAAAAATTTAAATTTTCATCAGCTCCAAATTTTTGTTCAAGGTATCTTACAATTGCCTGGGCTCTTGTGGCTCTTAATCCAACATTATCTAAATATCTTCTTTGATTTAAAGTTAAACCATGTTTTTCAGCAAGTTCTTCGATAAAATCCTTTTTCAGCTGGTTTCTGTCTGTTTTTAATCTTTCAAATAATTCATAAAGAGCTCTTGCCCCCTCTATGATTTTTACTGCCAATTCCTGTTCTTTTTGATGTTTTCCTTTCGGCATTTTATCTTAAAATTTTATTCTTTAAGTTTAGTTAAAAGCAGCTTATTTTAGTTTCTTAAAAACTCCGAAATAATCCGGAAAATTTTCAAAAATACTGAAATCCCTTTCTGCGAGAAAAATTCCGTTTTCATTCTCTTTCAAAGTGCCAATTCCTTCAAATCTCTTGTCGCGCAATAGTTGAGCGACATTTTTAGTATAATTATTCGCTAAAACATAGCCTCCTAAAACTAAATGTCTTGTTAAATCTTTAGAAGGCAAGGTAGGGTTTAGGAGGATAATTAAATCATAAGGCACTTGAGGCTTGTGTTTTAAAACATCTCCAGGTATAAAATTAGATGTATTATTCTGTCTCATTATTTCTGCTGCGTCATTATCCTCATCCATCAAAACAACTTCGGAATTTGGAAACCCCCTAATTGGGCTGGCATCAGCACCGCAACAAGGGTAGAACACTCGTTTAGGCTCATGAATGTTTTTTCTGAAAAATTCATATTTGGCAATTAAACTTTGATGGTAATCTGGTTTTATCTCTCCTCTTTTTAGTTTTTCTCTGTATGCCACTCGAGGGTCTTCATAACCTTCTAAAAGATTATCTAACTCTTGCCCTGACAATTTTTTATAATCATCAAAAGGCAAATTGCTAGCTCTAGCTGCGGCTAATATTTTTAGTGCCATTTCATCGATATTTGTATTTTTTCTTTTCATTTTAAGAATATAAATCTTGGTTTTCTTATAAAATCCTATTTTATCCTACCTTTATAAAGCTTTCTGTTTGTAACTACTTTAAAATGATATAAAGGAAAGATTTAAATATGATTGTTAGCTGAGAAGAATATCAAGAAAATAACATGGCAAGAGAAGTTATAGGGGAAAGTGAAGTTTTATTAAGGGAACTAGAAATACTAGACAAATTTCGCATTAAATACAAGGTTCTCCCTTATAAAGAAGCTGGAAGAATTGTAGAGAAAATGAGAAATTTAGCTGGAGATTTACCAGAAATAGAAACTCCTGCAAACAAAGATGAATTAATACAGGCAGAGCTTAAAAGAAGATTAAATGGAGAAGCTTTTAATTTAGAGCAAATGATTACTTCTAAACATTGTGATTTTGAAACTCTAATTTCTTTTTATGGGGTCCCAAGTTCTGATATAAATGATTTAGAGAGATGGTTGGTTGAAAACAAAGACAATACACTTGAAGCTATTGAAAGATTGTACAAAGCTAGAAAAGTTGAGGGTTATGAATTAAAATCTTTTTCTGATGTTCCCAGCACAAGAAGGCAGGCAGAAGAATTTGCAGCAGTGCACATTGAAAAATATCACTCAATATTAGGAAAGCTATTACAAGATTTAACAAAAGTTGGAGAGTTTTTAAGAGATATAAAAGCAGTTCCGACTACTGAAAAAAGATCTTATTTTAGCGGATTAACAAAAATGTTAGCTGTAAGTATTCCTGCGATTTGCTATACAAATGAAGATAGAAGCATGCAGATAAGAGAAGAGGAATTAATAAAAATTTACGGGCATGAAGGAATGGGGCATGCTTTAAATCATTTAGTAACAAAATCGAATAATATACCATTTTTTTTAACATTAGACTCTTCACTTACTTCAGCAACAGAAGAATCTGTCTCGCAATTTTATGAGAATGTTATATTTGAGGATTTAAAAAATTCTCCAAGTGTTCAGAAAGCTTTAGGAATTAAACATAAATTTGATGAAGTATACCAAGAACATCAAGACAGCGGCAGAATAGAAGAATACTCTTTAAAACTTTTCCAATATGCAATTAAAGTTTTAGCTGATAAAAATTTGGGAATGCCTCAAGATCCAGAAACAATAAGGAAAAAAACAGAGATATTAAATAAAGTGACTCTTAATCCTACTTACCCGATAGATTTTGTTGAAAATTATAAGAATAGTTTTGATTCTCAAGGAAATTTAGCAGATAAGTTAGTAAGAGAATTGAGATATTGCGCAAAGCCTGTTCAAAGAGCTTTAGAAGAGTTTGCCAAGAGGGGGGTGAAGTATGAAGGAGAAGGAAGAAGTTTAGTTGATTCTGTATTACTTAAAGGATTTTGGACACCGGTTGGTTATGTTGATAATGCCAGATTAAGTGCAGAAGAAGCTGCAAAAAAGTTGGGGAGATAAAATGGGCTTTGGAATGGGTATGAGAATGTCGTTTGAAATGCGTATGGAACCAAGGTTAGAGCAGAGAATGCAGCTTGAACCGAGATTAGAGCAGTTGTTAGAGATGCAGATGAAACAAGAGATTACTTTAAAACAATATTTAGCGCAAGAGAGCTTAATAGAAGGTTTTATTAGATGGACAGAAGAAAATAATTCCTGGGCATCCTTTAACAAAGATGGTTTTCAGTTTAGGTATGCAACTTTGCCTTATAAAATTGCGAAGCCAATTTGTGACATAGCTGGAAATGGTTTTGCTCATTGTCTTTATGATGCTTTTGAGGCTTTAATTTGTGGCAGAAAGACTGCTTTAGCAAAAGGAGAATGGGTTTTATTTGTAGTTAGGGATATGATTCCTAAGGAAATGGAAGGTTTTGTAGCTTTACACGAGAGAGGAGAAGAAATTTCTTTAGGAGACCATTATTTTGCTAGCCAATTAGAATTTGCATATGCACAGAAAAGAAGGAAGATAAGGAAGTATATAAGTTTTGTAGATAAAGAAGCTCCTAACAAGTTTGTTGATTTAACCCAGAGAGTTTTATTTCCTGTTTTACCGCAAGAATTAGTAGAGTATCTTCAAGAGCAAGGAAAAAGAAACAAAACAGAATTAGAAATCGCAGAAAAACTAATAGAAAAGTATCCTCTTCCAACAAGTGTTTTAAGCTTGGTAGCCAAATATGAAGAGGAAACAGAAAAAATTTGCAATTTAATAAGCGAGAGGACAACCGGGAACACCCAGCGCCAATTATCAAAATTATTTGGAATCCAACCTTATACTCCTCCTGAAAAAGCAGCTGATTTAATCAATGAAATTCTTTCAAAAACTTTAGTATATATAGACCCTAAAATAGTGCGGGGAGTTTCAAGACTAAGGGTGAATGATGCTTTAAGAACTTTTTATCAAGTAGTTAATAGACAGGTACTTGAAAAAACAAGGAGAAGTTTAGAAATGCCAGTTGATTTTTCAAGTGCATATGAAGATGCTCTTGACAATAAAAAATTAGTTAAAGTGGCTTATACCCCAGAAGATAATTTAAAAACAGAATAAAATGAAAAAATTTAATTTTCCAGAAGGAGATTATTATTTAGCTAATGATAGATACAAAGAAAGCGAGATTCCTTTGTGTAAAGATACCTCTATCGCAGCTGAATCTTTTTTTAAATGGAATTTAGAAAAAGCTTTTTCAAAAGGAGATGCTTTATTTAAAGATTACATAGAGCTATATGCAAGAAGAAAAGGTTTAGAGAGAACAGCGCTTCTTGAAGCTCATGGCGGAGTTTCAGATAACAGATGGACTTATTGGGAGAAGGGTAAAGAACATTCTATACAAAGATGGATAAGCCAAAAAGATGGAAAATACAAAGCTATTGTTTTATTTTCTTGTAATGTAGGGCATAAAACCCCTTATTCTAAACGCTCAATTCTTGTTATGCCTGATAGAATAATTAATGCGCATGGAGATGATGAATTTTGTTATGATTTATTTGTTCCTGAAATAGGTGTAATAACCCCTATGACAATTGAGCATGAGCTGGAGCAGTTAAAAGATAAAAATTAAATAATCCCTTGATTTATATTAAAATGCAAACAAAATTAGGACTGCAATTTTTAGTAAGAAATGATAACAATAGAAGGTCATCTGGTGCTAGAAGCAATTTAGGGCATATTGCTAGAGAAGCTTCTCGTTTTTTATATGAGGGAAAACTTAGTGCAAATCATGAGATGCTTGTAGGCTATGATAGTGAAAAAACAGAACCTGCTTCACAGTTTTTTTATCAACTTACTACAACGAGTGGGAAAGATGTTGGTATTTATCAGTTTATACAAGACAGATTACCTTTAGACCCACATATCAGGGCGGTTGTTGTTAAGGGAAGAAGAAAAGTTATTCCTTCTAGCCACAAAGATTTAGTTTCTTCTGTTATTGAAAATGGAGAAGTTTTATTAGAAACAACAAAATTAGATTTTGATAAATTAAGAGAAGTTATTAAGGAATCTAAAATTGAAGCTTATATTCCCGCAGGAGGAAAATCTGCTGAACATGGCGGGTCAAAAATATTGCAAACAACAACAAGAAATGCTTTTCCTAAAAAACCAAGCGAACAAAAAGATATGAGAACTTTAATTAGTATTATTCCAGAGTATGGCAAAGGGGGTTGGGAACAATCTATGCAAGTTTTAGATTTAATTGATGGCAAGAATTGTTATTCTATGCCAAGAGAAAACACAGCTTATGGTGAAGATGTTGCAAAAATAAATGAAATAAGAGGTATGAAAATGGAACTAACACCGGAAATGAAAATGGAAATGTTACAATTATTATCACAAATGCAAGTTCCAAAACTCGCGCTTGAATTAAACATGACTCCTTACTTAGAAGCTAAGATGTACTTTAATGCAAGAATATTGAGAATGAGCAGACGAGAATTGGGGAATTTTGTAGAAAACCTGGCTGCAGACTAAAAGCAGCATAGATAAGTTACTTTCGCCGCTTTCCATATCAGCTCAAAATACTTCTTTTAAGAATCTGCTATTTCTTGCTCTTTTATTACAATTCTTTGTGGTGAGATTTATCACCTCATAAATTTATTTAATATTTTTTATTATTTTTGCTATGGCAAAAGTAAAATCTTTTAAAGTTAATGAAGCCGGACAGCCGAAATTTAGAAATGACTATGACGTTTTAAAGCAGGTTGTTTTAAATTTTGCAAATATAGAAGGAAATAACAACAAGTTTTATTCTATGGAATTACAAAAAGGTGATGGAGATTATAGAATTTTTACGCATTATGGAAGAGTAGGGGAGGATGGAACAAAAGAAGGGAGGTATTTCTTAAAAAATGAGCAGGAACAACAAGATGGTAAATCTTTAGAAGAAATTGCAAAAGAAAATGCTGAAAAAGAGTTTGGGGGAATTTTGCATTCAAAGCAGAGAAAAGGCTACATTCCTATTGACTTTGCAAAAGCAGATGTTGGAAGTGGAAGAGCTAAAACCAACGGAAATGACAAGGATAACAACAAAGACAAACAAATTAAAAATAAACCTTTTTCCAGCTTAGACTCAAGAGTAGAAAAGTTCGTTGAGCAGATATATGAAGAAGCTTCTAGAAGTTTAGCTAAAACAATAAAAACACCTCTTGGGGCTTTATCCAAGGAACAGATAGGCAAAGGCTGCAATAAATTAGAGCAAATTAGAAAAGCAATTCAATATTATGATGAAAGGCTTTTGAAAGAGTTAAGCTCTCAGTATTATTCTTTAATTCCGCAAAATTTTCCCAGAAGAATTGACCCTTATGAAGCTGTGATTGATACAGAGGATAAAGCAGACAGGCAAGAAGAAATTTTGCAGTTGATGAAAGATATTTACAATGTTAAAGACGATTTAGATTCTGGCATTGTTGGGAAGTATAAAGCAATTAACACTAAAATTGAAATTTTAGAGCCCTGCGATTCAGAATACCAAAGGCTTGTAAGGAAAATTAGAGATACAGAAAGCCCTCACCACAATGTAAGCTTGAGAGTTAATAATATTTTGAAAGTAGAAGTTGGGGCAGCAAAAAGAAGATTTAATCCCAAGAAACTTCAGGCAATGGAGCTTTTTCATGGCTCTGCTAATAAAAATATTTTGGGGATTTTGGAAAGAGGGCTTTTAATTGCTCCTCCCTGTGCTGCATCTACAGGAGCTGCTTTTGGAAGAGGAATTTATTTTGCAAGCAACTCAACAAAATCAGCCCAGTATTCAACTAAATTTTACAGCAATATCCATAACAATGGATTTTTGTTAGTTGCAGATGTTGCTGTTGGAAAAATGCAGAAAGTTTCTCATTTTACTTTTAGTGATAATAGGCCTTCTTATGGCTATGATAGTGTTATGGGAATTAAAGGAGCTGACTTGATTCATGACGAATACATTGTTTACAATGTTAATCAGGTTCAATTAAAGTATGTTGTTGACTACGCATCCCAATCAAAATACAGGAGAGATAGATAACTGCATTGATTACATGACATTTTGTATGCAGTTCTCTATCTGTATAACTGCGAATAATCGTAACTTAAACAACGCAGTTATCCATATTAGAAGATGATGATTTTGCATATTCAATTAAATAAATTTCAGGAGGTAAAAATGGACGCAAGATTGGAAAATGAAATTGAAACAATAGAAAAGCAATATGTTGCAGATAAAAAGTCATTTACAACAGTAGATATAGGAAACGAGTTAAAGAGAAAAGGCATAAATGCCCGGCAGAGAGAGGTTTCCCCGATAATAAGGCAACATTTTAAGAGTGACATATACAACGGAACAGGATATACAAGAACCCTTATACCCGTAAAACAAGGGCAAGGGCAAGCTTATTTATATTTTCATATAGATAATGCTCCTCAAGAGTATACAGAAACTGAACAAGATGTTTTGCCCTGGGCTCCAAACAAGCCAGTGTTTTCAGATGGAGCATCAGGCAATAAAGACAGCGAGGGTTTAGATGGCGTAGTAGCTGATAATAACCTAAATAGAAGTAATAATGGAAGTGGTAATTTAGGAAGCAAAATTGATAGCTGCGTTGCAAGTAAAAATTCAGTTATCTACCATAGCAATAACTGTATGTACGCAGGAAGAATTAGACAGCACAATCTTTTAACTTTTCAAGATGCAGGAGATGCAATTTCAGACGGCTATAGGAAATGTATGCTGGAATAAAATTTTTAAATTTTTTGTTTTTTATTTTTTCTGTTTTTTTTCTTTTTTCCATATACCCTAATCGGGATAAAACAATTGGGGGTGGAATATAATAATATTTAAATATGTCGTACATGTGTGAATCTCGATGTTATCTGAGAAAATAAAAGATTATAATGTTGAAACTGTTTGGAAAGACTTAGTTCTCTATTTTGGAGACTCTGAAGAGGGGGTAATTGAATTTCCAGGGCTTGTTAAGGGTGGAGGAGTAGAGGTTGGATATTACTATGGCAAAGGAAAAGAGAAGAATGTAGTTGCAATTTCTCAACAAATTGGGTGTGTTGGAAAATGCAAGTTTTGTGATTTAGGAGATATGGATTTTGTTAGAGACCTGACAGTTAAGGAAATGTATGACCAAACAGCATTAATGCTGCAGATAGCATCGCAATATGGAATTGAAATTGATAACATAAAACATAAAGTGAGTTTTTCTAAATCAGGAGAGCCTTTGTTGAATAATAATGTTGTAGGAGCTTTAGAAGAAATAGGAAAATTAGGGGTTTCTTTTAAAGTTGCTACTGTTTTCCCCGCAGGAAAAAAAGTTGCGGATAATTTTTATAAAGTAGCTGATTTTGCATCTAATTATGAAGAGCCTGTTCAGATGCAAATATCTTTAATTTCAACTTCAGAAGAATACAGGAAGGAAATAGCAGGGATTAAATTAGCTAATTTTCATGATATAAGAAAAGCTGGAGAGTATTGGAGAGAAAAAAACCCGAATAGAAGGAAAGTTAATTTAAGCTTGATTATAACAGAAAATAATCCAATTGATGTTAAAAAAGCAGCTGATTATTTTCCTAATGATTTGTTTAGGATTAGATTGCGTCCCTATGTTATGAATGAGCATGGAGTTGAGAGCAAGATAGCTGAACCAGGAAGAGATTGTGTGGGAAATATTAAATCTGAGTTTGAAGCTAAAGGATATGAAGTTAGAGACTGGGCTATTCCAACACCTATTGAACAGAGGTTTGGCTTGGCTTCAAATGTAACTTTAAAGAGATATTTGAGAATGATTAATAGGGAGATTTGAAAAAAAGGGATTGTGGGGATTTAAACCAAGAAAGAAATATTAACATTTATGCTTTTATGACTTTCTCGCACTTTTCCACATCAGCTCAAAATATTTTCTATAGCCGTCTGCGACATCTTTCTGGTTTATTAAAATAGCCCAGGGATTTTCTTTGCTCCATAAAATTATAGCAACCTTGTTTCCATATATATTGACAGCTAAAGGAGAAGTGTATTTTTGCTGGAGATAGCGTATTTCAGAGAGGGGGATTAATGGCTTTTTCTGTTTTTTTTCTATTTTGCTGAAAATCACCCTCACTTTAATTTTATGTTCTTTTCTTCTTTTATCAAACCATTTAAAATAAAACTGCAGAATTTCATAAGCTAAAGGAGAGGCCCCTAAAACAAGAATTTCTTTTTTTGTTTCTATTTGGTCTTCAAAAATTGTTTTCAAGCCAGCTTTGCCTTTGTAGAAGTTAGTTTCTTGTTTTTCTTTTGTTTTCTGGTAAAAAGCTAACATTTCTGGAAGAACCTCCTTTATAGTGTTTTCTTTTTCTTCAAGTATTTCCAAAAATCTCTTGGGGGAGGATGCTTCAAATAATCTTCTGTTGTTTTTTAAAATATATCCAATAAGCCCTTTTTTAATTAGCATTTCTGTTGTGTCATAGACTGTTCTGCGATGCAGCCCGCTTTTTCTAGAAATTGCTCCAGCCAAGCTTGGCCCTAATTCAAGCAATGCAAGATAAACTAAAGCTTCATTGTGGGTTAAGCCAGTTTGTTTTAGTGTCTCAATATCCATATCGTATGAAAACCTAAGGTTTTCCTAACAAGTCACCTTTCCTTAGATTGTTTTATATTTATTTAATATACTCTTCTAAGAACTCTTTGTTTTTAAACTTTTTGGTGTGGTGAAAAGTATCACCTCATAAATTTATTTATGAAACTATGTTCTTGTTTTTAAATAAATTAAATAAATTTAAACAGGAGGTGTAAAATAAAAATGGAAATAAAACTACAATATCAACCTTTGAGATTAATCGGAGGAAATGTTAGTGAAAGAGACTTTGATTTATATATAAGCCAACCTAGATGGGGAAGTGTTGCTAAAAAAATAGCTATAGAGCCATTAGAAACAAGCATGAAAGAGTCTGATAGAGACGAATTTGTAGCTGGAGATTTGAGAGTTACAAGAAAAATGCAGAAAAAAACTTCAACAAGCTGGAAAGGAGTTTATGATGCAATTGTAAGCTTTTTAAGTTTAAGAGCGCAAGATGGAAGAGAGTTTAATATGGATGGATTAGAACAATTTGATGGACTAGGTTATTGCATTCTTTCAAGTGATTTAAATGATTTTATTGACAGAGAAATAAGTGAAAACACATCTAGATCAGTCTTTCCTAAGCTGTATTGGCCCGTAAAAAAGAAAACAGAAGAGTACCCTACAGAAGTTGTAATTCCTGACAAAGATTACAGAAAAATAACGCCAGAGAACATGATGATTGTTCAAACAGCTAAAGGTTTTTGCAGTGGATTAGACAAAGAAGTCACAGAGGCATTTAAACAAGCAAATCAAAATTGGTTTGAACAAGAAACAGGGTATAATATGAAAAATCTTCCAACAGAAGATTCTCCTGTTAAGAGAATAAGAATGATTGCAGGGGGAAAACCAGTTTTTATACAGTTAGTTAGAGAAGAAGTTCCAGAATATCAACAAGCTGTAGATATGTTAAAAGCAGAAATAGGTGATTTAAAACAAGGAGTGGCATTAGAAGGATATAAAGTCAAGACAACAGAGAAAGGAACCTATATTAATATGAAAAACCTGCAAGAAAGGCTTGAGTTTGACAGCTTAAAACAGAAAAACCTAGTAAAAACAGAAGGAAGATATGAAATTGTACCTTAATTTTTTAATTTTTTTTATTTTTCTTTTCCTTGAGATTCAAGGCTTAACTGCTCAATATTCAAAGTCCTTGAATATAGCTGGGTTTGTGACTGTTGTTGAGTACTGCAGAAAGTTAAATAAGCGAGGAACTAAATTATTCTCTTCCCCTTCTCGTAAGTGTTTGCATAAAGACAAAACCATGTTCAGAGATTGGTTTGTCTCTTAATCTTCCTTCTAAATTGATATTTTCAAATCCAAAACCATTATCTGTCTGATAATGAACTACTGCTGAAGCAGGCCTACCATCTTTTAGCAATACAGAAACTTTTATTACATCTTTACCAGCAAATCTCACTCCATAAGATTCTGTATGCGTAGTCCATCTATTTAGAAAATCATATCCTTCTTGTGGGCCGAATTCTTTTGTTTCCATTCTATTTGTTTCCTTCTTTCAATTTATTTTGTTTGATTGTGTAAACCATAGTTATAGGTTAGTTTAAAGGGTTTTTAAATCTTCCTACCATTACTACTATTAAGTTACTTTATTAATAGTTTCCGGTAACAGAAGATGTAAGTTTTTAAAAGCATTAGAAGAATATCGTGATAAAAAACTCGGCATCCTGCGCCCTAAACCCGAGGATGATATAGATGGATTTCCTTAGAATCGTTATTTCTTTTTCTTCATTTATGTGGTGAGATTTATCACCTCATAAAATTATATAGTTTTTTCTTTTAGGGTTTTTATGGCAAACAAAACGCAAAATTTAATTATCGGAAACCCGGTAGAGCCAATGCTGGTTTTAGAATCTGGGGATTCTAAAGACAGATATGCAGATATAATAAAACAGCATGATGGAAAAAGCTATGTTGAAGTCAAATCAGATGGGCATAGAATACAAGTGCATAATAATGGAAAGTTAAGTTTTTTCACAAGAAATCTCAATTCTTTAAATCCAGAGCTTTATCCTGAGGTTCTAAAACAATTACAAGGAATGCCTAATGGGATATTTGATGGAGAGTTAGTTGGATTAGAAGATGGGATTCAAGGATTTAATGCTGTTAAAAACAGGAAAAAACAAACTCTTGATTACAAGCTTGTTAAAGAATTTCCTTTGCAGGTTAAATTTTTTGATGTTTTGAATTTAAATGGAGATGATATGATTGACAGGCCTTTATATGAAAGAAGAAAAACTCTCAAGCAGTATTTTGGAAATGTTTCTGAGCAATGGACAATTGAAGATGCTTATAATTTAAAAGAAAAATTCCTGGAAGTTACTGATGAAAGATGTTTAGAAGGAGTGGTATGCAAAAATCCAAGTTCTAAGTATTTAATAGGCAAGAGAACAAAAGACTGGATTAAATTAAAGAAATTTTTAAGTTTAGATTTAGTTGTTTTAGGAGTTTATGCAGGAGAAGGCAAGGCAAGTAAGCTGCCTTTTGCTGCCTTGCTTCTTGGAACTCAGAATAATGGATATTATGAAACTTTAACAAAAGTTGGAATTGCAAAAAAAGACATAATAGCCAAAATAGAAAAAAAAGTTAAGCAGTTTTACACAACAGAAGCTCCTGCAAATGTTAGAATAAGCGAGGCTATAAATAAAAGCAGTTATGAAAGGAAAAAGCCACTTTATTTTATAAAGCCAGAAAATTCTGTTGTTGTTGAAGTAGAAACTTTAAACATAACAAAAAGCAAAAATTGGCATTCTTGCGGCTTGAGAGGGGGAGAAGATGGAAAAGCTTACTCGCTGCGAATACCAATTGTGCAGAGATACAGAGATGATAAAACAGCAAAAGACATAGCAACAACAAAGCAGATTGCAGAGATTTATAATAGTTAGATTTTTTCTATTTCTTTTCTTATATGCTCTCTTGCTTGAGCCACTTGCTCTGTAAAATATTCTTTAAAAAATAAACTGTCAAGAGCATGATACATTATTCTTTCTTTTATTGGAATGCTGTCTTGTGTTAACATTTCTGTTCCTAGAATGTTATCGCTTCTATAATTCAATTGAGAGATTTCTGCTATGAGGCTCAATTTCGCTACTTCAGACAGGCTTTTGCCCTGCGCTCTTGTGATGCGAGGCAATCCCAATCTCCATAACTCTCCTGATTGTTCTCCACTAAAAAATGGCTGATTTCCTTTTATAATCACTTCAATATTCTTAATTTTCTCACCGGTATTCATCTCAAATAAATAACCCTGATTCGTGCTTATTAATTTATAAGGCACTTCTTTTATAAGTTCTTCTTGAAGTTTATTTGCAGGAGCCATTATTCCCCTGTATGTCCCCCATTCTGCTTTACAAATAGAGTCAAGATTTTTTGATTCTTCTCTGGATAATTTGCTACTGCTTTTTTCATATTCGTTAGACTTTTGCTTCCATCTTTTATAAGCAATTTCCCCTCTTTTTGTTATTCTGTCAATTTCAGCTAACTGTTCTTCTGTTCCTGTAAACCAATCAAGTGTGCCTTTTTGTACAGTCTTGTCTGGAACAGGAAATTTTGATACTCTTGCCTGGCTGAGTTCGTGCCTGATGCTCCACTTGTGTTCTTTTAATGGCCAATTGTCAAAAATGTTATTTGTGAATTCAACTAAATTTTCCAAAGACATTTTATCCAGCTTTCCTTTTTTATCTATCATTTGTATTATATTGTCATAACTTCTTAAATAAGCAACAAGAACAGCTGTTCCGTGCCTGCTGTGGTCATACCAGGACATTCCATTTGTAGCTCTCTCAAAAACTTTTCTTGCAGAATCGCTTAAATATCTGAACTCTTCGCTCCATGTGCAAGAGCATCTGCTGCATGAATCATTATGGAAAAACCCTGCTTTGTCTCTTCCATCATAGCCTTGTGTGTTCGGGGCAAATGGGTGAGCTAAGCATCCTGCTTCTTTTTTTTCTTCATCTAAGAAACCAAGTAAATGGCATTCAGCAGCCTCTCCTTTTCCACAATTTTTTTGTGGGATAGAACCGCCAAAAAATAAAGTAGCTAAACTTTCTCCTTCTGAAGGTTTATATCTGTAACCTTCTTCTTTTTTTGTTTTCCTTTCATATTTTGCAATACTTGAATCAGGTTCTTTAGGATTAAACATCTTAAGAAAAAGTTTTCTTCTTCTTGAAAAATTTTTCTCTATTTCTTCTTGTCCTTCATCTTCAAAAGAGTCTTCGTAGTGAGAGACTTCAAATCCTGGTTCTTTAATTGGATGGAAATTATTGAATTTCATTAAAATTCCTTTTGGGCCAACATACCTGTTTTCGTATCTAATACGATAGGCAAGATTATCTTTGTTAAACAATTTGGTTCTTTCATCTTTAGACAGCTCATGTGTAGAATCTCCTCCAATATGCGGCAGACAGCATCTCACACAAGAGCTTCCATTATACTGGCATAATGAGACATCATTTTCTTCGCTAGAATGCAACTCCTTTAAGTGCCTTTTAATCTTTTCTGCTTGTTCATTTGTGTACATCATTTTACTTCTCCTGCTTTTTGCTTTTGCCTTTTTAATTCAACTAATTCATTTCCAGTAGCTATTGCTTTGTCCAGTGCTGAGAATAATCCTCTTCGGTCGTATTCTCCAAGTGCTTCAAATCTTCTTCTTTCTTCATCATTCCTGCAATTAAGACTAAGGTGGCTATCTTTTATCTTACCCATTTCACCTGGGAACCCTTTAATTTTTTCATAACCCAACTCATTTCCAAGGTATCTTACTACTGAGTCGCAAAGATGCCCGATGCATATTGGAGGCTTAAATAAAGTTAGTTTACATCCATCAGAGCTGTGATATTTGCATTCTCCCTCTCCTCTATTGTGCCATTTATTTTTTAATGACTCTATTTCTTGCATTGCAAGTGCTTCTTCTGGCATAAAATCTCCGTAGTGATGTTTACCACAGCAGCCAGCTTCCCCCTCAGGGCAATTTTTTGCGCAATAATCTCTTGTTAGCTTATTTAAAATCGCATCTAACTGTTCAGTTCTTCTGGAATAATCAAGTATTTTATTTCCTGTATCTTTTCTGTTTTCTCTATTTTCTCCTGCTTGTTTTTCATTATTTTTAATAATAACTGACTGGGCAATATCATTGATAAAATTCCTGACTGCTGTTTTTGGATTTTTTCCTTGCTCTAATTTTAATGCTTTTGAATAAACCTCTTTGAAATTAATTTTTTCTGAGTTTATTTTATACTCAAATGTTTTATTTCTAAGTTTTTTATATACCTCTTGGCTTATACAATTTTCATCAAAGAAGCGAGAAATTATTTCTCCAGGTAATTCTTCTCTTAAAAATTCTATACTCGCATTTTCCAAAAAACTAAGCACATCTTTAACCTTAGCCATTCTTTTTTTATTAAATGGCGGTTTTGCTTCTCTATATCCCATGGCACTTCTTACCTTATCAACGATTCTGATAGTTTGATAATCTACTAGCCCCATTGATATTTGTTTTTCAGACATAGCTTCTTTATCCCCTTTTTTAATTGCTTTAATTGTCTTTTTTAATTCTCCATATCTATTTTTGAGTTCAGTATCTGCTAGTTTTTCAGCATCTTTTAAAAAAACTTCATAAGCTTCTTGGGTTTCAATTTTGCTTGCTCTTGCTTCAAGAGTTTTATAAGCAGGATTTTTTTCTATTCCTGTTAAACCTCTTATTAACGCGCATATTTTTTTAGAATTATGAGCATGAATTTCAGGCTCAATTCTTTGTGATATTGTTTCACTAAAATTTTCTAAAAAAGTTCTATAATCTGTGCATTCGGGCTTATGCTCTGCAATGCTAAAATCTAGTAAACTGCATGTCTCTCTGACAACTTCTTCAAAGAATTTTCTTCTTGCATTTTTCGCTTGTTTTTTAAAAAAATCATCTGCATCTTTAACTTTTCCTTCAAGTGTTGTTTCTGCTTTAACTTCAACAGGAAATTGTCCTCTCTGGTTTTCAGTTGCGCTTACCCTTTCTTGCAGTTGTGTGCTTGGTGCCATTTTATCCCTCTCCATTAATCTGATTGAGTGTGCTCTCCTATAATTTCCATTATTTTTGCATAAAGTTTCGGAACTGTTGGAGTTTGTTTTATTTTAGAGTTTCTAAATGGATTAAAATGAAGGTCTATATCATCCAACTCGTCAGGAATATTGCTTCTATAAATACTGCTTCCATAAATCTCTCTGTTGAACAATCCGCCGCCAACTCTTCTGCTGCAATCCAAAGAATAATCCTGCTTAACTTTATTTGCCATAAGGCAGACTATTAATCTGTTGTCAATAATTCCAACTTCATGAATATCCTCTCCATTTACTGGGTCTGAAATATAACCAACTTTGCACTTGATTTTACTATCTTTAAATCTTCCTTTTTTTAAAAAAGTAGGAATTGTACTGGATAAAATTATATCAGAATTTCTCCTTACAAAGCTGCTAAGTTTAGAATAAGAAGGCTCATATAAATGTCTCATTAACTTGGCCATATCCTCTGGGTTAGTGATATTGCTTCCATCGCGATTAAACCCGCTGGTATACCTGGGGACATTTGGGCAAAGAAGATGCCCTAACATTGTTCTTTTTAAACCAAGCTCTCTTGCACACTCGTTTACTTTTTGCGGCCCGCCAATTCTGTCAACTAACATATTTGTTGCTTCATTATCAGATGTTGCAATCATATAAAAAAGAAGTTCTCCAACTGAAATTGGAGCCCCTTGGGGTATCATAGAGACATAATCTGTTTGTTCTAAAGTAAATCTATGGTCTACAAGAAGCTCTTCTTTTAACAAAATTCTCCTTTTTTCAGTTTCTTGTAAAGTTGCTATCATTACTGGAAGTTTTATAATAGATGCTGCCCAGCCAGATTTGTTCCCATTTATGCTAACATTCAAGCCTGTTTTAATATCATAAACCCCTAATTTAATTTCTGCATCTAAACCCATCACTTTAAAATCTTGTATAGTTTCCTCTAAATCTTTTCTCAAATTTTCGCTTTTTTTTCTTATGCTTTTCATCTTAAAATACTTATATTTCTTTCTAAAACTTTATTTACTCTCTCTTTAAATTTATCAGGGTTCAAACCAGCATATTCTCCATTAGAAGACTCTATAAGCCTTTCAGCTGAACCATCAGACTGAACTGAATAAGCTCTCCCTTTCCTATAAAATCCTTTATTATTTCTGCTAAAAACTTCAATTTGTTTAGATTCCTTTTCACCAGATAAAACAGCCAGCTCTTTAGCTCCATCTCCATTAACATCTGTTAAAACAAAGTCATAAATATCCTTCTCAAATTCCTTTGTCCATGTTGTTGAATTAGAAATCCCATATAATTTTTTTCCGTTGCTCATATAAAGAGCATCTTTTTCTGAGTCATACACAAATTTAACATTCTCATTAAATTTAAATTTATCTCCACACAACTTTTTTGCAAATTGCGTGATTTTTTGCTTAAATTCTTCATTAGCTTCTGAAACTTCAGCAGAACATAATTTTCCATCGCCAAAGACTGCACAAGCCTCTATTCCATGAATCGCCCTTAGTTTATACTCTCTTTCAGCATTAGATAGCTTTTTAATTCTTCCATCTTCATTTTTTGAGAAAACATTTTTTTCGTGGACAAAATAAGCAGATTTTGGAAATGAGACAACACACTCTACTCTTCCAAAAGATTTTTCTAAAGTTTGTTGTTCTTTGTTTAGTTCATAAAGCTCCTTATTAGAAGGGTCATAAATCATTTTTAATGCATGGGCATAAAAAGAATCTTCATGTATCTCTTGGCTGCTGAAAAAAGGCTCTCCTGAAAAAACAACCCTGCCAGAGCTTTCAAGAATCAACTTTCCTTCTAAGCTGCTTTCTCTTTCAAAAAACACACTATTAAGCCTTTGCATGCCTTCGTAATTTTCTAAAAAATTCCCAACTAAATTAGGGTCTTTTTTTAAAAAATCAGATGCAGAATTAAATGCTGCAGGATTATTTTTTGCAATTACTTTTACAGCTACATCTCTGGCTTTATTTGCTGGTTTAGATAAGTTCCATCCTCCCCCCATACCAAGAACAATGGGCAATAAAATAGAAGCTGTAGCAAGATAGCTGCCTAACCACTTAGATAGTTTACTTCCATATCTTCCTAGATTTAAGTATCTGCTAATTATTTTCCCTGCCATTTTCTGCGATATTTTCCAAGCTGGAATTTAATTGTGAATTAGTTTGAGAGCTATTAACTGCTTGGGAAGAATTTTCAGTATATTCTCTGACTATAGCATTGGCTTGTTCTTTTGTTGTATGTTTTTCTCTACAGCTTCCAATTCCGAAACTAACTAGCCCACAAAGAAGTGGTAGCATTGATAGCGCAACTACTTTTCCAAAACACTCCTCTTTAAAGTCCTTTTTAAGTTGATTTTTAAAACTCCTGCCAGTATCTTTTAGAAAATTACCTAAATTTCGAAAACTATTTAAAGTTCCCCGCTTTTCTTCGGGAATTCCAAATTTATCATCTCTGGGGCGATAAATTTTTTCCGGATTAAGTTGATAAATATCTAAATCATTTGCAGCTGGAATTTCTGCTTCTGTAAGAGGGGGTATAAATTTATCTCCATTTAACCCAGATGCATACTCATATATCTCACTAATTCCATTGAGCGAATTATTATCAGCAAGACTTCCAGATTGAGCTCTATCTCTATTTAAATTATTTGCAGCTGGAATTTGATAATCTGCTTCTGCATGAGATGCTATACTTTGTAGATTTTGTATAACTAGATTTAACCTAGATATAGAATCAACGCCCTCACTAAGCCCATGGAGTTCACGACCATTGGGTTCACGATAATCCCAAAGACCCCAAAACTTGATATGACTCCATGCCATTTCACAAATCTTCCCTCTGTTTTTCCTTAATAAGTCCCCAAGTAATCTTCCTTCAAGAGGAAGCATTCTCTCAGGATTTTTTCTTAAAATAGTTCCCGGGTTATTGGTGTCATTTGTTTCTAAAGGCAGATAAATACCTGCTTCTTTTTTATTTTGATTTTTTATATGCGCAAAATACTTAAATTTATCAAATTCTAATTTTTTTTCATCAAAAATAAAATCTTCTAAATTTTTTATTTCTTCTTCTGTTCCTAGTGCATCTATACATTGTTTTAAAAACTGATGAAATGCTTCCATGTACTGTTGAACCTGAACTTGTCTTTTTCCGCAAAGCGGAGATTCAAGCTCAACATAATCGTATCTTCCATCTGGATATGCATAACCATATTCTCTATCTGAAGAGAAAGCTTGCTCTTTAGGCACTAAACATCCTGGAAGTCCTGTATCACGAGCCTGCATATAATAAGCTCCAAAAAGCAAAGCAGCTGCTTTAATTTGTTCTTCATTATTAATTGAATCTCCTAGAACTTCGTATCTTCCTTCTTTTTCTCTTAAGTTGCTTCCTACAGACAAAGGAGTTAATCCAAATAAACTAAAAGGAACACAAATTCCTCTAAAAAAATAATTGCTAGGAATACTCCTCGCATCTCTGCTAAAATTCCAGTGCATTGAGTATCCTGTGTGTTTTAAATAAGGGGTAGTTTCTAAAACTTTATTTCTTCCAATCATAAGCAAATCAGTTAGTCTTGAAGCAAAACCTTTATTTATTGCAACAGGAGGAGTGAGTATCTCTATTTCACATCCATCAACATAAAATCCATGGCCAGTATCTGTTCTTATGGAATTATCGCTGATATTATAATATTTTTCAAATTCTCTTCTAACACACATTAAGTCATCTGAGCTGAAAGCTACTCTTCGTCCATCTCTAAAACTGATTAATTCATTCTCTATCCCAATATATCTTTCTTCTGCCATTTTAATCTTGCCCCCTTGGTGTAGGCAGGTTGCTTATAATATTATCTATACTAGAATCTCTTTCTATACTTGGCTCTATTACATACTCCGGTATACTTCTCCTGAAATATGAAAAAATACTTCCAAAACGGGATTTGCGAATTTTTTCAGGAATTAATTCTGGAGTTGGATTTGGATTTACTTCGTGTACTGAAACAAGCCCTTTTTTTTGCGCATCAAACCTAAATTCTCCACCAAAATCAGCTTCGCTCAAGTCTCCTGCTTTAACTTCTCTTGAATAAGATTTTGGCCTTCTAGATTTAGGAAAAAATTGCGTTGCATATTTAAAGATTTCCTCCACAGTATTGAGGCTAGTCCTCTCTCCATGCCCATTTATTTCTACTCCTGTCCAGCTCATATGGTCTATAGATTCTCCTCTTCTATCAACCAATTTTCCAAGCAATCTTCCTTCAAAAGAAACTTTTCGTGCTCTCCCGCTTTTAGTTAGAACTGTGCCAGGATTCTGCGGGTCATTAGTTTCAAAAGGTAAATAAGTTCCATCAATTTCTTTCAGATTATTTGCTCTTAAATGCTCATAAAACTCTCGTCTATCAAATTCTAATTGTTTTTCACCAGAAATAAAACCTTCTAAATTTTTAACTTCTCTTTTTGTTCCAATCTCTAAAACCATTGGCTTAATCCATTGATAAAAAGCATTTAGAAATTTTTGAGCTTGTATCTTAACAACACCTTTATCTAAACTGAAAACATTTACTTCATCTGTTCTTCCATTAGTTAAAAATTTTGTACAGGTATTAAGTTGCCCAACATCCTTGAGTGCTAAAGGAAATCTTTCATATCTTTCTAACATCAAGCTATAAGCTCCTAAAAGCAAGGCAAGCCCTTTTATCTGGTCTTCGTTATTTAAAGAGTCTCCCAAAAGTTCGTATCTTCCAGTTCTACCATTTCTTAAAGCAAATCCAACAGACAAAGGAGTTAAGCCAAACAAGTGAAAAGGCAGAGCTATTCCTCTAAGAAAAGCTTCATAGGACGCAGATGTTCCATTATAACTTAAATTCCAGTGCATAGAATATCCTGTATGCTTTACGCCGTCAACAGCTTCCAATAATCTCTCTCTTCCAATCATTAGTGAATCAGTAAGCCTGCTTGCAAATCCTCGGTTAAGTGCAATTGGGGGTGTTAAAATTTCTACTTTCTCATCATCAATATAAAAACCATTTTCAGTCTCTGTCCTTATTGAAGTCTCTGAAATATTATAATATGCTTTGGATTTTTTTCTCAATAAATCCACCCATTCCTTTTGAAAGGGAACTTGCTCTCCATTGTCAAAAGTTACAAATTCGTTCTCTATTCCAATATAGTTCTCTTGCTTCATTTTTGCATCTCCTGAAGATACTCAAATACAATACCAGAAACCTTCCTAATCACATTTCTCTGCGTTCCAAGCCACCCCCACCATTTTTCTTCTTCAACTTTAGTAGTTCTCTGCATTAATCCAATAAAAGCATAAGGATTTTCTTTTCCATCAAAAACAGGATATAATATGCCCATATCACCGCAAAAATATCCATTACTTCCTGTCTTGCTTAAAACAGATGCCCCCTCAGGGATAACATTAACATCTGAGGTTAGACAATTTCTCTTACTTAAACTCATTAATCTTTTCATCTCGCCTGCATAAGGCAAGTTATCTCTAAAAAGCGCTTTTAAAAATTCCAAATAATCTTCACCGCAAGACTTATTTTCATAGTATTCTCCATTTTCAGTAGGATCTTGAATAATTCTGGTATTCTTAAATATTTTCGGATAATTTTTTATTAAAATATCAGAGATTTGTTTATGACCCCCCAGCTCTCTAACTATATCTGCCGTTGCAGTATTGCCGCTGTCCCTAATCATTTTCTCCATAGACTCCCTTGTTTTTGTGTCATAATCTCTTCTGCCAGAATAAGCCTCGTGGAAAAAGGCAAGCATAAAAAAAGGCTTAACCATACTTGCACACTGGAACATCTCAGAACTATTAATAGACACTAATTTCTTTTCTTCATTAAAATCATAAGCTAACCAGGCAGTTTTTTGGTCAGGAGTAAGAATTCCAGCTTCCCTTTTGCCTCTGACATATTTGTTAATGCGCGCTTGAAGCTTCTCTTCTGGGCACAAAACTTTTTCTAAAACTAAAACTGATTCTTCTGCCATTTTAAATAAAATATCTAAATGCTTCTCCTGGGCAATTTCTAAATTTTTTTGTTTGATATTTTAAAGAGCCAGAATTTGTATTTCCCAGTGAATTCAGCAAACAGCTTAATTCTGATTCTAAGCTGGCAAAGCGCATTTTATCAACAACACCAGCATCTGTCGGAAATCTCTTTTCTAAACCAAGAGATTCTAAAGTTCTGTTTATATAATGAAGTTGAGCTTGAGTATGAGAAATAACTTCTAAATTTCCATAGTCTTTTTTTATTTTTTCTATTAATTTTTTAACTGCTTCAATACTATCATATTTTGGAGTTCCATTCTCAGAGTAGAAACAAACACCTATAGACAAATCATTAAACCCGAGAGCATGTGCGCCTTCTAAATCAAAAGGCCTTGCTTGGTAAATTCTTCCATCTCCTGAAACAAATAAATGATAGCCAACACCAGCCCACCCATACTGCCTTTTGTGCAAATCAAGGAGGTCATTAAAATTAGGCTTGTAAGATGAATGCAAAACAATAAATTTAGGCTTATTAATTCTAAGGCCTTTTGTATCTAATGTGGAAGTTTCGTCTTCAATTGATAAATCTTTCCCAGCTTTATTTTTTGTAAATATCAATGCCATTTTACTCAGCCCTCTTCAAAATCTTTATATTTATTTCCACAATAGTTTTTGGCTTAAGCTCGTCTTGGAGCAGTTTGGGCACAATTATTACTGAATTGCTCCCCTGCTTTGCAATTCTTTTTCTTATTGTGAATTGTTTTTCCAGCATTCCTTCTTTATATGTTACCATTTTTAAATAATAAATTTAGTATATTAATCTTATAAGAAAATCATAATTTTTCCCTTTATAAACCTTTCTATTAACATCTTAAAAGTAGTAACAAAAAGAAAAGTTTATAAATCACCTTTTCTACACTCCAAGATAAAATAAAGAATTAATTAAAATGATAGAGCGCATTTTTCAAATAAAAAATAAGCACTGGAGAAGGCTTTTACAATATTCATGCTACCGGCATATTTTGAAAGAGATGGAGAAAAGCCATCTTTTTCGAGATGAATTTGTTGAAGCAAGCAAAAAATACTTAAAAAATCCTGATAGTTTATATGAGCAAGACTCATTAATTGTTTCATCTGCTCTTTTAAATTCTCCATATTTGAGGCTTAGCTGTCTTGAGAATAGTATACCTCATCCAGATAAAAGAGAATTAATGGATTATCTTCAGGAAGTTAAGCCTTTAATGGAAAATACGCGTTCTCGCGGAGAACTTCTCAAAGAGGAGATTAAGGGAAAAAGTCGTTTAGTAAAAGCTTACGAATTTACAAAGACTATTCTTGGTGGATATCCAGAAGAAAAATGTCTATATAATATTAGAAAAAAAACATGCAGAAATTTAATAGAAACTGCAAATAAAGCAGCTGAAGAACAAGAAAAAAAAGGACAGATGACAATATACTCAACAAATGACCCTTCTCAACTTGATACAACATTAAAAGATAGAATTGAAAGATGATTTTGAAAAATTTACTTTTCAAAAAACTTCCTTAATTTTTCAAGAGCTATTTTTAGTTTATTCTCATTAGAAGTGGCAAAATAAACTGCTATGTTAATCAAAAACTTTATTACGGGCCTAAAAAAGTATGGTTTTGATTATGCTCTAGGGCCAAGGTGACAAAACCATTTAAATCTATAGAATACTATAAGCCATATCTAATCAATCTGGTTTCCAAGCAACTAAAAACCCTCTATCGCCTGTGTAGACTACATTTGAGTGCTTGACTACATAATGCATATTGTTTTTTTCAGAAAATGCCATTAGCTCGCAAAAAGTGTCTGCTATAATTCTTTTTTTTACTTCACTATCTTTTATTGGAGCATTTTCTAAATCATAAAAACTAATATCAGTTGTATAATCGCCTTCTAATCCGAATTTGTTCTGGTTTCTGTAAATAGAAACTCCTATGCAACTTTTTAGATGCCTAAAATGCTCTTGTTGAGCTCTTATAGAAGCGATTGTTCTGTCTTCTGGGTAAAGAGCGTTTTTACTTTGTTCTATCCAGTATTGTTTGTTGTCCTGCCATTTTTGGGAGCTTCTAAAAAAATCCAAAACTTTTTGTTCGTTTTCTTCTGGGTTGCCTGCTCCAAGTAAAATTTCCATATTAGAAGTAGTTATAGCGAGTTCCCTTTCTAAATGAGAGTCAGGGGTCTTTCTGACTAATTCTGCAAATTTTTCTGATGTAAGTTGTTCGGATTTTTTTCCAGCCATTTTAACCTTTTGTTATGTTATTCTCTATTTTTAGGGTTTTTAAATATTCTTATTAAGGTTATTTTAAAGTAGTAACTGAGATTGGAGCAAAATTAGAGTTTTTAAGAAAATTTTTCTAGCTTTTCTTCTTTTTATTCTTCTTCTTTCCCGTACCTTTCTTCTAATTCTTCAAGCTCTTCTAAATCTTCTTCAGAAATCATCCACTTCCACTTTCTATTACTCCCTTCAGGAAAAATAACATCTGGATTAGGCATTTTCAAGCTTTAAAGTATGTAGAATAAAGGAAGTTAAAATATTTAAAGGTAAAGTATATATTTTAAGGATGGAGAAAAAAGAGGGGAAGATGAACTTCCCCCAACAAACATCTTACCCCTACAAAATAGAAAGATTTAAATATCTGTAGGGGTAAGGTATATAATGGTAAGCATAAAGAAAAAGAAAATAGGGGAAAAAACATATTTGTATGCAGAATATTCTTTTAGGCTTCCTGATGGGAGCATAAAAAAAATATCTAAGCTTGTAAAAAGCGAGGCAGAAAAAAACAGCCGAGAAATAAAAGATTATTTTATCAAAAGAGAGATCATTGCAAACAAAGATTTTGCTATGTCTAAATACAATACTAAAGATTTCCTTTCAGATGAGGAAGTGTCTAAGATAGAAGAGACAAAAGTAGGATACTGGGAAATAATAAAAAAACTCAACAAAAAGCAAATAAAAGATGTTCTAGACAGGTTTACTGTTAATTTTACCTATGAGTCCAATGCCCTAGAGGGGAACTCATTAACATTAAAAGATGTAACCTTAATTCTTGGAGAAAATGTTGTCCCAAAAAACAAAGATTTAAGAGAGGTTTATGAAACAAAAAATACCCGCGAAGCCCATGAGTTGTTATTTAATAACAAAATAAAGATAAGCAAAGAAAGCATAGTTCGCCTTCATTCAGTTTTAGTAAAAGATACTGGAGTAAGCATTGGATTTAAAAAAATACCTAATTATCTGCTTATGAGAAATGTCAAAACAACCCCTCCTGAAAAAGTAGAGGAAGAGATAAATAAACTAATTGAATGGTATCATTTTTCTAAAGATAAGATTCATCCATTAAAATTAGCAGCAGAATTTCATGCAAGATTTGAGAAAATTCATCCATTTGAAGATGGAAATGGCAGAACAGGCAGAATATTATTAAATGCCCTTCTTTTAGAAAGAGAATATCCCCCAGTAATAATAAGAAAAACAACAAGAATTGCATATTTTGCAGCATTAGAGGCTTTTGATAAAGGTTACAAGCCAAAACTGGAAAGGTTTTTAATTGAAAAACTAAAAAATACATTTAAAAACTTTTTTCAAGTTTATATAAAATATCTTTAGGAGAAATGTGAAAAAGAGGGGAAAATGAATAACACTTTACTGATAATTGTAGTTATTTCGGTTTTGGGGCCAGTGATAGGCTCGTTGATAGGAGTAATAAGAAGGCCTTCTGAAATTTTTATGTATAATATGCTTGCATTTGCAGGAGGAGTGATGTTAGCTATTTCTTTTCTCCAGCTAATCCCCCAAAGCATAAATTTTTCATCAATATGGGTTGCAGTTTTTGGAGTCTTGATTGGCTCATTATTTATGTTTTCTGTTGATAAAATAATTCCACATATACATCCGGAGTTATGCTCGCAAGAACAAGGCAGAAACCTAAAAAGAACTGCAACATACCTGATAATAGGAATATTTTTGCATAATTTCCCCGAAGGAATGGCTATGGCTATTGGCGCGGTTTCGGATATAAAAGTCAGCATAGTAATTGCTTTGGCTATTGCAATACATGATATCCCTGAAGGAATCACAACTTCTGCACCTTATTTTTATTGCACGAAAAAAAGGCTTAAGTCTTTTTTGATTTCTTCTTCAACAGCTATTCCTACTCTAATTGGTTTTCTTTTAGCTTACTGGCTTTACAATCATATCCCCTTACAGTTAGTTGGATTTGTTATAGGAGCAACAGCAGGATTAATGATATACATAACAAGCGATGAAATTATACCTGCTTCCTGCTCTAAATTATCAAATCACACAACAATATTCTCATTAATCGCGGGAATATTGCTTGTGATATTGCTGGGGTTGTTGTAAAATGAGGCGAAGATGAAGAAAAAAACGAAAAGTTTATATATGATTGAACATTTATAAACATGAGTGAACATTTAAAATGGCAATAATAAATAAAACAACGCAAGATATCATTAGAGTTTTGTTGAATGAAAAAAATAAAAAATTAAAATTAAGAGATTTAGCTAGCAGGGCCAAGGTTTCTTTAGGAATGACAGTTAGGATAGTGAATGCTCTTGAATCTTGTAGGTATTTAGAGAAGAAAAGAGGCATAAAAGCAGTTAATTGGGAAAATTTGTTGAAATCTTGGGCGTATACAGTTTCTATAAAAGAAAATTCGAGAATAGAATTTTTAGGGGCAGAAAGACCTCAGTATTTAATTAAAAAAATTAGCCAGTTGTTAAGAAAAGAAGTTTATGCTTTTACTTTGTTTTCAGCTACAGAAATAATCTCTCCTTATGTTGCTCCAAATAAAGTTCATTTGTATATTTTAAAAGGCAGTGAAAAGAAAATTTCTGATATTCTTACAAGAGAAGAGATTATGCCTGCAGAAGAAGGAAATATTGTTTGTTATTTAGTTGATGAAAAACATTTTTATGGAAGTTATGAAGCAAGAAATACCAAGATAATATCTTTACCTCAGCTATATGTAGACTTAATTTCTTATGGTGGAAGAGGAGAAGAAGCAGCAGAGCAGATTATAAACTTGTTAAAAAAGGAAAATGTATGATCCAATTGAAACTGATATATCCTGAAAATATTTATTGAAGTTAAATGAAAGATTAACTGGCTTGAGATTTGCAATTATTGGAGGCTGGGGTGTTTTTTTACATGTAAAAAAGGAGTATCAAAAAGCTTTTGGGAAAGAGTATTTAAAATCAAGAGATATTGATGTTTTTATAGACGCTAAGGATGAAAAATCTTTTCTTAAGATTATTAAAGATTTGGGGTTTAAAGAAAGCGCTTATTATTTTAGATACGAATTAATTTATGACAGAGAAGAAAAGAAAATTGTTTCTTCTGAAGAAGCTAAAAAGAGGCATGTTTTTAATTTGATTTATGTTTTTTTAGATGTTTTTTCTAATAGGAAGACAGAAAAATTAGGGAGCTGGGTTCTTCCTGAGCTAGAAAAGGCAGAAATAGAAAAAATTGATAACTGCCCGGTTTTGGATATTGACTCTTTATTAAGCTTGAAAATAACTTCTTTTTTTGAAAGAGAGAAATTAGATAAAGAATTAAAAGATGCCTGTGATATTTATGCGCTATTTTTTTACTCAGGAAATAAATTTAAATTAAATCTGAAGCTTAAAAAGTCGATAGAAAAAATTATTTCTCGAGATGATTTGCAAAATTATATCGCTGAAAATGTTTTAGGGGATAGTTCAAAGGCGAGTTTGGTAGTTAGCATATTGAGAAAATTGTTAGAGAAAAAGTAAAAAAGAGGCTAAGATGAAAATCCGATTAGCAAATAAAAAAGATGCTAGGAAAATCAGTATATTAAGAAGAAAAACTCTTAGAGAACTAAATAAAAACAATTACCCTAAAGTATTCCTTCAGTTTTTGATAAATGAAAACTCTACAAGGGGGATTATTAATAAAATGAGGGATAGAGATATGTTTTGTGCGTGGGAAGGTAATATTTTATTGGGGACTATTGATTTAGGAGGAAATAAAATTGGAAGACTATTTATTAAAAGCTCGGAGATTGGAAAAGGAATCGGAACTCGATTAATGGATTTTATTGAAAACTATGCTCGTTCAAAAAGGATTAAGCAAGTAAGATTATATTCTACAAAGTTTGCACTTAGTTTTTATAAGAAAAGAGGTTATCACCTTAGCCCCTCAGGGTATTGGGTACTTGGAAAATCTAGGGTAAAAGACAAAATTATGAGGAAAAGATTATGACTCTCAAAATAAATACTTTTAGAAAAAAACTTAATTATTTAGAGTTTGTTAAAATGAAACCAGAAAAACAACTCCACAAAATCTGGAAAAAGTATATTAATGTTCAGATTTATAGAGTTGTTTCTGGAAAGCATTATAAAGATATTTTAAAAAATGGAATAAATCCTAGAAAAAATCCTTACGAAAAGATTATGCCTGAATTAAAAAAATTAATAAAGATATTAGAAAGACAAGAAAAGAAAGGGGATATATTGAAACTGGATTGGGGGAGAGAAGTTAATGGGAGTTTTGCAATGAAAGTAACTTTGCATGACATATCTATTTATGCAGTTGATTTTACACCCCATAAAGAACAACTTAAATATTATCTAAATCTAAAAGGAGGCGCAGCTGTTTCAAATATAGAAAAAATAACAAAAATGCTGTTAGAATCAGAACATAAACTTTCTAAAACAGAAGAAAGATTAGTAAAAAAGTTAAGTTTATTTGCTAAAAAATGTAAGTGCAAAAATAAAGCTATCTTTGTAAGAGGGAGTTACGAATGTTTTGAAACTGCTTACTTCCAAGTTTTTAGAAAAAAGAAAAGTAAGAAAAAGAACAAATATAAAAAACCTATTCACTGGCAAAGTCCTTTTGGCAGTTTTGAGCACTTTAAAAGAGTAGTTGCCAAAAAAGGATTAAACAAGTATCTTAATAAAATAAAAAACAAAGAATTTTATTTAAGAGTCACAGAAAAAATTCCTGCAGAGGAGATAAAGAGGCTAAGATGAACCTAACTCTTCGCACTTTTCCATAACATTTCAAAGAGGGTTTTTTCTTGGGTAGAGATTTCTTTGTTGTCTATTAAAATTCCAATTGAATTTTTTTCTTTAAATGTCAGAAAAGCAACTTTATCTGAGTAAATGATTTTAGTTACTTCAACTGGCTTATTGGCGAATTTCATAGCAAGATATTTTTTTGGAGATTTTTTCTTGTATTCCCGCATACTTTTGCAGTCTTGGGTTATGACTCTTGAGAATATGTTTTGCTTTCTTTTCTGTTTAATAAAATGGGGAAAGTAGAATTCTAAGGCTTCGAGCATTTTTGGAGCCCCAATAAAATCTGTTTGCTTGTTCTCTTTTAAAATGTCATTAAAAATAGATTTTAAGCCATTAAGTCCTTCATAAGTTTCAATATTCGGTTTTTCTGATAAAGAGGCTTTTATTTCCTGCAGTTCTGGCAGAACTTCTTGAATTTTCCCCTGTTTTTCTTTAAGGTTATCAAGAAATTTTGAGGGGTCAACAGCTTCAAAATATTTAACTCCTGATTTTATAACATAACTTACAAACCCTTTTTCTAATAAACTTTTTAGTATATCATAACAAGTCACTCTGTTAAGATTGGACTTTTTTGCTATATTGTTTACAGAAGACTGCCCCAGCATTAAAAGAGAAAGATAGACTTTAACTTCTTTATCCCTTAATCCTATTTCAGCAAGAGCTTCTTCTTTAGTTACCATGATAAACAAAAGAAGTTGGCGTATTTAAGCTTTACTATTGTAGTAGATTTTCTACAACATAAATTTAAAAGAGGGCTAGTTATTACTAAACTGAAGTAAACTTATGGAAAATAAAACAATGGAAAGAATAACAATCAAAGATTTAACGAGAAAGTTGAATGAAGCAGATCATGAAGGAATGGAAACTTCTGAAGTTTTAGTACTTGAAGATACCCTCTGGGGTCTGGAAAGTAGAGTTTATAGACCTCTTGGAGAATTGCAGTTGCCGGTGCAATATGCGAATGGAACTTTTAAAGATGATGAAGTACCTTACATTAGTTACGATCTATTTACAATATTTAACAATAGTTTCTTTGAGGGGATTATTGCAAGATGTGAAGGAATTCATCTGCCAAATGTACCCATGTATCCAAGAACTGTTTTAGAGAGTATTGATAGGATGTTTGAAGAGGATAAACTAATATACATACATCACGAAGGGTTTAGTGATAAGGGCGGAGCCAAGAAACTTACTCAGAGATTTCTTGCAGACTTCTTAAAGAAATATCAAAATTTAACTGAGGTTAAAGACGAAGAGGCAAGAGAATGTTTGCAAAGAAGTTTCGTTAAATATGAGCAAGGAGAACCAAAATGAAAAAACAAAGAACAGGATTTGAATATATTGATTTGGATAACCCTAATATTACTGAAAAATACAGGCCTCATCCAGCATCAAACCAAACTGAAGCATATGTAGCAAAATTAAGACAAAAACAAGGTTTTGATGAAGATGATCAAATAACTATAGTTGGTGCTGTTTATAGGCTCATACCTGAACTCCGCCCTAGAAAAGGATTTAGAGGAAGAAAAAGTGATAGGAGAATTCTTGCTGTAAGAGTAACTAGAAAAGATTTGGTTGATATGTTAAGAAGGCATTATGATCAAACTTTTGAAGAAGATTTGGATTTTGAAGAAGATTTGGAAGAGTATGGCTTCTCCAATTAAGTTTAAATAACTCTTTTTCTTTGTAAAGAAAAAGGGGCTAAGATGAAAATGATAGTCTACATAAGTGGTCCTCCAGGTTGTGGTAAGAGTACAGTTGTTCGTGAATTTGAGAATGAAGGATATAATACTTTTGGAGAATTATTAGAAAGATTTCCAAGAGAAAAACTTCAAGACCCTAGAAGTTTTGATACGGCTAAGTATATTTTTGAGGAAAATGTTAAGAGAGATAAGCTATTAAGAAAAAGAAAGGGGGTAATTATTGTTGATAGACATCCGATTGAATGTTTGATTATTGCTAAGGGATTAATGAAGAACGATAAAGAATTTGAAAAAATTGAGGAAATGTATAGTAATTACAAATTCTTGGATGGCAAAATTATTGTATTAACAATAAATTCTGAAATTTCTAAAAAGAGATATAAATCAAAAAAGATTGAATTAATCAAGGATGATATGATAAAAGATATTTACGATTCTTTTGAAAATTATTCGGCTTATCTAAAGTCTGATTTGAATATTGATTCAGGTAAAAAAGTAAATGATATTTTTAATAAAATAAAGATGCAACTAAATAAGTGGGAAAGGGATAAAAGGTTTAGTTATAAACGCATTTTAATTTTTGGAAGGGCTGGAACAGGTAAAAACTGGCTTGGGAAAAGACTTTCTAAAAAAGTAGGGATTAATTTTTATGATACTGATGATATGGCGTGGAAAAAAAGGTTTACATTTAAAAGAAGCTGGAAAGAAAAGTCCGAGATATTAAAGAAAACTGCTAAAAAAGATAAATGGATTATTGTAAGTGGAGCTACTTCTTATGTTGGTCCTGCAGAAAAAAGGGCAGATTTAATTATTATCCTTAAATCTAATTTTATTCGTTCTACTTATCGAATTATTAAACGTCATATAAAAAATACAAAAAGTGATAAGGAAAAATCTCAGCAGAATGTCTTTGGAATTGCCTATTCTAATTTTAAATCACCTTTATTTAAAGATAAACTAGAAGAACATTTTAAAGTACTTAAATTAAAATATCCAAAAAAAGTAAAAGTTTTTTCTCAAAAAGAGAAACATCAATTTTTAAGGAATATTGATGATAATAATCTATAGATTTTTTATTTAAAAAGAAAAGTGGAGAGGAATACTAAATGTATTGTTTGGTTCAGAAAAAATGAAGAAGAAAGCCAAGAATAACAACAGAAAAGACATCAGAATACTGCTTTTTCTATTATAGTTAAGAGGCACTACTATATAAACTTTTCGGTTGCTTATCGACGATAAAACATAAATTTATAAACTTGAACATATATAATGGAGTATATAAGATGCCAAAGGATAGAGGAATTGATAAAGTAGACTTGTATTTTGGAGATTTTACTAAATTAATAGCTGCGCGAATAAAGAAAGAAGGGAAAGTGAGGATTCTTGATGCTGGATGCGGGTATGGTGTGGCTATGATGGGTTTTGTCAAAAGGTTTGGAGAAAAAGTTGAGATAGTTGGGTTTAATTATTCAAAAAATGATGGCACAACCGAAATCATGAAAAAACAAGCTGTTAAAAAAGGGATATTTACCAAAGAGGAGATTAGAACCATGAAAAATATGCCTCAAATCGATTATTGCGATGCGAGCAAAAGACTTCCCTATCCAGATAATAGTTTTGATTTCATTTACAGCATGGCTTCTATTTATCTTTATGATAAAAAAGTTGAGTTTTTGCAGGAATGCAATAGAATTTTAAAGAAAAATGGTATTGCGAGAATAAGCCCGAGTTTTGGCATCCATAATGACCAGACTTATGGTAAAGTAAAACATATTCCAGAGGAGTACTGGGAATTCTGGAGAATTTGGAACAAAGGAAAAGAAGTGAAGATGTGGGATTATTGCAAGAAAATTAAAGGAATTAAAGCTGTTTGGAAAAATCGGGGGGAGAACTGTTGGGATAAAGTTTGCTATATTGAAATTAGAAAACAGAAGAAATTAGATTTTAAGTTAAAGTTTATTTCGGCTGTAGATTTAAATTTCATCTGGAAGAGGTGGGGGGGAGTGAAAAGCATTTACACAACTCAATTAAAATTTAAACCAAAATATAAGGAGTTAAGATGAGAATAAAAATCCCGAATTTAAAGGAGATTCTTAAGCCAAGATGGGCGCATAAGCCAGGTTTTGGAATGAGGGGAGGTTGTAAGCTAATCAAAAGGGAAGGTTCAGAGCAGGCTACTACTCCAGAAGACCCAAAGCTATTAGATAAATTAGGAATTAAGAAAAAAGAAAAAGTATTAGCAATTGCAGCTTATTATGCTTCTTGGGCTTCTCAGATAGCTAAAGCAGGAGCAAAAGTTGATTATAATGACATTTCTAAGGAGATGGTTAATTATGCTAAAAGGAGATATGGGAGATTATTTGGAGAGTATATTTGTTCAAATTATGAATCAACACCTGAGAATCCAGAGGAATATGATTGGACATTCACATTTGAAGCGTGTGGTGGTGGAAGTGGATTGCCTATTGCTTATTTGAGAGCATTAACAAATAATAAAGGAGGAATTCTTGTTTTATTTCTTGATAGAGAAAAAAAAGAAAATATGGGGAGCAAACCAAAAAGATACCCTTTAATTGTAAATACTTTGTCTGAAATATATGGTTGTAAGTCTGGTATTAAAGAAGAAATATTTAGAGGGCACAGAATCGGAGGAGAGAGATCAATTCTTCGACACAGAGTTTATACAATTAGAACAAATAATTCAGCAAGAAAAAAAGCTGATTTAGACTTAAGGGTTTTAGATTATGCTGGCGGGAAAAGAATTATAAATTTAGAAAATGAAGCAGAAAATTTAAGCATAAATAAAAAACAGCTTGAGGATTCATTTATAAGATTAAGTAAACTATCTAAGATAATTTCAAGAGAATTTGTTAAAACAATAAAAGTAAGATGAAAATTCGAAAAGCAACAAAAAAAGATTTAGAAGAAGTTGCTATACTCATAAGAAAGACCTTTAAGAGATTTAATAGCAAAGGGGAATCTAAAAGAGCTGTTAGAAATTATCTATCACATTTTTCAACAAAGAAAGAGAACTTCCATAAACTAAAAAAGAATTTTTCAGATAGCCCCCTATTTTTTGTTGCTGAAGAAAGTAAAAAGATAATTGGTGTTATAAGAGGAAGACCAAATAGAATTTTTAATCTTTTTGTAGATTCTAATTATCATAAAAAGGGGGTTGGCAGAAGATTAGTAGAAATGTTTGAGAAAAAAGCATTTGCGCATAAATCCAAAATAATAAAGATAAGTGCTTCTTTATATGCTGTTCCATTCTATCAGAGAAGGGGTTATAAAAAAACAACAGGGTTGAGAAAACTTTTTAGATTAAAGGTACAGCCGATGCAAAAGAGGCTAAAATGCTAACCGAAAATTTTAAATACCCATTTTTCCTCGGAAAAGTATGGCACACAAAAATACTTTATGGAAAAAAGTTAATAGTGTTAACTATGCTCCAAGTGATGCCATGGTTTCTAATTAATTCATACGGAATTAATTGCTTTTCGTTTCACTCATGCTAACTATAACTAATCTATGCCAAATAAATTATAAATAAAAATTAGACAAAAAATGCCTGAAAAAAAACTAAAAAATAAGAAAAAATTCAAGGAAAAAATAGACTTTAAGTATAATCTTAGTGTATACTGGAGTTTTTTGAAAAAATATAAATTGGTTTTTGTTGTGTTGCTATTTTTAACTTTAATCATGTCTATAACTTATGTTGTAGATAAATTTTTGTTTAAAGTTGTGATAGACAAAGGCACAGAATTTTCAAGTGGCTTGATTAGCAGAGGCGCGCTTGTTCATATTCTGATAGTTTTGATAATCATATATTTAGTTGCTTTAGCAGTTAGAACTATCTTCAAGTTTGTTAATCTTCATTTGTTAATCAGGCTTACGGGAAAGATGACTGTTGATTTAAAAAGAAAATTCTTTAATCATATTATCTGCCTATCACACGGATTTCATACAACACACAAAACAGGAAGCTTAATTTCAAGAATAATCAGGGGAGGGCATGCTATTGACAGCATGAATGATTTAATTATATTTGACCTGGCCCCTTTAATAACCTCTCTTATTATTGTAGTTGGCTCTTTAATTTACTTTGACTTGATGTCGGTTGCTATGATATTCTTGATTGTGATTGTATTTATTGGATTCAGCATTATTGTTCAAAATAAATCCAAGCCATATGGGAGTATAAGCAACAAAACAGAAGACGCAGAAAAAGCAAATATTTCAGACTTTTTAACTAACATAGACTCTATAAAATATTTTGGAAAAGAAGAGCTTATTAAAAGCAGGTTTCAAAAGCTAAGCGAGAACACAAAGAACACAGCTGTTAGATTTTGGGATTTTTTTAGATGGTTAGATACTGGACAGAGCTTAATTCTTGGCTTAGGAATTTTCTTTTTAATTTATTTTCCAATTTTGAAATTTTTAGACGGGCAGTTAACTTTAGGAAGCTTGGTTTTTATTTATACTATATACGGAAATGTAGTTGCACCTTTGTTTGGATTTGTCCATGGAATAAGAGATTATTATAGGGCAATGATTGATTTTGATGCATTATTCCAGTACAGCAAAATAGAAAATGAAATCAAAGAAAAGCCAGATGCAAAAGAGCTTAAAATTAAACACGGAGATGTTGAATTTAAAAATGTTTATTTTAGTTATGACAAAAGAAAAATTTTCAGTAATTTTAGCTTAAAGGTTCCTAAAGATAAGAAAATAGCATTAGTTGGGCATTCTGGAAGCGGAAAAACAACGCTGGTCAAATTGCTTTATCGATTGTATGATGTTAATTCTGGGAAGATTTTGATAGATGGAAAAGATATAAGAGAGTTTAAACAAGAGTCTTTAAGGCAAGAGATGTCCATGGTGCCTCAAGAGTGTGTGCTTTTTGATGACACAGTTTATAATAATGTTTCTTTTTCAGACCCCGAAGCAGCAAGAGAAGAAGTTATAAAAGCAATGAAATTTGCGCAGCTTGATAGAGTTGTAAAAGAGTTTCCGAAAAAAGAAAAAACAATTGTCGGAGAAAGAGGAGTGAAGTTAAGTGGCGGTGAAAAGCAGAGAGTAAGCATAGCAAGAGCAATACTTGCGAATAAAAAAATACTGGTTTTAGATGAAGCAACTTCGTCTTTAGACAGCAAGACAGAGTATGAAATTCAGGAAGCTTTGAAAGAATTAATGAAAGGAAGAACAAGCATAATTATTGCTCACAGGCTTTCAACAATTATGCACGCTGACAAGATTGTTGTTTTGAAAAAAGGAAAAATCGTGCAGATGGGAAAGCATAATGAGTTAATAAAGCAAGAAGGCGAATATAAAAGCTTGTGGGAGCTGCAGAAAGGGGGGTATATAAAGTGAAGCCTCAAAAACCACAACTAGGGGTGATGGGCCAATTATCTTCAGATATATTTGATGATTTAGACTTTGTTGTAAAAAATGGTTTTGATTGGTTTGAAATAGCTTTAGACTGGAAACAAAATTATAATCTGGA
>Ga0315276_10000133_pt1 | contig 59990 bp, 51 predicted proteins | sample YL17G05_0_MG_FD_204542 | JGI IMG/M metagenome (GOLD analysis project Ga0315276, IMG submission 204542) | Sediment microbial communities from Yellowstone Lake, YNP, Wyoming, USA - YL17G05_0 | ecosystem: Environmental > Aquatic > Freshwater > Lake > Sediment | place: USA: Wyoming | collected...
GCTGCTGGGCGGACAAAAGATAACGGAAGAGGTTGAAGCCGAAGCAGGCGTGCCGATATTGAGCAAAATACCGGTCCTCGGCAGGGCGTTCGAGAACCGCAGCAAAATCAAGGACAACAAGATACTGCTGATACTGGTTAAGCCGACTATTATTCTGGAGGAGGAGGCTGATGCCGAGGCCATTGCTGCGATGGAAGGCGCACCATAATTTTCAGACGTAAAGTAAAAGTATTATGCACCAGGGTTTTTGAAACAAAAGTTGTTTGGCATCGTATAAAATAAATGGTGGTATAATATTCTTATCCACAGGAAAACAAAATCAGTTTAGGGAGATGGAGTGATGAAAAAGCGAATTCTCATCAGCTCGATAATTCTGTTGTGCGTACAGACCCTGTCGCCTGCGACAATCTGGCGCGTTCCTTCGCAAAAAGGAACTATCCAGGAAGCTATCAATGTTGCTGCCAACGGCGATATAATCTGGCTTGCGCCAGGTACATATAAAAACGCCGGCAACCGCGATATTGACTTTAAAGGAAAAGCGGTTACGGTGATGAGCCAAGGCTTCAGCACAGCCAATCCAGACTGGAACAAAGTCAATAACACGATTATCGACTGCAACGGTGAGCCGAACTTTCCGCATCGTGCCTTTTATTTCCACACTCGCGAAGGCCCAAACAGCAAGATTATAGGGATAACCATTAAAAACGGGTATGAGGCCGGCTATAAAGGAACAGATACCACAAATTATGGATATTGTGTTCCAACCGCGGCTTATTGTTACAAAACCGGTATTCCATCTGATCCGAACTGTTGGATTTATGTTTCCCCTTATGACTACAATATTCCGCCTCCCGCCTGTCCGGGCGGCAACGCAAATGATAATAGTTACGGCGGTGCGATTTTGTGCGGCACCATTTCATCTGATGTAAATACCTGTTCGCCCACCATACAATACTGCAAGATAATCAATTGTAATGTTGCCGGCGGCATCGGCGGCAACGGCGGCAAAGGTCAGAACGGGCCCTGGAGTTATTTCAAAGTGCCAGAGCCTAATGGCACATACATAACTTCCGACGGCCAGTGGGGCGGCAAAGGCGGCAAAGGTTCAGGCTACGGCTACGGCGGCGCTATCGCCTGTTTGGACGGAAGTTCACCTATCATCAGCAATTGTATCATAGAAAATAATATAGCCAAAGGCGGGATCGGCGGCAAAGGCGGAAAAGGCGGCAATGGTATTGCCCGCGGGCGAGGCGGAGACGGCGGAGACGCCGAGGGCGATGGTCTCGGCGGTGCTATTTACTGCATAGGAGCTTCTGCTACGGTCAAAAGCAGGCCAATTATCACCGACTGCACTTTCATCAACAATGAAGCCAAAACCGGCGGTACCCCCGGAATCGGCGGCGAGGAGGGCAATGTAGGTAATGCCATTACTTTTCCCTGCCTTATGGCAGATGCAAACGGTTCAATTGGCAAAAATCTTCCAAAGAATAACAATGGCGGCGGCGCTATCTATTTCAACACCTATGCCGAGCCCAATTTCACCAGATGCACATTCACGAGCAACCACACTGTCCTCAGAGGCGGCGGGTTGTATTCCGCCGCAAATAACACCATTAGTATTAACACCTCCGATTTTACAGGAAATGCAGGAGGTGCAATTCACTGTAAAACAGGTTGCACTCTAAAGGTTAATAATTCCGACCCGAATTACTTATTCAGCAGCAACTATGGAGCTGATAACGGCGGCGCAATCTACATTGAGAGCGGCGGCAGCGTGAAATTAGAGAACTACAGCTTCAATGACAATCAGGCTTTTGACGACGGCGGCGCTTTGTACACCCTAAGCAACACCAATATTACAAACTGTTTCTTCAACAGAAATATAGCCGACAGCGACCATGATAGCTACGGAGACGGCGGTGCAATTCAGTCCAATAATTCGATAGGGGTAATAGATGTCAACACCTCTACCTTCTCAGAAAATCAGGCCGTTTTCGGCGGGGCTGTATCTATCGAAAGCGTTGACCCTCATTTTTCTCATTGTGTCTTTCTGAACAACACAGCCAACTATGACGGCGGTGCTTTGTACCTTACGGATGCAAACACCACTATAGTCGGCGGAGTAATCAGCGGAAATACCGCTACAACCGGCTTTGGAGGCGGCATAAACTGCAATGCCGGAAAGGCGGCAATAACCGGCTGTATTATTAAAAACAACTCGGCCAACTATGCCGATGCAGGGGGCGGCGGAGTCACTTTCTGGATAAACGATAACTTCCTGCTGAAGAACTGCCTGCTTACTGGAAATTCATCTTTCGAGGGCGGAGCGGTCATGTGCTACGCTGCCGAGCCCGACATAGTAAACTGCACCTTCAGCGACAACTCGGCACAAACTTTTGGCGGCGCAATCTCTATCTACGCCGCCTTTGACTATGGTTACGAGCCAAATATCGTAAACTCCATATTCTATAACTGCAACAAACACGCAATACATGAGAACTCCGGCGAAAATGCAAGGGAGAAATACTGCCTGTTTTACAATAACCCGGACGGCAGTTATTATGATTCCGGCACGATGAAAACATATAACGGTGATAGCGGCACCTACAGCGTTCAGAACATACCCGGCAGCGCCGGTAATTTATACGGCGACCCTGTTTTTGCAAGCGGACTGCTGGGTGATTTCTACCTGCGGCAGTTCCCATCCGAACCGACACCGCCTTACAGCCCCGCGGTAAACAGCGGCAGAGGCACAGCATTGAGTCTGGGGCTGAATACCTTTACGACCAGCACAACCGACGATGGCGATACCGGCATCGTTGATATGGGCTATCATTATCCCAAAAGCGATGCTGCACCGGTTTTTCTGCTGGTTACAGGCGTGGTCAAAGACACCGGAGGCACAATTGAACCTTCCAGCGGCTACTATCCGGCAGGAGCTATCGTTACACTTAGAGCAACGCCTGATAGCGGCTGGCGCATCAAGGCCTGGAGCGGAACAGATAACGATTCATCGCACGCCGGCACCAATACCGTAATTATAAACCGCGACAAATTAGTCACCGTTGAATTTGAACCGGATACTTACCATTTGACTACAACCGTCGTCGGCGGTGTAGGGGGAACTATCGAGCCGCCCAGCGGCAATTATCCCGCAAGTATAACTATACCTCTGACAGCAACACCGATGGACGCCTACTGGCGGGTCAAAGCCTGGCATGGAACCAACAACGACAACTCCATTGCCAATACCAATACCATTACTATGGACAGCAACGAGACCGTCAGCGTTGAATTTGAACATATACGCACTCTGTCTGTAGGCCCCAACGAGGATTACACAACTATACAGGCGGCGATTGCCGATGCCAAAAGCGGGGACATAATCATTGTCTCACCGGGCGTCTGGTATAGTGAGCCAACGGTAAATGTGAATAAATCCGTTACTATAAGGTCGGTTGACCCCAATAATCCGGAAGCCACGGTAATTGACGGAACGGAATATGTCCAAAGGGGTTTTTACTTTGGTTCCAACACCGATTCGGGCACGGTCCTCGATGGATTTACCATCCGAAACCATAATTGGAATTACGGAGACTTCCATACGGGTGACCCCCAGGACCCCCGCAGAGACGGTTACGACGGTTGGCCGGCCGAAGGCGGCGGAATTTATGTTGAGATGGGAGGCACCGCTACCATTAAAAACTGCATAATCAGAGACAACCGCATCGGCGGCCTGGGAGGCAGCAACGGCGCCGACGCGACCGCCGAACTGAACGCAGGCCGAGGAGGCTGGGGCGGCTGGGCACGAGGTGCGGGCGCTTACTGCAGCGTATACAGCAATGTGAAATTCCAGAATTGCCAATTTATTAATAACTTTGCCAAAGGCGGCGAAGGCGGCGACGGCGGAAGCCGTACTGACACCACCCGGTATAATAATTACGGAGGAAACTGGAGTATGGACGGAACGCCGCAAAGCCCGGCTATATATATAGATTCTTATTCTGCCGGTTACCGGTATATTACCGACGGCGGCCTGTGGAAACACTGGCAGTGGGATTGGGCGTGGGGCTACGTGCAGTATTACCCCTGGCTTGCATCAGGCAGTTACTACGGCGATTACAGATGGTATAGCGGTTATGGCGGCGGGGTATACTGCGATATAGGAAGCAATGTTACCTTTACAGACTGCACGATAAAAGGCAATGTTACCTTCGGCGGGATGAGCGGTTCGGGAGGAGCCTGGCCACCCGGTGACCAGGACCAGCCGCCCGAAATCCCTTATCAACTGCCCAGCTACGGAGGCGGGGTGTATTGTGCTGCCGATTCTACCATAGAATTCATCGGCTGCGCAATAACAGACAATGCCGCACTAAAACCCGGGAACAAGTATCATCTTGACCCATATCTCGGTCACGGCGGAGGCGTATGTGCCGAAGATTCCGCTATGGTAACGTTCAAAGATTGTCTGGTTGAAGACAACGATGCCGCTATAGGCGGCGGAATTTTCTCGAGCGATGCCAACCCCAGAATAATAGACTGTCAGATTAAAGCCAATTCGGCGTATTACGGCGGCGGAATATACGGACTCAAGGGAGAGGCAATGGTAATCAACTGTGATGTCACCAGCAATACAGCCGGCGGCGAATGCACCAATCCGCAAGGCGAAGATAATGACCCCTGTACCTACGACCCCAACAATAATTACCACATATACGGCAGCGGCGCCGCAATTTACTGCGACTCAACCGAGATAAATATTGCCGACAGCAATATCACAAGTAATACAGCCGACGGTTCAGGAGGCGGTGTTTATCTTACAGGGCCGAATACCCCGGTGATTTTCAACTGCCTGCTGACGAATAATGAGGCCGGCAGCGACGGCGGCGGTGTGTCCAACAACACCTTCTCCAATTTAACTCTGGCCAACTGCACGATTGTCTCCAATAATGTCACAGGAATCCATCTCCCTACCCCTTACACCCCTTATGGCGGAGGTCTGTCCTGCTTAGACATGGCCTATACCGATGTGATTAACAGCGTATTGTGGGGCAATTCTGCCTCCCCAGGTCCCCAGATAGCTATCAGGAGAGGAACACAAGGCCCTGCCAAGGTCAGGGTGCATTACACCGATGTTCAGGGCGGCGCACTAAACGTATTTGTCGACAGCGGCTGCACTTTGATATGGTCTGATGCAAATAATCTGCCCGGTGCGAGCAGTTCCTCTCCGAAATTTGTCAGCGGCTATCGTCTCTCTCAACAGGCGTCCGGCCAGAGCCAGGACAGTCCCTGTATAAATGTTGGCAGCGGTGATGCTGCAACACTCGGTATGTACAGGCACACTACGCGAACGGACGGCGTACTCGACGGCGCAGGAGCAGGCACAAATGACCATATAGCAGACCTCGGTTATCATTACATTCTGACCACCGATTTGGTCGGCGACCTCAATTTCGACGGCATCGTAGATATGAAAGATATTGCCATATTACATTCCCACTGGAGGCAAAATTGCGGTTTTCCTGACTGGTGCGAAGGGGCTGATTTAAATATGGACGGAACAGTCAATGTCACTGACTATGCTATCTTGACTGCAAACTACTATGAAATGGAGAGGATAGCCCCGGAACCCAACCCAATGACCTGGGCAATTCCGCCTTATGCGGTTACGGACAAATCCATCAAAATGAAGGCGACAAAGGCAAAAGACAATTCAGGCTCCGGAGTGGAATATTGGTTCGAATGCGTCCTTGGGCGAGACGCTAACGGCACAAGCAGCACCGTCTGGCAGAATGACCCGAACTATACCAATAACGGTCTCCAAAGCAAAACAGAATATGGCTATAGAGTAAAAGCGCGTGACAAGTCGACCAATAAAAATGAAACCATTTGGTCGTTCGTCGGTTACGCCGTCACCGCAGGTGGCATTGTTGAAATGCCGCCGGAAGCACCGGGCAACCTGATTACAACAGCGATATCAAGCAGCCAGATAAACTTATCCTGGACCGACAACTCCAGCAACGAAACTGGTTTTAAGATAGAGCGAAAAACGGGCAGCGGTTCGTTCTCTCAAATCGCTACCGTTTCGGCGAATACAACTACATACAACAACACGGGACTGACGCCGCTGACAACGTATGTGTATCATGTCCGCGCCTATAATGCAGTTGGCGATTCGGGCTTTTCCAATGAGGCCTCTGCAACCACCCTCCCGTCGGGTGGCGGAGTGGACACCACGCCGCCGCTGCCAAATCCCAGCGAGTGGGCGGTCAACCCCGTCAGAAACATCGGTAATAACCAGGTTTATATGGAGGCTGTTGCAGCCAGTGACGCAACTACCGGCGGCAATGACCCCGTGTCGTATTACTTCGACTGCACCAGCGGCGGCTGTCCCGACAGTGCCTGGCAGTCAAGCCCAATTTACACCTTTACATACCCAAGTCATTGTATCTTCAGAGTGAGAACAAAAGACAACGTAGGAAATACAGGCCAATATTCAGAATCCTGGTATACAGGATGGTAGTGAAAACATTTAAGATTTGACAGTCTCAGCCCCGGCCAAAAGGTCGGGGCTTTTTTTATTTGCTTCTGAGCATCTGGTAGCCGTAGTGCATAAGCAGGTTGTCAAGTATCACCATAGCCGTATAGTTCTCCGCAACCGGCCAAATACGGCCCACAATCGTTGCATCTCGCCTGGTAATGGCGGCAAGCTGCTTATTTTCAAGCGTATACTTGTCTATGGTCTTTTGCGGCTTGTCGATTGTCGGCGTAGGCTTTACGGTAAGCCTGACAATAATTGGCTGGCCGGTTGAAAGACCGCCGGTGATACCGCCTGCGTTATTGGAATCGAAAACCACCCTCCCCTTTTCAGCGTGCATCTGGTCGTTGGATTGTGAGCCTGTCATATTTTTGACGGCGACCCCCGCACCAACCTCAACAGCCTTGACGGCTCCGATACCGAGCATTCTGCCCAGTTCGGCATCCAGCTTGCAGAAGACCGGCTCGCCCAGGCCTGTCGGGGCACCTGTTACAATAACTTCGATTACGCCGCCGCAGGAATCGCCGGTCGCCGCAATCTTGTTCGAAACCTCCACCATTTCATCGGCGGCTTTTATGTCAGGGCAATTCAACATATAGTGAACACCGTATTTGTTCTTAACCTGGTCAGGCTTCATCCTCGGTGACTTGTCCCGGATAGCATCAATCTCCTTTTCAATCTCCGCAAAAACCTTTGCCTTTTCCAGAAATCTCATATCCATCGTTATACGGTTCTTGACGTAGATTTCCTGATAGAACGGGTCAAGGTCGCGACGCATCTTCTTGTAATTATTCGTATACTCCTGTGCTTTACTTTCAGCAATACCGGGACATTTGACGCCGGCAAGCTCTTTGATGTAAGAAAACACTTCTATGCCGCATTTTTTCAAAACCTTCTTTGCAACATAGCCGGCGGCTACAATCGGAGCAGTATAACGTCCACTGAAAAATCCTGCGCCGATGGCGTCATCATCCGGGCCGTATTTAACAAACGAAGCATACGAAGCATGTCCCGGCCTGGGCGTGCGGTTGGTGTCCTGATACTGTTTGATATGAACAAAATGGCGGTCGAGATTGGGTATCAGGATTGTCAGCGGCGTGCCGTTGGTGTGGTTTGTGTTGCCGGCGTTTTCAATGGTATCGGCGGCGTTCAGCCCGCTGTATATAATCGGCAAATCAGGCTCTTTTCGCGGGCTGGAGAGTTCATCAACGCCGGGCTTTCGCAGCAGCAGGTCGCCGTAAATCTCCTGTTCGGTCAGCAGCATACCGGGAGGATTACCCTGCACAACAGCCGTCAGGCCTTCCTGATACGACCCGCCGGCAACAGTTACCTGAAACAAGCGTCCAATACTACAGCCTATCATAAATGCTCTCCTTTTTACTTTTTCACTTCGATATTTGCACCTATGCTTCTCATCAATTCGACAAAATTCGGAAACGTCACGCTCATAGCCTCAGCGGTATCGATTTCGCATTGGCCGTCAACAGCCATACCGGCCAGGGACATCGCCATTACGATTCGATGGTCGCCGTGGCCGTGGACATTGGCTGCCTTTGGTTTGCTGTGATGTATTACAAGGCCGTCCGGCAGTTCCTCAACCTTCACGGCCATTTTTTTTAACTCATCGGCCATACATTTAATCCGGTCGGTCTCCTTCTGCCTTGCCTGGGGGACATTCACCAGCCGGGTCGTCCCCTCGGCAAAGGCGGCGGTAACGGCCATAGCGGGCAGCGCATCAGGCGTCTTATTCATATCTATTTCAACGCCTTTAAGGCTTGAGGCCCTGACCGTAATCGAATCAGGCCCGACTTCAATATCGGCGCCCATCGCTTTGAGATAATCAACGACCGCCTTGTCCGGCTGGCTGTCCAAAAAATCAAGCCCAAGCAGCGTTACCTCGTCGGCGAGAATCGCAGCAGCGCAGAGGAAAAACGTGGCGCTGGAAAAATCAGCCGGTATCACAGACAGGAATTTTTTATAACCCTGCCCGCCGAAAACCTTGAACCGGCGCATCTGGTCGTTCTCATACCTGATGCCCTGCTTGTCGAGCCAGTCCAGCGTCATCCGCACATAGCCCGGCTCATTGAGAAGGGTAACATTTATTTCGGTATCTTTGGCGGCCAGCGGCGCACACAAAAGCAGGCTGGACAGGTATTGGCTGGTGGAGCAGGCGATGAAGGTTTTGCCGCCGGTGAGCCGTCCGGTTATCTCGACAGGCGCCTTGCCGTTATTTTTAATGCTGACAGATTTTGCCCCCAAATCGCAAAGTGAATTCAGTAGCGGATCGACAGGTCTGCTGCAAGTCTGCTCATCTCCGGTCAAAGTAATAGTCTGTCCAGACGCCGCCAGCGAGGCAGAACCCATAGCGATATTCAGTGTTGTGCCTGAATTGCCTACATCGACAGGCTCGGCGGGGGCCGCTATTTTCCCGCCTATACCGGCCACCTTCCACAAAGTCGGGTTTGATGTGTCAATTTCAGCCCCAAACGCCCTGTAACAGTGGACGGCGCTTTGCGTATCATTCGAATCAAGAGGGCTCCGGATATCGCTTTTCCCATCAGCTAATGAGGCAATCGCAACCGCACGAATGGTGTGCGATTTTGAGCCTGGAATCGCCACAGCGCCTTTAAGACGGGATTTCCGAACAATAAGTTTCATAACCGTTACCTTTAATAATTTTGATTTTTTACCAAAAATAACGGCCAATTAAAAGATATTTTTTATTCTGCCGGCCAAACCTGCCATTACTTCTTTTTCCCGAGCAGAAATTGCAATGCCGCTGCGGCGCCGCTATGATTCGGATTGATTTTGAGCGCCTGGCGAAAATGGTCGGCGGCCTCATCGAATTTGTCCTGCGATTTCAACGCTGCACCCAGATTATAGTATGCTTCCGCATAATCAGGCTTTATGTGCAGAGCCTGCTTAAAATATTCAACAGCCTCATCGAATTTGCCCTGCTCGGAAAGCACGATGCCAAGATTGTTGTATGCTTTGACAAAACCGGGGCCGGTCTGTATGGCCTGCCGGTAATGTTTGGCCGCTTCATCGAGTTTGCCCTGCAACTGAAATATCCTGCCGAGATTGTAGGAAACCGCAGCATCGTCAGGCTTGAGTTTGAGGGCCTGGCAAAAGTGGCTCATCGCCTCATCGATTTTGCCTTGCGGTATGAGCGCGATACCGAGGCTGCCGTGTGCACGGAAGTTGTCCGGCGACACATCCAGCGTCTGCCGCCAGATTGATTCGACGCTGCGATAATCGTTATTTCTTCGCAATGTTACCACACCCAGCACGCCAATAACAATCACCGCCGAAACAAGGCTTGCTTTCATTGCGGCTTTGTTCCACCAAAAACGCCTTAATAAATTATACCCTCCCAAAACCGCCAGGGCCGCCGGCCCCGCCAGCGGCAGATACATTCGATGCTCATAAGCCAAATCCGCAACAGGCACAAAACTCGAAGTCGGCGACAACACCACGAAAAACCACAATAGAGGATATGACCACAACCGGTTGCGAATAAATCCCCATACGGTTACTATGCTCATTCCAGAAATGACCGCTACGAAAGGCCAAAGCCGCCAAAAGTTTTTCTCAACGGGCCAGCCGTAATCCAGGCACAAACCCTGCGGCCAGACACTCATCCGCAAATAGTGAACAATAACCCTGCACTGATTCAACGCATAATCCGTTGCGGCAATCCCCATCGAAAAACCCACAGTATCGGAACGTGAGCCGTTCCACAGCGACCATGCCAAAATGACCCATGTGCCCGCCAAACCGGCATACAAACCCCACCGTCGCCGAAACGCCCCGATGAATGAACCGGCGGCAAATGTGCGGTCATATAACAATACGAGCACCGGCGCCGTCGCCATTACTTCTTTTGTCCCCATACCCAGACCGCAGCAGGCCACCGATGCAATCGACCATAACAGAGGTTTATGCGACCCCATCGCCCGAATCGCCGAATATAACGTCAGCAGATAAAACAACCCCATCAGCGATTCGGCCCTCTGAATGATGTATGTTACGCTCTCGGTCTGGAGCGGATGCACCAGCCAGATTGCCGCAACAGCCCAGGCCAAAACCTGCGAATTGTCCCCGAATCTTTCGCACAACCGCTCGCTAAGCAGCGTCCTGCGCACAATACCATACAACGTCAGGCCCGCCAAAAGGTGAACCAGCAGATTGAACAAATGATAGCTCCAGACCGAATAGCCGCTGACGGCATAATTCATCGCCAAAGTTAAACTTACCACAGGCCGGCCCGCCACCGTGGCCTGCGGCGGCGCCGACATCGCCTCACTCAGCGGCCAAAGGCGCAAAATATGAGGATTTTCCAGAATGCTGTGTCCATCATCGTAAATGAAAGGCCCTTTGAAACTATTGGCATACGCCGTCACACCGGCAATAATCAACACTATCGGTAGTCCAATCTTCAAAACCAGCGACTGACCGGCGCTGCACCGCATTTCGTTTGTGAATTTTTTAGCTCCATTGTCCATCAGAATATCACTTTTTGTTTCCAGACAGTATCCGCAGCGACTCGGCGGCAGGAGCAAATTTCGGATTAATCTGCAAAACCCGACGATAACAATTTTCAGCCTCGCTGATATTGCCCTGTAATTGAAAGACGCTGCCAAGATTGAAATGTGCCTCCGCATAATCAGGGTCTATACTCAAAACCTGATGAAAAAGTTTAACAGCCTCATCGGCCTTGCCCTGTTCGGAAAGCACGATGCCAAGATTGTTATACGCCTTGATAAGACCGAGATTAAGCTGTATCGCCCTCCGGTAATTCTCCGCGGCATCATCGAGTTTGCCAAGCAACTGAAACATCTTGCCCAGATTGTAGTAACCATCTGCATAATCAGGGTCAATCTGCAAAGAGCGCTGAATGCAGATGACAGCCTCATTAGAATCGCCGACCGCCTGAAGCGCAATACCAAGATTATTATATGCGCTGGCATAATCAGGCTTCAGCCGAAGAGCCTGACGAAAGCAACTGATAGCTTCATCGACCCTGCCCTGTGCCCGAAGCACAGAACCAAGGCAGTTATGAGCGCGAGGATTTCCAGGCGTAACGTCCAGAACTGTCCGCCAGATTGATTCGGCGTTGCGATAATCCCCATTTCGCTCAAATGTCGTCAGACCCAGCGCAACAATAACCGCCGCCGCCAAAATAACCTCCAGCTTTCTCGCAGACCATCGCTCTAACAAAACAAAGCCGGCCAACACGACAAAAACCGCCAAACTCGCCAGCGGCAGGTACATCCGATGCTCAAATACCAGGTCCGCAACAGGCACAAAACTCGATGTAACCGCTAATACCCCGAAAAACCACGCCGCCGGATACGACCACGATTTATTACGAATAATTCCCCATACCGTTACCGCCAGCATACAAAAAACCGCCAGCACCGGCAGCGCAAGCTTTCCCCAATCTTTCACTGTCGGCCACCTATAATCGAGACACAGCCCCTTCGGCCAAAAAACCAGCCGTAAATAATGCAAAATCACAACCCCCTGATTTGCCGCATAGCTCAAACTGGCGCCGATGGTAAACCCGCTGCTCTGCTCCTGCCGAGGCCCCGACCACAGCAGCGCCGCCAAAATCACCCACGTCCCCGCCAAACCGGCATATAAACCCAACCTGCGCCGCAATGCTGCATTAAACGACCCTGCAAAAAATGTGCGGTCATACAACAGCACCAGCACCGGCGCTGTTACCATTACCTCTTTTGTCCCCATCCCCAAGCCGCAGCAGACAATCGAGACAGCCGGCCACAACAAATATTTGCCGCACTGCATCGCCCGAATCGCCGAATACAACGTCAGCAGATAAAACAACCCCATCAGCGACTCGGTCCGCTGAATAATATACGTCACGCTCTGCGTTTGTATCGGATGCACCACCCAGATTGTCGCTGCTACCCATGCCAAAACCGCTGAATGTCTGCCAAATCTTTCCCGCAGCCGCTCACACGTCAGTGTCCTGCGCACAATCCCAAAAAGTGTCAGCCCCGCCAAAATATGAATCACAATGTTGAAAAGATGATAGCTCCAGACTGAATATCCGCTTACAGCATAGTTTAGCGCCAGCGACAGGCTCGCCACAGGCCGACCCGCAACCGTGGATTTCGGCATCGCAGACATCCAGTTCATCGGCCAAAGCCGCACAATATAAGGATTCCCAAGAATACTCTCCTCATCATCAAGAATAAATGCCCCTCTGAAACTGTTGCTATATGCCGCCACCCCCAAAATAATCAATACTATGGGCAATCCTATCCTGACCCGGAAAGGTTCGGTGCATCTCGATTTTATCGGGAGGGTTTTTGGAAAACTACTTTGCATTCTTTAACATCTCCTCAAGTGCCTGGCCGGCTGAAGTATGGTTCGGGTCGATTTGCAGAGCCTGACGATAGCACTTTTCCGCCTCCTCAAGCCGGCCCTGCGACTGACAGGCATAACCAAGGTTGAAATATCCTTCTGCAAAATCGGGTTTGAGTTTTACCGCCCTGCGAAAATGCTCAATCGCCTCATAAGTCCCCCCTTGTGCCAATAGAGCATTGCCCAGATTATTATGAATCTCAGGGGAATCAGGCTTGACCTTTAGCGCCTCTTTATAATGACCGATTGCCTCATCTAACCTGCCCCCCTGTTTAAGAACCGCACCCAGATTGCAGTGCGCCTCCGCATAATCGGGTTTTATACGCAACGCCTGCTGAAAACACTCCGCCGCCTCTTTAAATTTACCCTGCGATACGAAAGCGTTGCCGAGATTATAGTATGCCTGCGCATAATCAGGTTTAACACCAATCGCCTGGCGGTAATAATCGACGGCCTCGTCAAATTTGCCCCGGCCCAGCGATATACCAGCCAGCTCGTTATATGCCTCGGCATAATCAGGTTTGAATTTTATGGCCTGGCGAAGATGACTTATTGCCTCATCAGGTCTGCCCTGCACCTTAAGAATAAGACCCAGACTGTAATGGGCGTCGGCATAATCAGGTTTTGCTGAAAGCGCCTTGCGATAGTAACCGGCAGCCTCATCAGGCTTGCCTTTCAAATGAAGTACGAACCCGGCATTATAAAGTGCAAGCTCATACATCGGAAATATGTCTAATGCCCGACGATAGTGGGCCATAGCCTCATCGATTTTGCCTTGTGATTGAAGCGCAAACCCAAGACTATTGTGAGCAAGGTAGCTGTTATTAGTCACAGTCAGGGCGCGGGTAAAAAGAGTAATACTGTTGCGCCAGTGGCGAAGCTGAAGATACGTGCATATCGACAAAACCAAAAGAACAGCCGCTGCCGACACACCAAGCACGATGTCCCGATGCCGCCGGCCTGCGAGCAGCTCCGGCAACGACCACGCGACAATAATAAACAATCCTGTCAGCGGAATATACGTATACCTGTCGGCCAGTGCCTGGACGCCTGCCTGAGCAAGGCCGATAACGGGGACAAGTGTCCCCAGATACCAGAACCAGCCCACCGGCAGATACCTGTGCTTCGATGCCAACCTGACAACCAGTATCGACACCACCAGCAGCAGCAGGCCCGCTGCTATGGCCACCCAATAGGACAATCTTATGTCTTCATAAGGATAAAGCACCGCAAGTTTGGCCGGCCAAAACATCTTCAATATGTATCTCACATAAGAGACCGGCGTATTTGCAATACGTATACACAACGGCAGCGCACCAATACGCATTACCGCTCCGGAAGAGTGCTGGACAATAAATGTGATGATGCTCAAGGCCGCCGAGAGAGCAAAAAACGGCAGCTTCTCAATTAGCGGATAGCGGATAGCGGATAGCGGATAGTAAGTCAATCGCTTCAGCGGCCAATAATCAAGCAGCAATAATACAAAAGGCAGTGTTACCAGCATCGGTTTGGCCAGCAGCCCCAGTGCAAAAGCCAGCAGTGTCACCATATACCATTTCGCACCGCCGAGCCTGACATAACGCACATACCCCGCCATCGTAAGCATCCAGAACATCGTGCTTAAAACGTCTTTGCGCTCTGCTATCCAGGCCACCGACTCAACGTGAAGCGGATGCAGCGCAAATAGACCGGCCACAAACGCACTTCGCCACAATGCGCCGGTCATATCTTTCAAAACCCAGAACAGCAGCAGGGTATTTATCGTGTGAAATAATAGATTGACCAAGTGGTGCCATTTGGGGTTTAGGCCGAACAACTGGCAATCGAGCATATGGCTCATCACAGTCAGCGGATGCCAGTTGGCAGACGTTATTTTGCTGAAAGCCCATACAATACCTTTCAGATTCAGCCCGTTCTGGACGTGCTGGTTGCCGGTTACATAATCATAGTCGTCGTAGTTGACAAAGTCATTATGCCGCACCTGTTCATAAACAGCAAGAGTAGCTGTCCCCAGCAGACAATAAATCAAAAAAATATGAAATTTATTCGCCCTTTTATTCATCTATCGGGAAATATCGACCGATTCCTTTTGTCGTCTATATTCGCAAGGCAAATTTCCGCATTCCTCTTAAGCAGCTCAAGACCAGGCCGCTTAAAACAAGAATCGGCAAATCCTGATGCAAAAGATTGCTCATCCATCGCCAAAATTTCATTCAGCTTTAGTTTCGCCCTGTCGGGGTAAAACTTAAACTGCTTATTTGCGCATTCAGGACTTTTTTCACAATAAGGACAGGCCAGAACACATTCATCGCAACCGAAAAGCCTGTCGCCGATTTTTTCAGCCAAATCAGCGGGTATTTGGCCCTTATGCTCAATCGTTAGATAGCTGATACATTTATTGGCATCAAACTGGCCATCAGCCCGCAGCGCTCCGGTCGGGCAGGCCGTAATACATCTCTCGCAATTATAACAATCTGCCTTAATCGGCACATCTGTTTGAAGCTTCAGATTGGTGATTATTTCCGCCAAAAATACCTGCGGCCCAAACTTGGGACTGATTAATATATGATTCCTGCCTATAAAACCCAGACCAGCCCTGGCCGCCAAAGCCCTCTCCGCCACCGGTGCAGAGTCAACAAAAACCCTGAACCTGAAATCTGAGCCCGCAACAGAGCTTATAAAATCGGTCAGCCTGTGCAGCAGCTTCTTTATGAACAAATGATAATCCTCATACCGGGCATAGTTTGCCACCCTGCCCATTGGAATCGCCTGCCGTAACGGCTCATTCGGTATTTCAGGCGGCCTATAATTAAGACCCAGACAAATCACAGACCGTGCATCCTCCAGAAGTGTGGCTGGATTCAGCCTTTGCCGGACGTTTCTGCCCATATAACCCATTTGACCTGCAAAACCCAAACCCAGCCAATCATTGAAAAAACCACACTGTTCAGCCGTCAGCGGTGCTGTATCGGTAATGCCAACCAAATCAAAACCCGCCTCAAGAGCCTCACCTTTTATATCGCCGGCTAAACCCATAACGATTGATTATACTAAAACCGCCCCTGAATTTTTAGCCGTAAAATTGAGATTAATTATCAGACCAACAAAAATAAAATTCGCCGAAAAGCCCGATAAAAAGCCAAAAAATGCGGACTTTTTACAAAAATGTCAGTTTTTCAGAAAATTCGCACTTAAGTATTGACTTTTTAGTAAGATATTATATAGTATACTGAAAGCAATGTTAATTTGGATAAATAAACCGGGAGGGATAAAGATTGAACCTTGAAAATTGGCAAACCCAGCTAAGGAAGGGATTGCTGGACATCGTGATAATGAACTTGTTGCGTCATAGTCGCTATCACGGTTACGAGATGGTTCAGAAACTCAAGCAGGTTGAGGGTTTGAGAATCCGTGAAGGCAATATCTACCCTATTCTCGCCCGGCTTCAAACTGACGGCCTTGTAACAAGCAAAACCGAAGCCTCACAGGACGGCCCTCCAAGAAAATATTTCGCTCTAACAGACCTCGGTCAAAAAACCCTCGACACTATGAACTCACATCTTGACCAGATAATTGGAAGTATTCAGCGCGTCCGAAAAGGATGGTCTGATTTTAAAGTATAGGGGAAAATTCTAATGCCAAATTCAGCCAAATGGAATAAATGCAAATGACATCAGAAAACAAATTATGGGAAGATATCAAGGCTCAATATCTGGAGCAGGTGAGAAAAGCCCTGTCCTCAGGCAGACATCCTCGCAGCAAAGAAGTTCTTGAAGACATTCGCTCTCATTTGGACAGACGCTTCGCCGAGCTTGAGCCGAGTCAGCAAACCTGGGAGGACTTTCAGAAAATCATATTGGAAATGGGTCCGGCATCTGATTACTCCGAACTTCTGGAGACAGATGCCGCTTCGCCGAGGAAAAAACCGCTGCTCTATTACTTGTTGCTCGCTGCCTTTGTGGCGGTGCTAACAATCCTGCTGCTGGGGACTTTTCTCCGCGTCCGCGAATCGCCGCAAAGCACAACTGCCGACAAAATCGATTATCCTTTCGTGAATGACCCCGAGGCAATCGGGAAATGGCAAAGCGTTGATTTCGTCCAGAAAATCGAAAATTTTGACCCGGCCGTGAGGGCCTGGCCAGGCGATTTATACCTTAAGGAACTCGTAATCTCCGAGAACGGCACGACTTCAGAGGTCTGGACATGGACAAAGGGATGGATTATCAATCCAATCGGCAGGGCGGCAGCAAAATATCTCATAAAAGAAATCGGAGGTTCGACGTATATGTTCCTCGAATGGAAAAGCTACGATTACGCAACCACCAAAAGGCCGCCATATTATTACGTGCTTAAGAAAATTCAGAATGGTTCTGACAACAATACAAAATAAAAACTTTTAGGAAGGGGTGTTATTATGATTACCAAATTTGAAAACAACTTTTACCAAAAGTCTTTTGCAGTTGTGCTGATTGCCCTGGCGGCCTGTGCAGCCTTCGTCAGGGCCGAAGGCGAACAAACCATCTCCCCAGACCCCTGCGACCCCAACGCTACAAGCAGGATTGACGAGAAAGGGCGTCTTGTCGACAAGATTGACTACCCGTTTGTCGACGACCCAAACGTAATCGGAAGCTGGAGGACGGTGGACCTTGTCAGGAAAATTGAGGCCTTCAACCCCCAGCGCAAAAGCTGGAAAGGGGAACTGTGGCTTAACTTTTTAATCTTCGACGTAAATGGAGTTATTGCCGGCAGCGGATTCCTGACCTGGACCAAGGGACTGATGATTAACCCGCAGGAAAAAACCGCCAGCGCATACACAATCAAGGAAATGGACGGTTCAACTTATATGTTTTTCGAATGGAAATCCGGCGATTACACAATAAGGCATCGGCCGCCGGTATATTATGTGCTGAAAAAAGTGCCTATTGAGAGCATAGGGCAGATTGAGCCTATGTTCGGCAAACCGCACGAGATACCTTCGACGAGCACTATCGATGCAAATGGAGTTCTCGTTGACAAGATAGATTACCCCTTCGAAAACGACCCCTGTGCGATAGGGGTATGGAAGAGCGTCGATTTTGTCGATGACCCGAACAAGTTTCAGCCGGCCAGCCCCCGCTGGAAAGGAGATTTGTACTTCAAGGGGATGACTATTTTCCCTAACGGACAAATAATGGGGTCGTGGACCTGGACCAAAGGTTTAATTATCGATTCGGCCGACAGAACAGCCTCAAAATATCTGATAAGGGAAATCGAAGGCTCGAGGTATATGTTCTTTGAATGGAAAAGCGGCGACTACGTATTCAGCTATATGAAACCCAAGTATTACGTGATGAAATACGAGGGCCCGGTGGCCCCGGTGACTGCCGAGCAGGCCCCGCAGCAGGCCGACCTGGAATTCCGCAAGGCATTTCCTGAAAAAATCAAACTGTTGGATATCAATAACGCGGCTCCCGAGCAGACAATTCAGGTATTCGGAGAACCTCTGCGATATATCTATAAAAACCTGGAATTCACAAAGGACAATCTGCCGGACAAATACATTATGATTTATCCGGACAAGTTTCGGGTATACATACAGGATAAATCTATCAGTAAACTTCGATATAGGCATCCTGGTTATATCTTTTATTCCGTTGAGGTGGGTTCATCCCTTGACCATGTAATCAAGGCGGCGCCGCCGACTGAAACGGTTATTGGCGAGATGATTGAGGATGAAAGCGGCGTCCTATACAGGGACATAACCGGCGTGCCGGGTTACTGCTACTACAGGCCGGCAGGCTCGAATGTAGTGTTTATTTTCAAAAACAATGTAGTAACGGAAATATACCAGACCCACAGCAAGTGAAAATTTAAAACTGATTTAGTTGCAGGTAAGTTCTGTTATTTTTGCACTGCTTATGGAAAACCAAAAACTATACCATTGGCGGCAAACAGCCAGGCTGCTATGTTCTGAAAACAGAACAGGCCGATACAAAATAAAATAAAGGACGTCAGCGCAAATCACCTCCTCCAATTCGAACCGCATCAATGGTAAAGGCCGGGAGCAAATGCTCCCGGCCTTTCGCCTTATAAGCTGATAGACCGGTTTCCACAAAATACTTGTAAACCAGCAGAAAAGAAATTACCATAAACCCCGCCATAAACCAGCTCAAAATAAGGGTCCAAAAATGGTCAGCAGATACTTTCATCTCAAAGAAAAGCAAACAACCGTCAGGACCGAAGTTGTGGCCGGCCTGACAACGTTCCTCACAATGGCCTACATAATCTTCGTCAATCCCGCAATCCTCAGCCTCACAGGAATGGACAAAAACGCCCTCGTCGCCTCAACCTGCATAGTAAGCGCACTTGCCACCATTTTCACCGGCATATTCGCCAACGCCCCCATAGCAATGGCACCCGGTATGGGCCTGAACGCCTTTTTCACATATACCCTTGTGCTCAGCGGCAAAGTCAACTGGGAGACCGCCCTCGGTGTCGTGTTTCTTTCAGGATTATTTTTCCTCGTACTGACTCTGCTGGGACTGCGAAAAAAACTCGTCGAGGCAATCCCCATCGGCCTGATTTCGGCTATATCGGTCGGCATCGGTCTGTTCATAACCTTCATCGGCCTGGTCAATCTGGGTATAGTCGTCAAAAACGAAGCGACGCTTGTTTCAGCCGGTAAATTGACCCCGACAGTCCTGATAGGCCTTTTCGGCCTGCTGCTGATGGTCTTTCTCGAAATGAAAAAAATCAAAGGCTCACTCCTTATCGGAATCGTATCCTCAACTGCACTGGCCGCTCTCTTCGGATATGTCCCCAAACCGACAGAATTTGTCTCTCTGCACCTTAACATAAAGGCCGTGGCGTTTCATCTTGACATTTTAGGGGCGCTCAAGTGGAGTCTTTTCGCAAGTATATTCAGCCTGATGTTTATGAATATGTTCGACGGCATCGGCACGCTGGTGGCCTGCTGCTATCAGGCAAAAATGATTGACGAAAACAACAGGATAAAAGGCCTCGACCGCCTGCTCGGCATAGATGCCCTCGCCGCTATGACAGGCGCCCTGTTGGGGACATCAACCACCACCGCTTATATCGAATCCGCCGCAGGTATCGAACAGGGCGGCCGCTCAGGCCTGACCTCGGTAGTTACCGGAATCCTCCTCCTGCTCTCGTCGGCGCTCGTCCCGATTGTGGGAATAGTCCCGACTTATGCAACCGCACCCGCCCTTATCCTCGTCGGACTGTTTATGATTAGAGAGGTCAAAAAAATCGATTTCACAAACCTCGAAGAGGCATTCCCCGCCTTTATTATAATGATAATGATTGCCCTAAGTTACAGCATAAGCACGGGTCTGGCCTTCGGATTCATCTCCTTTGTCATAACAAAAATTGCATCAGGCAAAACCAAAGACATCAAGCCGGTAATGTGGATTATTACAATTTTGTCCTTGATGTTCTTGACCCTCGACCAAATCGGTAATATAATCAGCTTGTTGAAGAATCGTTTATAAACCAAAGAAAGGGGGCAGTAATGAGTAAAAAAAACATTTTATTAACGACAATACTATTGACGCTTTGCATCGTCAAAACCGCCTGGACTATAGGAACACCCAAAAAAGGAGATGAAAAAATGGAGATTAAAATTACAAGTTCCGCTTTTGAAAATAATGGTTTAATCCCGGCAAAATACACCTGCGACGGCAGCGACATTTCCCCGCCGCTCAAATGGGACGCCGTCCCCGAAGGAACAAAAAGCCTGTCCCTTATATGCGACGACCCAGATGCACCGATGGGGACTTTTGTCCACTGGGTTTTGTTCAATCTGCCCGCCAAAACAGCGGAACTGGTGGAAAATGTCCCCCACGACAAGGTACTGCCGAACGGCGCAAAGCAGGGTATGACCGACTTCGGCAGGGTCGGCTATGGCGGCCCCTGCCCGCCCAGCGGAACTCACAGATATTTCTTCAAGCTCTACGCCCTCGACACCGAATTAAAACTGGAGCCGGGCGCCAACAAAGGCCAACTGCTAAAGGCTATGGAAAACCATATCCTCGCCCAGGGACAACTAATCGGAAAATACAAAAGAAAATAGGCTTTGAACCGGATATGTGGGCTGACCTTTAGAACCTCTTTATCGCATTGGCTGCGTAAAGAGCGACGAACATAAGATAATCCAAATCGGCCAGATTGTAGTGGTCCTGGCGGAAGGTATTACTGGCGTATATCGCACCGAAGCAGCCCTTCAGATTCAGTAAAGGCGCTATTACCGTGGCTCGAACCTGCTTGTCTTTTTCGAGACTGAGGTCCCGCGAAAATATAAACAGCAGGAATTCCCCCTTATCAATGGAATGATTGACCTTATCGCCCAGCATAACATCCTTTATATCTATTGCACGGCCGTCACGCTGCCGACCCGCCTGAACAGTCATCGGCCCTGTCGGCTCGCTTCGCAGACCGCACCAGGTATGGTTGGTATTAAACTGCTTGGCCACCACCTCCAATAAAACCGAATGCAGTTTCTCCAGGCTATCGGCCTTGTCGATGGCATCCGTAATCTGCAAAAAATCCAGAAGCCGCTGCGCAGGCAGTGTAACCGCCGGCGATTTATCTGATCCTATCTTTCTTATCACCACCTGCTGGTCGCGGGAAAGCATCCCGGCCACACCTTTCGGTGCAGCAGCAGGCTCACCCGCAGGAACAGCTGTCTGGGCAACAGGAACTGCCGTCTTGGCAGCAGGCACTGCGGTCTTGGCGGCAGACTCCCCCGCTTTAGCAGAAGGTGCGGAGGTCTTGGACGCAGGCTCCGCTGCCCCGGGCTGGCCCTCCAGATTTACCTCAATGCTAAAATCTGCTATGCGGATACAATCCCCATTCTTCAGTTGTGCCTTTTGGATTTCCTCATCGTTCAGGTATGTCTTGTTGGACGAACCCAGGTCTTCAATCATCCACTTTCCCCCCTCCGCAAGCGAAATTACAGCGTGAGTCTTGGAAATCTTCGCATCAGGCAGGGTTATCTGGTTGCTCGACCGCCTCCCGATACGCACAACCTCGCCGGCAGACCGCACTTCGCTGATGGTCTGCCCGTCTTTTTTCACAATCAGAAACATCCATCTTCCTCCGGATATTTAACTATCTGAAATTGTCGTATTCTATTATCTACAATCCGACTCAACTTGTCAAGTCAAAAATTCTTTATTATCGTCGCCGTGTGAATCGCAAGCAGCATCAGGTAGTCCAAATCAGCCGGCGTATAGCTCTCGTGGTCGAGGGCATTATCGACATACAGCACCCCGAAACAGCCCACTGTGGTTATCAAAGGCCCTATCATCACCGAGTTTATCTTTTCCTCTCTTTGTGCCAATAGCCGCGACAGAAGCATAAACTGTCCCTTCTCAACAGCCTCATCAATCTTGCCGGCAAGCTTGATTTCTTTTAGCTGGACAGACCGTCCGTCCCGCTGTTTTCCACCCGCACAGGTCATCTCGCCCTTCGGCTGGTCCCTCAATGCACACCAGGTATGGAATGCGGTAAACTGTTTCATCATAATCCCCACCAGTCTCTCCAATATCTGGTCTAGATTGTCCGCTTCACAGATTGATTCAGTCGCCTGCAAAAAATCCCTTATCCGCTTGGCGGGAATCCTCACATCGGAAGCATGCTCGGCGCTCACGTTTCTTATCGCCGTCTGCGGCCCGCCTACAGGCGTCACAAGCGTATCTTCCAGATGTATCGACTTCTCGCCGCCCGCATCTTCTTCGAGATTGACCTCTATGGTAAAGTCCGTAATGCTGATAACATCGCCTGTCTTAACCTCCGCTTTTTGAACCATTTCGCCGTTCAGATATGTCTTATTGGCAGAATCGAGGTCCTCGACGAACCACTTTCCGTCCGGCGTGTTAAATATCACCGCGTGCTGCCTCGATACCGCCTTGCCAGGCAAAAAAATCTGGCTGTGTATGTGTCTGCCTATATAAACAGGCCCTCGCTTAAACTCAAACTTATTGATGGTTCGCCCAGCCTGTTTCACTGCCAAGTGCATTTTGCCTTCCTAAATAAACTCCCTATTGAAATTATCGTCAATTTTTCATAAATTGTTAAGAAAACAACCTTATAGGTATCGAGGAATATGACCAGAAAAACCGTAAAAACCGTCATTGCAGCCGCCGTCATCGGTGCAGCCGTTGTCTATCTTTTGTACGAAACATCAAAATCGTCCTGGATATACTACTATTCTGTCGACGAATTTGTTGAAAAATACCCTCAAAATACGCTTCAAACAGGCGAAAATTCAGCTAAAATCAGCAACTGCGTTATACGCCTTGCCGGCATGGTCAAAGATGGCAGCATAATAAGCAACATCGAAAATATGCAGCTCGACTTCAATCTGGCAGGCCAAAAAAATCTCATCCCGGTAAGATATTATGGGGCTGTCCCGAAAAACTTCGCAGCCGGAAAGGAAATTATCGCTGAGGGAAAAATGGATACCGATGGCATTTTCAAAGCGACACTGATTCTCACCCGTTGCGAGTCTAAATACAAGGCTAAACTATACCAAAATAAAACTGGCCTTTGACCGTATGAACGAAACCCGACAAAAAAATCTAGGACAAACACCGGCCATAAACATCTCAGGCTTATGCAAATCTTTCGCCAATCGACAGGTGCTTGACTCGGTAAGCTTTCAGCTTTTCAGCGGCCAGGCGCTTTGCATCTTCGGCGCAAACGCCGCCGGCAAAACCACTCTCATCAGGATTATCGCCGGCCTTATACCGCCCGACAAAGGCACAATAGAAATTTGCGGCTTCAACCTGCAAACCCAACTTGTCCGCCGTAGCTTTAGCGAAGGCGGAAATCAGCACGCAAAAACGCTGCTGGGTTTTATCTCACACAAAACTATGGTGTACCCTCAACTGACGGTTGAGGAAAACCTCCGCTTTTTCGCAAGATTGTATGGCCTCAAAAAAAACGATGCGCCAATCGAACAACTGCTGGAAAAAACCGGCCTGACCCCATACCGTTATGATAGCGCCGCCGTCCTGTCACGCGGAATGACTCAGCGCCTCACCATCGCCCGCGCACTGCTGCACCGCCCCGCAGTCCTGCTCGCCGATGAACCCTTTACCGCCCTCGATGCCCCTGCCTGCCAGAATCTGGTCGCTATTTTGCAGCAGTTCCGAAACGAAGGCGGCGCCGTTGTAATAACAACAAATAATGCCGGCCCGTCATTGCAATGCTGTGAAAAACTGGCCGTCATTCGCAACCGAAATTTGATTTCCGATATTAAGGCAGACCAGATAAACCTTGAAAACCTTCGCTAACATCATAAAAGCCATCTTTGTCAAAGACCTGCTCAGCGAATTCAGAACTAAGCAGGTCCTGCCCGCTATGATTATGCTCGGCGTCCTCATCGCCTGGATTTTCCGCATCACCACCCAATCAGCCGCCGCCGATACCTCCGTCGTAGCATCTGCCGCTCTGCTGGCGGCCATTTTGTTCTCCGCAATCCTGCTCAGCGAAAAAAGTTTCGCCGTCGAGTCCGAAAACGGCTGCCTCGACGCACTCGTGCTTGCATCAGCAGACACCGCCGACATATACATCGGCAAACTCATCGCCAATGTCACCATACTCTGCATATTCGAGCTTATCGCTGCACCGGCGGTCCTCGTGCTTTTCAAAATAAACGCAAATCTCGACTGGCCTCGCCTGATTATCACTTTGCTGCTCATCAACATCGGCATATCGGGCATAGGAACGCTGCTCGCCTGCGCCGTTCAGGGAACACGTGCCGCAAACTCGCTGCTCAGCGTCCTGGTTATGGTCCTGCTTTGCCCGATGATGATACCCGCCGTTTCCGCACTGCACTCTTTGTTCAGCCAACCCGCCGGCCCCGGCACACTCGCTCTGGCCGGCGATTTTAACAAAACGCTCGCCTTTTTGGTGGCGTTCGACGCCATATTTGTTACCGTATGCTGGTTGCTGTTCGGCTTTCTTACAGGCCCGCAGGAGAAATAAATGCAAACTTCGCTTGCCGGTATAAGTTTGTTTTTAATGTTGCTCTCGACCTGGCTTGCCCTGACCACCGCGGCCATCGAGCCGCTGCAAAGAAACATCCTCTACGTTCACGTCCCCGCTTCCATTTGCGCTCTAATCAGCTTCTGCATCCTGTTTTTTTGCTCGATACAATACCTGCGAACAAAACAGCAGAAATGGGACCACATCGCCGCCGCCGCCGCCGAAGTCGGCCTGGTCTTCGCAACCGTCCTGAACGTCACGGGAATGATATTCGCCTATGCCGAATGGGGCGTCTGGTGGACCCCCAGCCCAAGATTGATTAGCTCCGCCGCTTTATGGTTTCTTTACGCCGCCTATCTTCTGTTAAGAAACAGCTTCTCAGACCGGCATCGCAGCGAAACAATCAGCGCCGTCTTCGGCATCATCGCATTCGTAGATGTCCCCCTCGTGCTTATAAGTGCAAGATTCATCCCCGACATTCACAGGCCGAGTTTTGCCTTCGACACACCCGCCCAGCTGCTCGCCCTGGCCTGCTCCGTCTGCGGAACAATCCTGCTGATGACCGCCCTTGTCTGGATTAAAAGCGATTTGCTGAAAATCAAAAACCAAATAGATACGGAACGATAAATATGGTTTATCTCGGCTTATCTTTTACAGCGGCGTGGGTCGTTTATTTCGTATATCTGCTTTACCTGAACATCCAGTTGCGAAGCATCAAAAAACGCCTCGCCGCCCGCCAAAAATAGAACCGGTTTTGCAGGGTGTCGCAGTCTCCTGTTATCGCTGGATTCTCGCCGACCCGCCTTTGGCAAACGCCTTCACCTGTTCCAGTGTCACCATCGTCGTATCGCCCGGCGTAGTCGTCAGAAGCGCACCGTGTGCCCAGCCAAGCTTCACCGCCTCTTCCGGCTCTGCTCCCGTCAGCAGACCGTAGAAAAATCCCGCTGCGTACCCGTCCCCGCCGCCTACCCGGTCGTAAACGTCCAGCTCGCACGTCGGTGCGCAATATGTTTTCCCGTCTACCCACGCCACTGCGCCCCACCCGTGCCGGCTGGCAGAATGAACCGCACGAAGCGTCGTCGCCACCGCTTTTACCTTCGGATACCGCTTCACCACCGTCTCTATCATCGCAAAGAACACGCTCGGGTCCATCTCCGATTTCACCGTTACCTCCGGCCCAGGTATCCCCAGCCCTAATTGCAGGTCCTCCTCGTTCCCCACCAGCACATCCACGTTCTCAACAATCTTGCCGATGACCTCCGCCGCCTTCTGCGCTCCGCCCCACACGTTCCACAGCTTCGCACGAAAATTCAGGTCGAAACTCACCACCGCACCTGCCGCCTTCGCAGCCTTCATCCCTTCGATAATCACCTGCGAGGTCGTCTCCGAAAGCGCAGCGAATATCCCGCCGCTGTGAAACCACCGCACTCCGCCCGCAAATATCGCCTTCCAGTCGAAGTCGCCCGGCTTGAGCAGCGCCGCCGCCTCATTGCTGCGGTTATAGAACACTACCGGCGGCCTCACCCCGAAACCCCGGTCGCTGTATACTGTCGCCATATTCGGCCCATTCACGCCATTATGCTTGAACTGTTTATAAAAAGGCTTCACTCCCATCGCCCGCACACGCTCAGCGATAAGTTCGCCTATCGGGTAATCCACCATCGCCGCAGCGATACCCGCATTCATCCCGAAGCAGTTCGACAGGTTGGCCGCCACGTTAAATTCACCTCCGCTGACGTGAATCTGGCACTCGCTCGCCTTGCGGAACGGTATAATGCCGGGGTCTAATCTATGAACAATCGCTCCCAAAGACACCAAATCTAGCGCCCCCTTCGCTGGAATATCCAATCCATACTTCTTCATTTCATTCTCCTGTTATTAAAAATTTCTATAATTTCTTACTCTTTTTCAATCCGAAGGATTGATAAGTATACACCCCTTTAAGAAAAATGCAATACCTCCCCGCTCTGATAACTGTCCCAAAGATTGTGGGAGAATTTTTAGGAGTTTTTCCTAACCATTGGCTCTCAAACCACTTTCCGCAAATCGCACACCCCATTTTCGCCCCGCAAATACTCCGACAAATAACAATGCCCCAATGCCTTGCTCTCAGCCTTAATCCCTCTCATACTCCTGACCATTATCTTGTAATCCAAACCAATAAGCCGTTCCGTAGTATTGTTCGTTCTGTCTCCATCGCCGCTGCCAACCTGCTCCCATGTTCGCTCTATATGCTGCAAAAGCTGATTGGCCTTCCACAACGTCCCCTTGTGACAGTTAATATACCTGCGAACAAGTTTTTCCACGTCCTCCGGCAAAGCAGGCTGCCTCGGTTCAAGCTTCAAAAGCCTTAACAGCCGCACCATATCCTCCGACTCAAACTGCATACCTTCGGCCTTTAACTGGCGGCATATCTCATTAGCCCTTCTGGCCTTGCTCTTACGCCAATGCGCAAGACATATCGTATGAAAGCCTTCGGGCACAATCCCCTCATACACGTGCAATTCATCTGTCCTCAACTGCTCGGCACCGGTTGCAGACATAACAGCACATACGTGCTTTCGCACCCTATTGGTATCCCTTTCATTAACGGGTTCAACGCTGATAAGTTTTCCTCTGTCTATATCAACAAAGAACAACAGCCCAGCGTTCCTGCCGGCCATCCTCGCACCAGTACCGTCCACACCCAAAACTCTCACACGCATACGTGGTGCATTACAATGAAGCGTTTTGGCATTTTTGCCGGCTTCAGCCACATCCCTTTCTATGCTGCTCTTTGAATTCCTGCAATCCAGACATCGCAGAAACTTTTCCGCATTGCGGCAGCTTAAGCCCAGCATATACAGCAATATCCCCAGCGAGATTAGCCTGCTGCTTCTTTGCTGGCCGTCCCTGATGCCATCAGGTCGTATAGTCCAGGTCGTTTTGCAAAAAGGACATTTTATTCTGCGTTGCGCAATTGCGGTTATCTTGGTGTCGTTAATACGGCGGTAACGAATGCCGCTGTGGATATTTCCGCCAAAACGATTGCAATACGGGCAATGCCTCTCAAGCTTTAAGGTGTTTGCAACCGAAGGAATAATATACTTGATCAATTTTTGCCTCCTTGTCGTGTTTTTAGTCAACATCGGCAAGGAGGCCTTGTTTTTTACACCGCGCCTGCGGCGGGTAAACCTCAACCACACATTTTGGGACAGTTACTTGTCGAACCCCAAAAAGGTACTTTCCGAAAATCAGAATTTTGCAAAAATTTTCACTTTTCTCGTTTTTTTCGCTGTCCTTAAAATTACGTCTCTACCTTGTTATCGCCCAACGGATTATATGGCTTATCGGACTTATAGCGACCAACGCTCGGGAAAATCTCGATGCGGTTCTCGCCGAAAGAGGTTTCCTGTTTACTTCAGCCGGATGATTTGGTATAATTATGTTTCAATTTAAGGAGGAGCGGCAGGAAGGTTTGGGATGGATTATCAAACTTTCCCCTGCGAAGGGAAATTGGATTGGGGTTGTTTTCGTTTTAAAAACCCGTATCTGGGATGCCCATCTTAAAAAGTTAATCGTCCGTCTTTAATCGGGTTTTAATTGTGTAAAACTTTTTATGAAAATTTTTGGAGGAAGTGTGATGAAAAACTTACTAACAATCCTAAAAACAAACCTCAGTCTGTTGGTTTTGTGTGCGATGGTGGTGTCTTTATTGCCGCCGGCCGCACACGCCGCCTCATCGGATGTCGTCCTGCTTCAGGACGGCTTCGAAGGCTCCGACTGGGACGCCAACTGGGACAACAACGGCGTAACCAAATGGTACCGTGATAACAGCCCGAAACACACGGGTTCATACTGTGCATCGGCAAGAAATGGTAATGAGGGCGTTATCACATCCGATAACCTCAACGCCGCCGACGCCACCGCCATCAAGGTTGATTTCTGGTTCCAGAAAGATGACACCGAACCCCAGGAATTTACCCTCTATTACTACAATGGCGCCCAGTATAACCTTATCGCCGAGCTTGACACCCTCGGCAGCGACGATGTTTGGCTGCATTACACCCAAACCATAACCGACAGCCAGTATTTCAAGTCTAATTTCAGAATACGATTTGATGGCTATGACCTTGACTCTTATGAAAACGTATGGGTTGATGATGTCCTAATCACAAAAACAGTGGTTATTACTGATGACACCACCGCTCCGACACCAAATCCTATGACCTGGGCAACCTCGCCTTATGCAACCGGCGCAACTTCGGTCTCAATGACCGCAACCACCGCCTCAGATACCAGTGGCGTTCAATACTACTTCGCCTGTGTTGCCGGCGGCGGTCACGACAGCGGCTGGCTCGACAGCGCCGCTTATACCGACACAGGTCTCCAGCCCGATACCGAGTACTCCTATCAGGTCAAGGCACGCGATAAATCGGCAAATTTAAACGAAACAGCCTACTCTGACGTCGCCTCTGCCCTGACTCCTTCTGTCGGTAATACCAAAAATATAATGCTGACCGGTTACTGGCCGCCAAGCAACGAGATGCTCCGAAAATTCAGCAATAATCCTATTCAAAACCCCGCCGGCTGGCAGGGTCAAAACTGGGAAGGCCGAGGCTATGATGTCTACGCATATTTCCCCGAATTTCCCGGCGGCACTTCCAGCAACCCTAAAGGCGATGGTGACTTCGAGGTCGATTATCAGGATGTCTCAAGCGACTTCTGGCGCATCACCGGCGAGGTACATCCGATTGCAATCCTCAGCTTCGGAAAAGGCGCAGGCCCCTGGGAAATTGAATACAACGCTCGAAATCTCTCAAGCTGGTCAAACGATTATTTGAGCCCGACACAGCCGACACCAGTTCCGCCCGACAGCAGTGTAGCGACAGGCTATGTCCGTAATTCCACCCTGCCCGTTCAGGCCATTGCAGACGCCATAAACGCTTCCGGCCTCGGCATCAATGCCTGGGTCGACTGGAACGGCAATCCCGGCGCGTTCCTCTGCGAGTATATGGCCTATCACGATATGTGGTATCAAAGCCTCCACAGCAGCCCCGATGACCAGTATCAATGCATCGCAGCAGGCTTTACTCACGTTGCAGGCGATTTAGCTGTCGCCGACCTGACAGCCGCCGTCGAAATTGCCCTGCGAACTACAACCGACTACCTCGATTCACAGCTTCTGCCGCATTATACCCTGACCGTTGACGTCGTCGGCAACGGCTCCGTCCAGGCAAATCCTGACCAGGAAGCCTATGACCCCAACACAGCCGTTACACTGACAGCGACCCCTAACAGCGGTGCAACGTTTACAGGCTGGACTGGGGACATCGAAACCGCCGAAAACCCGCTTACTATAATAATGAATACCGACAAATACCTTACCGCCAATTTCATCGGCGGCTCTAACCCTGTGGGCATCCTCGGCTCCTGGACAAGCGGCACATCTCACACAGCAGAAATCGGCGCAAACCGCCTGCTTGTCTTCACCGCTCACGTTGAGGACGACACCACCGCTATGAACCTCTCGTCTGTAACTTATGGCGGCCAGCCAATGATCAAGGTCATCGAACGCAATACCGCCACCACAGGCTACCGCTCCTATGTCGTCGCCTACATCCTCGGCGAAGACGGTATCAGCAAGGCAACCAGCAGCATCTTCGCCGCAACCTGGGCACACACGCCTTACCGTCTGCCGTCATACTCCAGTGCCTTCCTGGCCAACGTCGACCAGACCGCACCCATCGGCGCAAATGCAGGCAACATCGGAACATCCGCTACGCTGACAACCAGCGCTCTCGCAACAGCCAACGGTGATATGGTTATCCTCGCCGGCACCAACGGAAACACAGGCTCTTACACGGTCAATAATAGCTTCGCCAAGGCCATTGAGCTGACGGTCGATTCCGGCGACGGCGTTTGCGGCTACAAGTCCGCAACAGGCGCTGCAGAGACACCGAGCATTACGCATTCTTACGCCAATCGTCAGGTGCTTGTCGGCATAACCATCCAGGCACAATAAAAGACTTGATTCGTTAAGAAGATTACCAGGCGTGACGGCTGAAGAAGCTGTCACGCCTTTTTTTTTTATGACATTTCCTCTATCCGCTCGACTGCTCCGAAACCTGTCCCCAGAAAAATAAAAAGGCTGCAAGCTCTTACCATGAACTTGCAGCCTCCGTATTAATTTCAGCACCAACAAGCTGCACAAATCTGTTCACCAACCGATAGGCGGATACCGAATTCGAACCGGCGAATGAAAGGTCTTTATCCCCTCAAGCTGCGCCACCGTCAAAGGATGTTCGAATTCAGCCCTTTCATACGACAATTCTGATTTATCTGTTGCATAGCAACAGAAAGGTGTGTTCACCGTCAGTACGACCAGCCCCAATAAAAACGTCCTTGTTTCCATATTCTGCTCTCCCTAAAAAGGGACGCTCGAAAGTATCTTGTAACAGTCTTTTTATCGGCTTATCATTAAATTTTTCGTTAATTTTTCCAGCAGGCCAAATTCCACCCCCGGATATGTTTTTCAGCCTGTCAACCAATCAACCCGCCAAAAATCCGATTATCAGCATTGAAACCCCGCCTGCCCTCCGACTTGTCCGCCGTCCTGTCCGCCGAGGCGGGTTATTGCCAAGGCTGTCGGCGCTTTGCAGCCAGTCGGGCTAATACACACACTTATTACAATTACTCCAATCCATCTTAACATTTGATTATCCCACTTTTACATAGCTGGAGTGTCATAACCCCCTTTAACTCAAATTCCGGAGCAATTTTGAAGTTACATTTCCCTTGCGATTTTGCTCCAAATTCTGTAAAAACAACCTCTATATCGCAAAGCAAGCAAGAGAATTATTTTATGGATGCCAAAAAAAGTAAAAATTCAGCCAAGAAAGGCCGGATGAGCAGCAGGGAGCGTGTTCTTGCGGCACTTAATCACCAGATGCCGGACCGTGTTCCGGTTGACCTTGGTGGGACTTTTTGCTCCGGTGCACACGTCAGCGTGGCGGCAAAACTGCGACAGGCGCTTGGTCTGGATAAACCGGGCACGCCGGTGAAACTCTGGGACCCATACCAAATGCTCGGGATGATAGAACCTGATTTGCAGGATGCGCTGGAACTGGATGTGGTCAATTTAACCGGGCCTAAAAACTTTTTTGGAATGGAGAACAAAGACTGGAAGCCGTGGAGAACCTTTGACGGCACGAATGTGCTTGTGCCGGGAGCTTTCAATACCGAGCCGGAACCTAACGGCGACATTTTGCAATATCCTGAAGGCGATAAATCAGCGCTACCATCAGTGCGGATGCCGAAGGGCGGGTTTTACTTTGACTCGATTATTCGGCAGGGGCCGATTGATGATGCCAAACTCAACCCGGAGGACAACCTTCAGGAATTCGGGCCGATGAGCGATGAGGATTTGAAGTTTTATCAGAAACAGGCGGACTATCTTTATAAAAATACCGACCGTGCAATTGTGATGGGATTTCCGGGGACAGCGTTCGGCGACATAGCGCTTGTGCCGGCACCGTTTCTAAAGCACCCGAAGGGCATTCGCGACATCGAGGAATGGTATATCAGCACCGTGACGCGGCGAAATTACATCAAAGAGGTTTTCGCCCGCCAGGCCGAAATCGCCATAGAAAATCTCAAGCGGGGGTATCAGGCCGTAGGGGACAAGATACATCTTGCCTGGATGGACGGGTCAGACCTGTCTTCGCAGAACTCGCTGTTTTGCAGCCCTGACGGTTACCGGGACCTTTACCTGCCTTATGCAAAGAAACTTAACGACTGGATACACGCCAATACCAAATGGAAAACAATCAAGCACTGCTGCGGCGGGTGTGAGCCTTTAATCGAGGGATTTATCGAGGCCGGATACGATGTTCTAAATCCCGTTCAGACATCGGCCAGAGGAATGGACCCGCAGCACTTAGTTGATAAGTTCGGCGAGCGGATAGTGTTCTGGGGAGGAGGCGTCGACACGCAGATGGTACTGCCGTTCGGCAAACCTGATGAGGTGCGCAAACAGGTGAAAGAAAGGGTCAAAATATTCAGCCAGAAAAACGGCTTTATTTTTAATACGATTCACAATATTCAGTGCAATACGCCTGTTGAAAATGTGCTGGCGATGTTTGAATCGCTGGGAAGAAAAGTATAAACAATTATAATGAAATGAAAGGTGTTATGACAAGCAGAGAAAGAGTGATAGCCGCTTTGAATCACAGACCGGCAGACCGTGTCCCTGTCGATTTGGGCGGCACACCGTGCAGCGGCGCTCACGTAAGTGTTGTTGCGAAACTGCGAAAGGCGCTTGGGCTGGACAAGAAAGGCGAGCCGGTAAAGGTCATCGACCTGCACCAGATGCTCGGCGAGGTTGCATACGACCTGCAGGAGGTTTTGGGTATTGACGTAACATTTCTGCCGAGGCCGAAAAGCACTTTCGGTTTTGAAAGCACAGACTGGAAGCAATGGAAAACCTTTGACGGAACAAATGCACTGGTGCCGGGAAAGTTTAATACAGAACCGGAGCCGAACGGCGACCTTGTGCAATACCCGCAGGGTGATAAATCGGTGCCGCCATCAGGCAGGATGCCCAAAGGCGGATTTTATTTTGACGCCATTATCAGGCAGGAGCCTATTGAGGAGGACAAGCTTAATCCTGCTGATAATCTTGAGGAGTTCACGATTTTGGGCGATGAGGATTTGAGATTTTACGAGAAGCACGCACAGGAGCTTTATAACAATACCAGCCTTGCTATTGTGATGGCGATGCCGGGAATGGCCTTTGGGGACATTGCGAGAATTGTGGTTCCGTTTTTGAAACACCCAAAAGGCATCCGCGACATTGAAGAGTGGTATATCAGTACGGTGATACGAAAAGGATATATCAAAGAGGTATTTGCGGGCCAGGCGGAGGTGGCGATAAAAAATCTTGAACTGATTTATCAGGCAGTGGGAAATAAGATACAAATTGCGTGGATGGATGGTGCGGATTTGGCTGCGCAGAACACGCTGTTTTGCTCGCCGGAAGGATACAGGGACTTGTATCTGCCATACGCCAAAAAGCTCAACGACTGGATACATAAAAATACCAAATGGAAAACAGCCAAGCACTGCTGCGGGGCGTGTGAGCCTTTAATTGACGGGTTCATTGAGGCCGGTTACGACATTCTAAACCCGGTTCAGACGTCGGCCAAGGGTATGGAGCCGGAGCATCTCGTTGAGAAGTATGGCGAGCGGATAGTTTTCTGGGGCGGCGGGGTGGACACACAACAGATACTGCCTTTCGGCAAGCCTGATGAAGTCCGCCAGCAGGTGAAAGAAAGGGTCAAAATATTTAGCCGGAAAAACGGGTTTATTTTCAATACGATTCACAATATTCAGTGCAATACCCCTGTCGAAAACGTGCTGGCGATGTTTGAGGCGCTCGGCAGAACAGTTCCTAAGAAATGAGCGAGCAAAGTGAGATAAAAATTACGCAGAATTCAGGCAGCGTGGGTTACCTATTTTTGGTTTGTATGGTGGCTGCGCTCGGAGGGCTTTTGTTTGGTTACGATACGGCGGTTATCTCCGGAGCCATAGGGTTTTTCCAAGCTCGGTTTTCACTCGACGCCAAGTGGACGGGCTGGGCCGCCTCCTGTGCGCTGGTCGGATGCGTTATCGGCGTTTCTTTTACAGGGATACTCAGCGACCGGCTTGGGCGAAAAAAAGTTCTGATTCTGTCGGCTGTTTTCTTTTTGGTCTCGGCAATAGGGACGGCACTGCCGAAGACACTGACCGAATTTATAATCTTTAGAATAATCGGCGGTATCGGCGTGGGAGCAGCCTCGATGTCGTCCCCGATGTATATCGCAGAGATTACGCCGGCCCGGATAAGAGGGCGAATGGTCTCCGTCAATCAGTTTGCCATCATATTCGGTATGCTGGTGGTTTATTTTGTGAATTATTTCATAGCCAAACGGGGGACAGACGAATGGAATGTGCAGGCAGGCTGGCGATGGATGTTCGGCTCAGGCGCAATTCCCGCTGTGGTTTTGCTGCTGGCGCTTCTTTTTGTGCCGGAAAGCCCTCGTTGGCTCACCAAACAAAAACAGTCGAAAAAAGCGTTCGATATTCTCTCACGCATCGGCGGCAGCGAACACGCAAAGATAGAACTGGCGGCGATAGAAGATGCTATTACCCACGAAAGCGGCTCAATTGCCCAACTGCTGATGCCAGGTATGAAAATCGTTTTGGTAATAGGGGTTACACTGGCCGTTCTGCAGCAGGTTACGGGAATCAACGTATTCCTCTACTATGCCCCTGAAATCTTCAAAAAGCTCGGCACAGGGACAAACACCGCATTACTTCAAACCGTGCTGGTTGGCGCAGTGAACCTGCTTTTCACCATTATCGCCATCTGGGCGGTCGACAAAATAGGCAGAAAACCCCTGATGATTATAGGCTCAGCCGGTATGGGTATTTCGCTTGCGGCGATGGGTTTCGCTGCTTACTACCAAAAGACCGAAATGTGGGTTCTGCTGTTCATCCTCGGCTATATCGCAAGTTTCGCTCTCTCGGTAGGGCCGGTAACGTGGGTGATTCTGTCGGAAATCTTTCCCACAAGCATTCGCGGCAGGGCTATGTCAATCGCAACTTTCTGCCTCTGGGCGGCGAATTTCCTGGTCTCGCAGACCTTCCCGATGATGAACGAGAATAAATGGCTCGTAGATAAATTCCATCACGGCTTTCCGTTCTGGGTTTACGGAAGCTTGTGTGCCGTCAGCGTGGTGTTCGTATGGGCTTTTGTGCCGGAGACCAAAGGCAAAACCCTTGAAGAGATAGAAAAACACTGGTTGCAGTAAATTATGGATTTCCCAAAACACACGAATATTCAGAGTCACACGATAACTATCGTGCCGCGATATGCCGAGACCGACCAGGCCGGCGTGGTTCATCACAGCGTATATCCTGTCTGGTTCGAAATGGGCAGGACCGAACTCCTGCGGGCCAACGGTTTGGCTTACAAAGACCTTGAGGCGGCAGGCGTGTTTTTTGTCGTTGCCGAACTGCACATCAAATATCGCCGACCGGCAAGGTATGATGAAAAACTGGTGCTGGAAACAACCTGCTCGGCGGTTACCAGCGGCAAGGTCGAGCATACGTATAAACTCACATGCTGCGGCGACGGTGTGGTTCTGGCTGAAGGCTCAAGCATACTGGCCTGCGTCAATAGCGAGGGCAAAGTCCAGCGGATACCTGAATTTATGCATCCGCCGCCGGAGAAAACTATTGTTTGACTTAATCGCCCGGATAAACTAAACTAAATTCAGGCGTAGTAATAATAGTCAGCACAAACTGCAATCCCGTAAGGGATGGCCGAGCCATAAATGAGGATTTTAATGACCCCGGAAAAAGAAGAAAACTGCGGTCTTTTTGGAATTTTCGGCGACCCGGAGGCCGTTCACAAAACCTACCTCGGCCTGCATAGCCTGCAGCACCGCGGACAGGAATCGGCCGGTATTGCCTCCAGCAACGGCGAGTCTATTCAGGTCTATACCGGTATGGGAACTGTGGGCAGGGTCTTCCGGGCCGGCAACGACATACTGGAAAAATTAACCAACCCGATAGCAATCGGGCATGTGCGTTATTCGACCACAGGCTCATCCAACGTCATAAATTGTCAGCCTTTTTTGAGCGAATACTCTCGCGGACAGGTCGCAGTTGCCCACAACGGCAATATTATAAATGCTTCGCTGTTGCGGGACGAATACGAGGCTTATGGCAGCCTTTTCAAGTCGACAAGCGATACCGAGATTATAACCCACCTGCTGGCCAAGCCCAGCCACGTCGGCAAAGCCGACCCGCTGGCGCACGTTCTGAATCATCTCCAGGGAGCATATTGCCTGCTTTTCCTGTTCGCCGACTATATCGAGGCCGCGAGAGACCCTTACGGAATCAGACCCCTGTGCATAGGTCAAACGGAAAAAGGCGCTTATGTTGTTGCCAGTGAAAGCTGCGCTATTGATGCCATTGACGCAAAGTTCATCCGTGAGGTTGAGCCGGGCGAAATCCTCACATTAAATAAAAACGGGCTTCGCAGCAGGTTCTTTGTCAAGCCCGGCACTGTCACGCCGGCCCACTGTATATTCGAGCATATATATTTCGCCAAACAAAACAGCACTATTTTCGGCGAAAACGTTCACGAGTTCAGAAAAAAACTCGGCAGGCGGCTGGCAAAGGAACATCCCGTTGATGCGGATGTTGTAATCCCGGTGCCGGACTCGGGGACATCAGCAGCAATAGGATATTCCGAGCAGAGCAAAATACCCTTCGATATGGGACTTGTCAGAAGTCACTATGTGGGCAGAACGTTCATCTCGCCAGGCCAGGATTTGAGAGAAACGCAGGTCAAGCTAAAGCTGGCGGTGGTAAAGGAGGTCGTCAACGGCAGACGCGTTATAGTAGTGGACGATTCGATAGTCCGCGGCACAACAACCAGAGGCAAAATAAGGGCCTTGCGGCAGGCCGGTGTAAAAGAAGTGCATATGAGGGTCAGTTGTCCGCCAATCAGATTCCCCTGTTTCTACGGCGTGGACTTCCCAACCAAAGAGGAGCTGCTGGCAAACAACCGAACCTTGCAGCAAATAAAGGAATTTCTCGAAGTCGATAGTGTCGGGTATATGTCACTGGAAGGACTGCTTGGGTGCGCATCGAAACCGCCGGACCATTACTGCACCGCCTGCTGGACCGGCAAATACCGGATACCGATAGACGTGGTGGTGAATAAATTCGTTATGGAACACTACCAAATGAATATTTTCGATAAGCTTGCTGAAACGAATGAGTAAGTATGTCACCTATAAGCAGTCCGGAGTAAGCATCGACTCCAGCGACCGGATGGAAGACCTGATTTATCCGCACGTCGCAGGCACGTTCGGACCGAGAGTTATGGAGCTCAAAGGCGGATTCGCAGGGCTGTTCCGGCTCGACTACGACGAAAAAATCTTCAAAAAAAACTACAAAAGTCCCGTCCTGGTGGCCTGCACCGACGGCGTTGGCAGCAAAGTCCAGTTGGCCGCCCAGATGAAAAAATACGACACCGTAGGCATTGATTTGGTGGCAATGAACGTCAATGATATGCTGGTGCAGGGCGCCGAACCTTTGTTTTTCCTCGACTATCTCGGTGTGCATAAGCTTGAGCCGCTCATAATCGCCGAAATGGTAAAAGGGGTTGCAGCCGGATGCAAATTGGCCGATTGCGCGCTCATCGGAGGAGAAACTGCCGAAATGCCGGACACCTATCGCAAAGACGATTTCGATATGGCAGGATTTGCGGTCGGCGTCGTGGAGCGTCAGAAAATTATCACCAACACAAACGTCAGAAAAGGCGATGTAATTCTGGGGCTTGCCTCAAGCGGCCTGCACAGCAACGGCTATGCACTTGCACGCAATATCTGCTTCAAAAAGGCCGAGTTGATGATGACCGACACGCTCGATGAGCTCGATGGCGCCGTCCTCGGCGATGTGCTGCTTACCCCGACAAGAATTTATGTTCGGTCTATCATAAAACTATTATCACAATACAAGGTAAAGCAGGTCATTCACGCAATGACGCATATCACCGGCGGTGGAATCCCCGGAAATCTGCCGAGAGCGCTCCCGCAGGACTGCGATGCTGTGGTAAAAAAGTCGAGCTGGCCGAGGCAAAAAATATTTACGTTCCTGCAGGAAAAAGGCCCCGTCGAAGAGGAGGAAATGTTCAACGTCTTCAATATGGGAATAGGTTTTATGCTCATAGTGGCTGAAGATTTCGCCGACTCGATAACAAAAAAACTTACATCCTATGGCGAGCAGGTCTACAACATAGGCAGAATCACATCCGGCTCCGGCAAAGTGGTTCTAAAATAGAGACCGTCTTTAATGACCAAAACCTCAAACCGAACAGCAATACCTCCCGCAACAAAAAACAACTTTATATTGAGCAAATTCGGCGTTGCAGCGGTAATATATGCCGGCTTTGCCTTTTATCTTTATTGCCCCCATTTAGGTAAAAATCTTCATACCATCCTGCAATTGCGGAATCTTTTTATCGTAAACGCCTGTCTGGCTTCCCTGGGCTGTTTTGCTTTGAGCCGGCGGTGGGTCGCTTCATTCTGCGGCTCGCTTTTCGCAGGTGCAATTTATGGTTTCGGTCCCTTTATGATTACTCTGGCCGGCTATCACCCTGCGGCTGGCTTTCTGGCATCGACCATTCCCTGGCTCTTTTGTCCCGCCGCATTTGGCACCAGGGCCGGCTGGAAGTGGTTAAACTGGCTGATTGCCGCTTTGCCGTTTCTAGTTATAATGTTGTTTTTCGAAGCATCAGCCCATTGGCGCCTGTTCGCAGTCCCGGTGCACGCAAGACTGCATCTGACCGACATAAACGGCCTGGTTGTCCCCCTGGTCACGGTAGGCCGCAGTTTAATCTTCGCCGGTTTTTATCATATTCCAATATCACCTCTGATTATGGGCTTCTCAATGCTGCTGGCGGCAAGACGGCTCGGCATAATAATAATCTTCTGCTCAGGCGCCATTCTGGCTTTTTGCGGTCCGCTTTTCAACATCAGCCCGATTAGCTGGCTTGCCATCCCTGTCCTCTGCTGCTCAATACTTATAGGCGCAGGGATACAGGGTTTTGCCTGTGCCGGCCCCGCCGACAGAAAATGGATTCTGGCAATAGCCTTGATTATGGCAGCATTCTCTCTTATTGCGTTCTTTATGTCGCTGCGTTGCGAAAATGCTTTTGGTGAGCTTGCCTCCGAATATACAAGACTTTTCGCCGAAACCGCCAGGATTTACCTGCTCGGAGCAGCCGCAACAGCCGCCATTTATCTCGTCATCCGTGCAAACCTTCGGCTTGGCTGGCTGAGATTGGCTATTTTGTGCCTGGCAATCGGCGCAGATGTATTTTTCGGCGCAAGATTCATCATCGACAAGGTCTTTTGAGAGAGTTAAAAGGTTTCTCTTTCAACCGTACCAAGATAGAACCGCCCGTCCCCACGCATAAAATCGATAATGCTGTCAAACTGCTGATTTATAAATTGGCTGTCGTTAGAAACCACCGCAATCCCCACAACCGCCGAGGTCTTGTCATCCTGATGGTCGACCTCCGAAATGGAAGCATTGAATCTGTTTTTCAATCTGCCGATTAGACTCTTTACGATGCTTCGCTTTTCTTTCAGCGAACTTATCCCCTGCAAATGCAGTTGAGCCGTCATCACACCGACAACCATACAATACAAGCTTCACTACCTGAAACATTCCAGAACGAGTTTGTTAATATCGGCCAGCAGTTCATCAGGAACAATGCCTATAACATCAGATATCTTACGTTTATCCACTGTCCATAAGCGACCACATCGGACTGTGGTACTACAAGTTAATCCTGTGTGTTTAAACTGTGGATGTTTATCCGAAATTTCCACATCATAGCTTCTCGCATGATGAACATTCTTACTACTCGTTGTAAATGCTACAATGACTTCGGGGTATTGTTGGTTAAATCCGGAACTCGATACAACAACAGGAAACCGAGATTTAGTTCCCTCGGAATCGGAATATTGGACATTAGTGTGTATAATATATCCTGGGGATGGAATCCACTGTTGAGGTGACATAGCTATCCTTTAGGACAATCTGCCGGTTCAGACCAATCTTCATCTTCAGGAACGTTTAACCCCTCTTCAATTTCTTCACGGCGTGTCGGCCCCACATCAAAGCTCATCCAATTTCTATAATCTTGCTTTCCTATCTCCTCAAGAAACTTGGCCCAAGTTTCGTCTATACTTGCCCCCTCAACAACTATGTCTATAGCAGGAGCAGACATCCGCACGAGTTGACCTAATTCTCCTAAAATAACACGTACAGTCTGCCTTTTAAGTGAGACGATATAGACGGATGGTACGCAACTAGTGCTTAAATCGTAGTACTCTTCGGATGGTCCAGAAAAAATAATTTGGTCCTGAATTTGTTCGTATCCTTGCATACTTTACCTCGCTTCGGTACCAAATGTTGGATATATTTCTTGCTGGGGAGCTATGACCCGGAATTTTCGAGTTTGTATTATTTCGCCATCAAATAGGACTTCCACAGTATATTCCCCTTGTTTATCAAAACGTAGTTGCTGCCAACACATATTTAGCTCAACAATTTGGAGCGGATTTTGAAAATTCATCTCTCCTACCATGCTGACTATCGGTTTGCGTTCTACGTCTAAAAATCTAATCTCGGATTTGTACTTACCATGTCCATTAGTTAAAGCAATGTAAACATGCATTTGAGGATGATTACAAGGGAAAATGTTTGCTCTAATGGTGCTGAAAAGACCAATCAACGATACTTTTTTTGTGGCTTCGTCCCGGATAATGTTATCACAAATATTAATAGACAACACAATTGGCGTTGGCTTCGGTTGTGGCACTCTTTCTTTATTTTCTTTATTTTCTGCCAAATCTATCTCTGTTCAACTATACTGTAACCCTATCTGTAAAAATCCCCTTTTCTAAATTATACATTAGATTATCGGTCAAATCAACGCTGAATTTCAAACTACTGTCCTTAAAAACCGGGCATATTCTTTAACCACTATTAGCAGTGTTTTTGGCAAAACGAACCACTACTAATTGTAGTTGAGGTGTTTGGATTTACTTTTTTGGAATAGCTAATATAATGTTTTATGATTTTAATTGTGCAACGATTTGGCGCGTTTCCGGCGATTGCTCCTTCTGCGCCTGCTTAAAGGCTTCCGCCGATTCAGTGTTAGTCTTCTTGAAAAGCTCATTGCCCTTTATAACCTCTTTAAGTGCCTGCGTCTTCGTTTTGGCGTCTTTCAAAAACCGCACCGCCTTTGTGCCATAAACCCCGCCCAATAATGCCGATATGCCGATGGCCAATTCAAACACATTATCCGCCAGTTGCCACCCATCAGGCCTGTCAGCCGATTCCCGCAAAGCCGTTTTCGCAAGCTGCCAGTTCGACTGGGCAAGTATCTCTTCTGCGGTATCCGCCTGCGGAAACTCTCTCGGCACGCCGTAATAAGAAACAAACGCCCTGCTCTGCAACTCCGACAGTTGCGCCAACATCCGCAGTTTCTCCGACGTATTTTCCGACTTTGCGGCCTCCGCGGTAGCCTGTGCCGTCCGATTATGCAGCCAGGCATTTTGTTTCTGCCCTTCGCTCGGCGCAAACCGCAGACTCTCACAGCCAGTCAACAAAAAATAAAACCCTATCAGCAATCCTGCTGTTAAAATGTTCTTCATCACATTTCTCCCTTGGTTGATGTATTTGTTTTATTCAGAACCTTCTCAACCGCCTCAATACGATATTCGTATGAAATGCTTTTTGTCTGAAGAGATTCGAGCTTCTGTTCAAAATTCTTCTGACACTGCAGCAGCATAGACACATCCCGCTGCAGCAAATCAAGCTGCCTCTGCAAATTAACCCAGCTTCCGACAATCAAAGATGCCAGCAGCACTAATTGAATCAGCACAGAAAGATTTATCTGCCGGTTAAATTGCCAGCTTTTACACTTTTCCTGCACCATCATTACACCGGGGCATAAAAAACATTCTTCTCGCCGACCTTGAACATCACCACGTATGTCCCCACCGCCAGTTGTCCCTCATTGATAAAGGACTCAGCCAGATTAACTGCCTGCATCTGGTCCCCTATTTCCACCGGCAGCGACCCCGCACCGCCTATTATCACCGTGCGAACATTATAAACATTGTATGATGAAAGACTTTTGACCTTGACAGGCCATGCCGAAACCCTGGCGCCGGGTGATGTAACAACCGAAACCTCCTCTGTCCCCCCAAAACCCGTCCTCGCAAGTCTTCCCAGCATCTGCTGGCTGTCCGCAATGTCTGTTTCGCTGCTCATAACTGTGCCCTCCGCTGCCGGATAATTCTCAGGTTCGTACACTGCTTTTCAAAATCCATCCGTACGCGTTCTATCCGGCAAATGCTCCGATTATCGCTTTTGCAGCCAAGAATGCCCCTGCTTTCCGGGCTCGATGTCACCTTGTCGCCGGGATGATAATCAAACATAACCATCGGAGTCTGAACGTCCATCGTCTCGATAGTTTCGGATGACACCCTCGCTCTCTGACGGATAAATTCAAACAAAGCAACCGAATCATCCTTCTCGTCCGACACGCCGGCCTCATCCTTATAAACATTTGCAAAAACGCTCTGATTGGAAACTTTCCGGTACTTGAATTGACGAGGCAGGGTAATAATATGCTCAATCACCGGAACCGTAGAATCGACAGGGCCGTCCGCAACTGTGCAATTTAATCTTTCGTCGCTGACCACCGATGCGGTTATTCTAAACCTCAATACGCCTTTTAATGCCGCAATCCAGGTGTCCACATCAAGCTGGTCGCTGCTGAGCCAGATACCGCACTCGTCAAGCAGGTTATTAAAAGCATAAAGATATTGCCACCAGTGCAGTCCGTTATCGAACGACACCTGCAGAAAATGTCCCAGCGATTTGCCCTGTTTATCCGATGTAATGGTCGGATAAAAACGTCTTCGTCGGCGAACAAAATTGCCAGTCTGAAAAATCCTCGAAAAATCAAACGCCTCCCCCTGATTATACGGCTCTCCGCTGTAATCGCCCGCCTCATTCAGACACCATTTGCGATATACGTTTCTCACCTTGTAAAAATCAGGATTGGTCGCCGGCGAAAATTTATCATAATCAGTGCCTTCTTCCGAAGGGTCCCACGCCTTCTTCAATTCAAATGTCGCCTCGTAAATCTTGAAATAGCCCTGTCCGATATACCTGTGTGTCACCGGCCAAAAATTTCTCCTGCCGTGCAATTCCGAAATATTCGTCTTTGAGAGGCTGAACCGTTCGCCTCGCCGCTGACAATTCAATTCAACCGTCCTGCCCATCCCATTTTTATAAAATACCATTGCCTCAGCCGGACCGGTCGCCGCCGGCCGAGGGACAAACTTAAACCTCAAACCAATTCGCTCGCAGCACCGATGTAACGCATCTAATAAATTTAGCCCTGTAACATCGAAATCACGAACCTTCTGATCCTCCGTCAATGCTCGCAACTGGTCTATACTCGGCGATTGCAATTGGCCCGCCGGCAGATACTCACAAAGCAGATACCGAATAACTTCCGCATAACTCCAAAGCCTGCCTGATGACGACTCCGCACAAAATACCGTATAACTGTTGCCGTTATTTGTCACCGGCTCAGCCGCAGCATTGCCTTTCCCGCTCTCATTAAAAATAGTGTCCCCGCCGGCTAAAAACAAACTCGTTCCATTTATGTCCGACACTCGCTGCCCATAAACCGTTTTTCGCCCCAGAATCGCACTAAAATCCCTCGCTATGATTTCCACACTTTCACCGTCAGGGCCGAGCTTCCTCTCAATCGCATCTATCTGACCGGCAAAAATAGGAAAACTGCAAACTGATACATCAGGTGCCGCACCATTGTATATTTGTCTGATACCGATACTTTTGCCGGTAGGAAACTCATCCTCAACATCCTCGATTGACATCGGACCGCCTTCAGGATATGCAGCAGGATTATACGCCAGTCTTGCCCAGCTAAATTCCGGCCAACCACCTCGCACTATCTCCAATGTTTCAAGAACGGGACTTATCTGGCCATCTATTAGAACCAAAGTAGTCGCCGCAGGTATCACCGGCTTTATCTGAGCAGATTGGAAAAAATCAATTCTGTTGGACATACGCTAACTTTCCAAAATATCAAACGGCTTCGACGCTCAAAATGTCTGCTGAATCGGGACTTTTATTATCAAGTTGGATTTCCAGCAACGAATACGAACCATCCTCAACGCCCCCTGCATCTTCCGCTTTTATACAGAATAGATACTTACCCGCAGTAAGTATGTCACTTAAATGGCTGTAAAAAATCTGACCGGCATAGTGAATCGCCGCCATCGGATTTTCGTAATCTATTTCCCCGCTCCCCCCATCCCAGTAAATTTTGAAATGCGCCGGCTTCGACCCCTGCTCAATGGGGCAATAATACCAAACAAGTTTTACCCTGTTGCCAAACACCTGTTTTATTTTCGCACAGAAAATATTGTTCGGCTTCGGTGACACCAAATTACCATCAGAATCTATCGAAACCTTGACCGCGGCAGCCAACGTATATTCCTGGTCACCGCAATTATTGACACGACGAACAACATAAAAATATGTTGAGTTGCTGTTATGATTGACATAACCCGGTGGCGATATTTCTAATGCATCCCTTTCAGCCACAGTTAATATGTCAGAAAAATCAATCTGCTCCATACTTTCGCCGCGATATAATACGGAACATCCTGAAACTCGAAGCCAGAACCAGCCGAGACTCAACGCCGTCCCCAGCTTAAAAGTGTTCGCAGTCATACCCGCAAACAGTGCCTCTTTCAACCACATTATTTCCATTAACTTGGTGCCCTCGTAATTGTCGATTGACTGTCCGCTGGCGTGTGAGTCAGAATAACTGTCTGACCGTTATCGTCATAATAGCTTATCACGCCGGTAACTTTGTTTTGAACCGCCTTATTAACAAGCACCCTCGCCGCCTTTTCAAGAAGCAGACTGTTTATCCTGTTTTGTATCGAAAACTCTGCAATCACCGCATTGACTGTCTCGCCGTCGATAGTAGCCTCAGTCAGCACCACCGTATAATCGTGACCTGCCGCATAAAAAGCGTCCGTCAATACTAATTTGACATTATGAACGCCGGTCATCGCCGGATTGCCAAAATCTTTGACCACGGTCACACCGGCAGTAACTCCGGCATTAACATCGTCCTTGAAAACCTTGACAGAACCGCCGCTGTATGTCGCTTTTCCGCCGCTCTTGTTATTTGTGCTGAAACTGAAATAATGCGTCGCCCCTGTCTTGAAATCACCTAAATACATTATGCCAACCCTTTCCCCAATAAACTGTTTCCCGCCGATGAACTATTAACCAGTGACCTTACACTTGCTTGATTAAAATTAACGTTATTTATATTTACTGACGTTGTATCTTGGCCGTCATCATTGCGAAAATTCAGTTTAATCCCTTCCAGCGACACTGTGCCGCCGAGGGATAATTCCTGCCAGCCCTCCGTCCAGTAGGCCCCATCGGTAATATCATGCCAACTGCCATCCCAATAACCTTGTATTTGCATCGGGACAGGCTCCGCATCCGGATTGGACTTTGAAATATCTATCCTGATTTTATCGCAGCTCTTTGGCTGATTGAGCAAAAAGTGTATGTTGCCGGTGTTTTCATCGTAAGCTGTCTCTATCGAACTCGCCGAGGTATTGGTCTCATCCGACCAATTGCCCGATTCATCTATGTAACTGTCCGGCTCTATCCAGGTCATTATCGACTCTACGCCTCCTCTGTCCAGACTCCATTCTTACTCACTGTTACCCAGTCGCCGTTTGCATCCGCAACTACCGTAAGACATTCCCCTACACCATCAGCCGATTTATACTTGCCGGCGGCCTGACCGCTGCTGTCCCTGATTGCCGCCGACCCAGGCTCAATTCGCAATTCCTGTTCGGCCTGCACCGCAAAACTGAATTCCGTCCCCTCAGGTGCTGAAGCAGGCAGCGCAAGAGTAACTGTCCCCGTCGCACCCAGATTGGTATGAACACCGCCGGATTCCGCCGCTGTCAGCGTATCGTTGCCGGTATGGGCCTCAATTCTCCGCTTGATGCCGCCCGCACCGTATGGCATCACAAAATTATACCCGCTCCGGCAATCGACTATCGAGCTAATATCGCCGTTTGATGTCGTTACAATCGCCAGCCGGATATGAGACGTAACCGACATATTCGGAAAACTGCTATACTCATTAATAACAAGCTGACCCGCGGCATTAAGATACAAATAGATATGTTCTTTATTGTCCGCAAGCGTATTCCCCGAAGAGCCGTCATAGCTGACTAATGTTGTCCCCAGCCAAAACTTGCCGCTCTTCACGCCTGCATCCAGCCCTCCCTCATCATAAACCCTCAAATCATTCGACCGCCTCATCGCAAGCAGCAGCCTGTAAAGCAGCCTTCTAAACTGCACGTAATAAGGCGCCTGTCCCGTTGCTATATACTCAACGCCTGTCTCGCTGTCGGACTGAATATTTAACAGCTCATTATCAGTTGGATACACTTCACTCATAATATTCTCCCTGACATCCTTTCTATCTGACACCTAAAATCAATGTATTGGTTTGCCTGTCGAATGAAGTAACATTTAACCTTTCAGCAGGCTTCGCCGGCGGCTCCACAGTAATTTGGCCGGTCTCGCTGTTACTTTCATTACCTTCTCCATCTGTAATTTTAACGGCAAATTTATATTCCCCGGCCTGCAGTGCGGGGCTAAGCCACTCAATCGTATCAGCATCAAGACCGAATAGTCCCCTCCCAAAACTTCCGCACCCAAAACCAGCCGCCGCAGCCGATTCATAACCGAAATCACCGATGCCGAATCTGCTCATCCCGAACCCCGCTTTGTCCTGCCAGGCCGGCCATATCCTTATCGCCCTGTCCGTAAGCGGGTTGTCATAATCAATTTCACCGCTGCCGTTGTCAAAATAGATTTGCGCAGTTGAATCCGCCGGCAAATCTTGTCTTCGCAGAAAATCTATCCTCACGCGACCGCTTTGACCCGCCGGCTGACTAACCTCATCGCTAAAATCGATGCTCGCATCGCACGCCTCTGTCGCAAAAACCTCTATCCGGACCGGCGATTCCAAAGAGATTGGCGTCTGAACAACCATTTTTCGCTGGTCGCAGTCTAATGTTGTCCCTGCATACCGGCCGTTGACATAAACCTGATAAAATTTGTCCCCCCAGCACGAACTCCACTTCACCAATACCTGTCTCGGCGCCGCAACACTGTCCCCATCACCCCAAATGCCGCCCGGCAGCTCAAATGCCCTGACCTTTTCTATCCCCTCTTTTATAAGCGCCATAATTACCGCACAATTAACTGCGTATAAATGATTTCATAATAACAACTGACACCGCTTCCATTTATATGCTCACTATTAACCTTAAAAACATCCATCCTGAGATCATCGAATTCTTCACCCCGATTTGTTGCCAGCTTGTGCGTGTTCCCGTCTATAAACGAACGTATCAGGCTTACACGCTCATCCATCTGCGACCGGCCTTGCGCACGCAGCACCCCGGTTTGCCTCACCTTCCTGCTGCGCCCCCCCATATCGATACTGAGCACACCGTCCAGCCCGGGGACTGTTCTTTCAATTGAGCTTCTGTTAAGACTCCCCGGTTCAATTCTCAGCCCTTGCTCATCAAACAAACTTTGCCCGTCTAATGTAGTATTCATCTGTTCTCGCTTCACAAACTAATCACGCCGCAATCTTATAGACGCACCTGGCCGCTCAATATCCGCCGCACCATCCCCATCAGTATCTATACACACCCTGCACCGTTCTCTCGCCTTCTCAAAAAGTCTCTGATAATACAAACTCTTCTTCCAGAAGTTCTCATTCTCGGCCCTGCTCGCCAGCATCGCATAGACCCCGGATATAACCGCAAAAACAGATGCCAGTCTCAACGCATTAGTGTCTAAAATATCCTCGACTTCTATGTCACTTGCAGGATTGCCAGGCTTGATGCCGAAATATTCCGTCAGTTGAAATCCCGCCTCGCCCGCTTGCGGCCTGAATGTGCTGATGCGATAAGATATATTGGTGGCCGAAGGCGGTGCTATCGAAATATCTTCGCCGCTGCTCCTGATTATGGAAACTGTAAGCTCCGTTGCCGAATCCACCGATACTATCTCGTATGCACCGTCCAGAATCCCGTCTTCGGATTTCAAATATATGACCCCGCCAGCAGTAGCCGAAGCATTTACAAAATCTGCATCATCCGCCGTGAAACTTGTCCCGTTAAGAACGCCGTCCTCGCCCTTCGCCGGCACTTGACTCGGAAGATACAATTCTCCGAAAAGTATCGGCTCATACCTCAAAATATCGACATCGTTTGAAAATTTGACCATTTTCCTCTTGCCCCGTTCACATTTTTCCGACAGGCTCAGGTGTCCAAAGTTGTCCCTTGGACACCCTCGCCAAAACGTCCCGCCGCACGTCCGCCGTACCCCGCCTTGTTAGCTGGTCGACAAACCGCGGATTAACCCGTGCGCCGCCTCATTTCGCAGTTCAAGTGTATACTCACCTATCAGCTCGCCGCATTCATAGTCTCCACCGCTCGCCAAAGGCTTAAAGTAAAAATTCCGCCCAGCTAATGGCAGCACGCTAATCCTCGACGAATCCAACAGCAGCACCGAATCCTGTGGAACCCACCGCGATGTTACTATCCTGCATACCCCAAAATCGCTCTCATAAACGCTGATCATATCGGAGAATGTCCTGTCACCGGCCCCATATCGTCTGCCCTCGGCGTTAAAACCGTTTATCATTCTCTTCTGAAACCCCCCGACAACAATCAGGTCGACGTTCCCGCTGCTGTTACTCCAAATCTGCCTCAGAATATAATTTATCTTCACCTCGTCAAGGTCCGTCCCCGCAGGAAATCCGCTCGCTCCTGTATGAAAAACGTTGGTTGACAAATGCTGGATAACGCCCCGCATCGTTCTCCTCGTCGAGTCGCCCCCCTGCGGATTGCTCAAAGTCTGTCCCCCGTTTATAACGGTGTTCTCCAGGTCACGCATCAGCTCACGAAGTCTTTCCTGCTTCTGATAATCCATCTCGTCAGCCAGCCCTAATTGGCTCGCAGCCATATGCGTCCCGCTCACCTCCACCGCAGCCGAAAATATCTGCGTATAGTTGCTTTTTCTCGACCGGCTGGTAAACCTCACGTCAGGCTTCTCGGAACCTTCAAGCGCCGCATTCCCCAGAATGTTGATTATCTGATTGTCCGCCAAATCTTCCGCCGTTGTCCCCGCATATCCCCTTACTACCGTAAGCGTGTTGCCGTTGACGTTTGTTACCAGCATCAGCTCCTTAGACCCTTCCACCTGAATCTGGTCCCCAATCCGGAATCTGCTGCCGTGGTCGACCACAAAGCTGGTATCGACATCCGGGTCTGTAAAAGTGCTGTCGTTGACTGCGTCCTTGTTGGGCAAAAGCTCGTCCTCAAGCCACTCATGATGCGTGCTGGTCGCTTCACGCAGCGGGTCCCCCAGTGCATCGAGTAAAAGCGTTTCGTATGGTGAAATTATCCCTATAAGGTCCGACACGTCTTCCGCTAATTCCGGCAGATTCGCACCCGCCGAATATGTCGCTTTTCCTGTAAAAGCCATCTCTTTATCTCCTTTTTATAAACCACTTCTTGTTGATTCGATTCGTTACTCTTAAACAAAATTCCTTCGAAGTCTCATATACTCGTGCAAATCCATCCTGTTCCCCGTCGTCGCCGCCCTCTTGGCAGCCTTCTCAAGAACGCCTCGACCGCCCTGCTCTCGTTCTCTCGCACCGGCAGTCTTCGGAGCCGACTCTTCGAATCTGTCCCCCTTCTTCACGAACAGATATTGCTTCTCTTTCTTCAGCACGTCAATCACATCATCCAAATCCGTCCCCGCATCGCTCCCCATCCTCGCCTTGGCAATTAACGTTGCTGTCTCAAGGTCGGTCGCACCCGCCGCAGCCAATTTATGCACCAGCTTTTGTTCAACCTGCGATTCCTTCAGTTGCTCCGCCATTCTCATCATCTCGCTTCTCGCCGCAGCTAATTGTTCCGCCAAAGTCTCGCTTGTCTTCTCCGCACTCTGCGCCCTTTTTCGATAGCGGATTGACTCCGCCACAGGAACAAGTCTCGACTTGCTCAGACCGTCCTGCTCCGCTGTTGTCCCCGACAAAACATCCTCGCCTTCGTCTATCTGACTCATAAAATCTCCTTCTTACAGAATCGCCTGACTCTTAACGCTCTCGTCCCCCGCAATCTCGTATCCTAATTCTCGCAGCAGTTGCTCGCTCGGCACGCCCAGTTCCTTTTTAATCTGGGCCTCTTTCAGCCTTTCAATCGCATTTTCCGGCAATGGACTGGGAAAAATAATCTCGACCCCTCTGTCCGCCGCGCTCGTTTTGTATATGTTAGCCTTGTCTAATATATCCAGAACCATCCACGCTGCCTTTTTAATCCCCTCCCCGTAAGCAAACCGCTTCCGCTCCGTCTTCGCAAGCATCCCCATAAGTGTCAGCCGCAGCGCAACCGCGCTGGTAAGATTACCGAGCTTGTTCTTCAGCACACCCGCCACCACGGGTGTCACCCCGCTTGCCTTGTCCATCGCCTCTCTTATCTCGGCGATATGAATGTCCTCGCTCGGCGTCCCCCCGTCTCCGCCGAATTCCTCGATAGAAGCCTCCATGTTATCGGTATGCCACATCCTCCCCGGTGACACCGGCCTTTCATCGAAACCCTCTATCCCTTTGCCAAGGTACATCTTGAACGACTGAAACGTAATCCTGTTCGCCCTGTCACTCAGCCGCGTATTTAGCTCATCCTGAAGCGGTATCAGCAGCTCAACATCGCTTATCCCCTCGTAATAATATGGCTGCGCAATGTTCTGTATGTGCACCACCGGCAAAAACCCCCACGGCACCTCGCCTTCTGCCATAAGCTCCTCGTCCTCATACCGCTGCCACGCCGTCGCTGAAATAATCTCCGTGACATCCGTCTCCTCACGCCTGAGTTGACTGTCCGGCCTCCGCTCTTTTTGCCCCAAAAATCTCAGCAGCGAAAATTTCCGCTTGCTTACAGCGTTCTTCTGCTGGCGGAAATGCTGAACATAATACCTGATTTTCTTATAATCGTTTTCCTCCAGAATAGGCAATGCTCTCGGTGCTTCTATAAGTTCCAAATCGATTGTCTGTGCCAATTGCAGCACATCCTCAGGAGGGAGGCTTTGTGAGGAGGAGGAATTGAATCTTTCTAAAATCTCTTTGCCAGGCCTGATAACACAATCGACAAAACCGTAAACACCTCCGAGCACTGCCATATCCTGGAAAAATCCGATAGCACCGTTGGCCGAAAACACTGCCTTTAGAATAGTTTCTATTTCTGCACGTTTTCGGCCTTCCGGCGCCCTGGACACAAAATCTATCGGCTTCCCAAACAGAAAATCCACCGCCGCATTTATCCGCCATCCGATATCATTTTCGATTACCACTTCTTTTCGTTGAACGTCTTTGACCGCCTTGCCCCCAGACACCCCGTTCCCCGCCGAATACACAAACCCCGTTATCCTCGCCGGCAGTCCGCATTCCTGCGCCTGCACATAGCTTCTCCCAGACTCAGCCCCCTTGCCGTCACAAGTCCCCACCCCGCTCAAATTGTATGTCCTGTTCGTGTAGTAGTCCCACAGCCTTGTAAAGCGTAACCGGCTTACCGCCGACCGTTCATCGACAAGCCACCCGATATATTCCGCATCAACTTGCGGGTCATTAAAAATTCGCAGGTCAAACCCCATATTCAGCCTTTCTTTGTGCCTTTATTCCTTTGCCACTTCTCCCACTCTTGTCCCAGCTTGCATGTTTGGAGTGAAAATCACTTCAGCCCCCACTGACCGATACATTCTTAAAACCTTACAACATAATCGCTTAAAAAATTCTTTATTTTTCCGGCAATTCTTCCCCGCTACCTGCGTTTTTGATTGAAACCTTCCCGTCATTCCCGCAAGTCGTTGGTAGACAATAGCGATCCCGCCCGAAGGATAAGATACAAGGACAGAGGCTGGCGACTGTATTGAATGCACAATTGAGCGTCTCGGCACGCTGACCAATACTCTCGGCCAGCAGCCGAGACAATTCTACCAAACCCTTGTAGAATAAGACGTTACAAGCGAAAAAGCCGGGGGAAACCTATGATTTTTGGGGTGAAATTATTGCTTTGGGATTTAAGGTTTTTGTTAAGATGGGTAAAATTTAACGATTGTAGGGGCTGAAAAAAGTGTGAAAAAGTGAGAAAAAATGTGACATTTGCGCGCTATCTGGGGGCTATCTTGTGCAATTTGAAGCAAAAAAAGATGTATTCGAGTGAATTTTGTATCGTTTTGTGGACTGAAAAAAAGTTTGTAAAAAAAATGGCGAATTTGAGATTTTTTTTATTACCCCCCTGCGTTTTTGATTGAATCGTCGTGCGGGGCGAGTAGAGCGGATAGGAAAGCAAATCAAAAATCAAAGTGCAAAAATAAAAATGACAATGCAAAATTCAAAATTTCATAAGGGTGTCTGCTGTTGATGTCGGCGGAATTATCGCCGCTTTGTAAACGGCGTCTGGTTTTTTATTTAACGCTGCCTTCGACTATGGCGATTTTGTTGACGGGTCAGGATGAGAATAGGGCGTTGAAGCGGTTCTGCCATTCGTCTTCGGCAATAACAAGGAGGGATATTTGTTTGGAAGGAAGCTTGAGGCCAAGATCGGTGAGGGTCATTTCTCGGGAGCGTTCATTGCAAAGATTAAAAAGGTTTTTCTTGTAGTCCGTATCCTCACTTTGTTTTAAGTGAATCCCTTTTGTTTCGACAACAAAAACACGGTTAAAGCCGTTGCCGCTGGAGTCGGTGTCAGTGAATATGAAGTCGGCATAGACGCGGTGTTTCTGCCAGCCCTGAACGCCGTAATCTGTTTTCGGGACGTTGCGGTACCAGAAAAGGAGCTTGTTCTGGTCGTCGAGATACCAAGCGACTCTGCGTTCCATTTCATTGAAGTCTTCAGCAGGGACATAATCGAAAAGGGAACTATCGAGGGATGCGCCTGTAGATTTTGTCAACCAAGGGGATGGGGCTTTCTTACGCTTTGGGAGTTTATAGCCGAGGTTATTGGCAACGACAAGAAAGTGCATCTTGTCCTGTGAAATCATATCACGAAAGACTTTTTCGGCGAGGCGGTCTTTTTCGGATGTGAGACGCTTGCGAAGTTCTTCAATAATAAACACGAAATTATTGATAACAACTTTTTGGTCGTTCTTAATAAGAAGTTTATTGAGGACAATTCTTCCGAATTCATACGCAACCCAAGGATTAGGGACAATATCAAGGAGATGGCGGGCAAGAAAAACGGGGTCAAGGCGGAGCGCTCCGGCCTTAAGTAGTTCGGATTGCCTGAGTTTAATGACTTCGCGTTGGTCTTCAGATAGGGTTGCGATTTGTTCAATGTCTTTTTCTTCGAGCATCGAAAGATTAAGCGAGTCAAGTTTGGATAAGTCCGCCCTGTCCCAGGGGATTTGGCTTGCGATATCCATATCGTAGTTGACTTTTCGCCAATCGGAGCCGTCGCGGATTGCGAAGATGGGGAGAATGACCTGGTCGGCGGCTTTTTTAAATTTTTCTCTGACCTGTGCTATGACTTCTTCGTGCTGTTCTTCGCCGGTTTCATCGTCCATAGCAACGCGGCCGGTAAGGTCACCAAGTCCTTCGCCGCGAAAACCTTTTTTTATTTCTTCAAGAAGTTCAGCTCCTTTTTGCTGGTAGCAAAAAACGTAACTTTCATCGAGTTCTTTGATGCCGGTTTTTTTTGCAAACGGCTGGCGGAGGATACGACCGACAAGTTGAGTAAGGGCGGTCTTTGACCCGGGGCGGGTAAGAATTGTTAGACAATAAGCGAAGGCACAATCCCAGCCTTCCTGAAGGGCCTGTTTGGTGATGACGTAACTAATACGGCAGTTCTCGGACATCAGGCCGCCGACGTCGTCAACTTCTTTGAGTTCATCTTTTTCGCTTGTCTTGACGGCAACTTCGTCGGGCTGCAGACCAACGATATTTATGAGGTGTTCGCGGACGTCTTCGGCGTGGATGAATTTTTTGCCGCGTTGTTCTTTGCCCGTGCGTTCGACCTGAATAAGACAGATAGGCCGAATGTATTTTCCGGTGTTGGCGTGATATTCTCTGGCCTTACCTTTTAACATTTCGAGGTGGTTGTGTGCTTCGAGGATGGTTTCTTTCCAGTCGGGGTTTGCCTTGTTAAAGATATGCAGGTCGAATTTTATCATTTCTTCGCGGTTTAGTTCGATGCCTGTAATATCAACGAGTTTATTGCTTTCATCCAGTGGCGTTGCGGACAGTTCGATGATGATAGAGGGATTGAAGCCCTGTAGAGTTTCCTGAGCGGTCTCGCTATACGCTTTGTGGCCTTCATCGAGAATGATTAAAGGATTGAGCATTCGCAGGGTGTTGCCGAGAGAAGACTTGACCTGCTTTCCCCAAAAACCGGATTGTTTTTCGAAGGTGTCGAGGTTTGGGATTTTTTCGAGCAGGCGCGCATTTGCTTCGAGGTCGTCTTCAGGAGGAAAGAACTCTGCGAAGCCGCCACTATCTTTGAACATACGAAGGACTTCTTTTGTTTTGCGGTTGGCGGATGGCAGCATAAGCATAAGGATGACGAGATTTTCGTGAACGTCCAAAGGTGAGAACAAATCGGTCTTTTCGCGGATAAGTGTTTTGCCGCCGCTTGCGATATCAAGGTGCTGGCGATATGGATGGTCGCGGTTTCGCAAGCTCCTGATTGTTTGATTGTATATTTGTGTTGAAGGCACGACCCAAAGAACAAGGCCGGTGCGGTTTTTAAGATAAACGGTGTTTATAAGGTCAATGGTTTTGACTGCAAGGAAGGTTTTTCCGCCGCCGGTGGGGATTTTGAAGCAAAAGCAGGGTAACGGTCTGCCGAGGCCGTCACGGCGAGAAGAATACTGCTGATAAAGACCTTCCATTTTGCCCCATGCCTTTGCGGGAAAATCAATTGAGGCGTCGGCGCCGATATCCTTTATGACCTTTTCATTCTTCAGTTTCCACTCGAAAAGAAGGTCGAGGTATCGTTTGACCTGATTGAGGGTTTTTATTTGATATTCTTTCGGTTCCATCCGGTGTTTTTGGTTTAACAACCCCCGAATAAATTCGGGGGCTAAATTTCTGGATTCCCGCTTTCGCGGGAATGACACAAAAAAATAATTATTTAACAAGTTTGTAGATTTCAAAGGGCAGTTGGGCAAAGTAGATTCGCAATTGGTCAAGGTGGTCCTGGTCGAGATATTTCGTCGGTGCAAAGACAAGCCGGCGTTTATTCTTGTATGGGCCAAGCGCCTGTGCTTTATCGAGCGTCAGGGCGGTTGCCTTCAAATAATCGATGTCGGGCTTATAAAACAGATAAACGAGATATTCCCTGCTTTCGCCGATAAAGTTTCGTTTCTCGTCAACGGCGTTTTCGTCAAATTCTTCGCCGGTAGCGGTGTAGAAGACATAACGGGCGAGGTCTTTATAGTTGGGTAAATCATCGCCGGACAGGATACTTTCCATTTCAATCGGTGGGCCGAGGTCGAAATAACTGAATGAACTGCCCAAACCTTTTTTCAGATTTTCGTCTTTCGCGCTTTTGACGCCTTTTATGACCCGGCGAACACGCTCGGCGGTTATTTTGTCCGCATAGTCCTCACATTCGACTAATATAAAACGCCGATTGCCGCCATCCTCCTTGTTCAACGCCAAAACCGCGTGAGCCGTTGGGCCAGAACCAGCAAAAGAATCTAGAATTATAGAATCAGAATCGGCTACTTGTGAAATCAACTGCTTAACGAGTGAAACAGGTTTGGGGAATTTTATTGTTTCCTCACCCATTAGATTTCGCAATTCTCTTGTGCCTTGCACCGTAAAATCAACATCTAAAATTGTTGAGAAACCGGTGAATTCTTGAGTCCTTTCGTTAAGGTATCTTTTGAATCTCGGTTTCGATTCTGGATTTTTGGGCCATAGAATACGATTTTCTTTTAATAATCGTTCGATGGTAGACTTTTGATATCTCCAACCATTTTCTGGTGAAGGATTATATTTTAAGCCAGTTTTGGGGTTGATAATTGTATAATGTAAATTTGGCCTTGCTTCTTTTGTGGCTAAACCATCCAATGACGAACTCATCCAAGGGCCGCGGGGGTCGTTATCGGGATTTTTGTATTTAGACTTATCTATTTCTTCGCCCCTAATCCTCATATCCCCGTTTTTCGAATAGCACAAAATGTACTCATGGTCTATTGAAACGCCGGTTAACGCACGGCTGTCAACATTCTGCCTACTGTGCCAAATAAATTCTGCTAAGAATTTTTCTTCACCGAAAATGTTATCCATAAGCATCCTTAGCTGATGAACCTCGATGTCGTCTATGGAAACAAAGATTATGCCGTCTTCGGTGAGGAGTTCTCTCAAAAGTTTGAGTCTTGGCGTCATCATACAGAGCCATTTGTCGTGTCGGGTGAGGTCTTCTTTATCGACGACTTTGCCGAGCCAGTCCTGCATCATTGGGGAGTTGACGTTGTCGTTATAGGCCCATTTTTCGTTGCCGGTGTTGTAAGGCGGGTCGATGTAGATACATTTTATTTTGCCGGCATAAGTGGGCAGAAGGGCCTTTAGTGCCTTGAGGTTATCGCCGTGGATTATGAGGTTGTCGTGCAGGGAGATCTTATCGGTGAGGGATTTTTGTTTTCGGGGGATAAGCTGATGGTATTTGACCATCAGGTGGTAATTCTGAACGAATGCTTTTCCCTTGAATTCCAGTCTGGCCATATCGAGCTTTGTTTTGTTACACCAATTCCGGTTACGCCACAGGCGTATAAAATTGAGAATATTGCCGATTAGGCGATGATTATCCTTTGCGGATATGCACTTGTCAATACGCCATAAGCGTATAAATCAACGATTTTATTTTAATCAAAACCGTTGTAAAGCAATTGGTTTTGGGTAAAAAGGGGTCTTTTGTTTTGTCTGAAGAGGGGCAGAAAAGTCAAAATCCGGAGGGGAAGGGGGTCACGGCAGACAAACGGCGGGTAAACCCGCCAGACAGAGTGGCGGGTAAACTGCGCTACGAGAAGCGAAAATTCGGGTCCCGGATAACAACGTTCCGGGATATTCACCCGCCAAACGGAGCGGCGGGTAAACTTCGCTACGACAGGCGGGGTCAACGCGGCGGCTGTTTTAAGCGGTTTTGTGGTCGAGGAAGCCTTCGAGTCTTCTGGCCCTGACGGGGTGCTGAAGCTTTTTTATGGCCTTTGCTTCCACCTGCCGAACCCGCTCGCGGGTGACTTTGAAGATTCTGCCGACCTCTTCGAGGGTATAGGTGTAGCCGTCGCCGATACCGTATCGCAGCTTGATAATCTCTCGTTCACGATACGAAAGGGTTTTCAGCACCATATCGATTCTTTCTTTGAGCATTTCCTGCGTAGCCGAGGTTACCGGCGAATCGGCGTTATCATCTTCTATAAAATCGCCGAAATAGCTGTCCTCGCTTTCGCCGATGGGCCTGTCGAGGCTGATAGGGTGCTTTGCGATTTTCAGGACCCTGTTGGTCTCTTCGGTGCTCATTCCTGCTTCGACGGCGATTTCCTCGACGGTTGATTCCCTGCCGAGTTTCTGGAGCAGGTTTTTGCCGGCGGTTCGCAGGCGGCTCATTGTCTCTATCATATGGACGGGTATTCGAATCGTCCTTGCGTGGTCGGCGATAGCCCTTGTAATAGCCTGTCGTATCCACCAGGTGGCGTAGGTGCTGAATTTGTATCCCCTGCGGTATTCGTATTTGTCGACGGCCCTCATCAGGCCGGTATTACCTTCCTGGATTATGTCGAGGAAACTCAAGCCGCGGTTGCGGTATTTTTTGGCGATAGAGACCACCAGCCGCAGGTTTGCGCTTGAGAGCATTCGCTTGGCCTCCTCATACTGGGTAAAAACCCTGTCTATGATGTGTAATCTCTTTTCGAGATGTTCGGGCATTTCCATCACCAGCTCCTGCAGGCCGGCCAACTCCTGCTTTACCGACTCGATGTCGTCGACGGTGTATTCACGATTTGGGCCGGCTAAAATGATTTGCTGCAACTGGCGCATCTTGGCGCTGATGCTGTGCAGCTTGCTTTTCATCGGCTGAATCCTGCTGGTTCGCAGGCTAAGCTCTTCGAGCAATATCGCCGTTTTGCGTCTGTTTCTGCGGAGCTGCCTAAGCACCGGTTCGGCTTCTTTGGTATCGCCGTTGCCGGTCTGAAGAAGTTTTTTAAACAGATTATGGTTGGTTTTGAGCAGCCCGGTTACGGTCTGAAGGTTTCCCGGCATACGTTTTCTTATTACCGAGCGGACGATATTTTCAGCGGTGCTGATTTTCATCGTTCTGTCAAATGATAATGCCCCGTCATACACCTGCTGCAGGATGGCCACGGCGGCTTTAGCACAGTAATCGCTCTTGAGCATCTCCCTTCTGAATGCCATACGCGCCAGTTCTATCCTTCGCGCCAGGGCGATTTCATTATCCCGGCTCAAAAGAGGAATCTCCCCCATCTGCGTCAGGTACATCCTTATAGGGTCGTCAATCCTGGTGGTTTCAGCCTCTCCGACCAGCCTTTTTTCAAGCAATTCGTCTTCTTTAAGCTGCTTCTCGGCCTCTTCAAAATCAATGTCGACAGGCTCCCTGGGCGCTTCGAAATCTTCATCGCCTTCGGCCTGTTTGTCCACATCAGCCTCGTCAAGTATGCTGATTCCCATCTCGTCGAGGGTTGTAAGGAGACTGTCTATACGAGCGGGAGTGGCGGCTTCTTCGGGCAGGCTTTCGTTCATTTCCTCGTAGGTGACATATCCCTTCTTTTTGCCCTTTTCGATGATAGATTTTATCTGCTGCTCGGCTTCGGCTGAAATCGGGGCTTCGATTCCGCTACCTTCAGGGTTTATTTCCGGGTTGTCTTCTGGTTTTGTTCTTTTTCTTCCCACTATTTTTACCTTCCTAAACCATTCCTATGTTGTGCGGGTTCTGCTTGCCGGTATTTTCATAGACGCTGCGCAAAAATTGCGTTTCGTCCTTTGCCGCTGCGACCGCACCTTTCTTTTTCTGTGCCTGATGCCGCTGCATCACATCCACAGCAGCAGTCAGGCGAAACTCGAAATTGCCTTTTTCTTCACCGGCGTCGGCCAGCTCCACCAGGGCTTTGCTGACTTCCACCGATTCGGCGTTGGCCAGAATGCCTGCCAGAGAAGCGCCTGCATCGCTGCTTAACGTGTTGAACAATATAGTCGATATTTGACTCAATATCGGAACATCGAAGGATTCAACTGTAATCTTTTGTTTTACCGTTTCAA